>Ga0307375_10001767_pt1 | contig 23093 bp, 48 predicted proteins | sample TR1MG_FD_202531 | JGI IMG/M metagenome (GOLD analysis project Ga0307375, IMG submission 202531) | Soil microbial communities from Risofladan, Vaasa, Finland - TR-1 | ecosystem: Environmental > Terrestrial > Soil > Coastal area > Acid sulfate soil | place: Finland: Risofladan, Vaasa | collected...
AGGGGGCCGGCGAGGCCGGGGGGAGGGGGACCGGGGTATGGGTGAAGCTGTGCCGAGATGACACGCGTTAGCGCAGGTCAGCAAGCTAACGCGTGGCGGTAGTGATATGCCGGCGCGTGTCACGTAGACACATGCGTGTGCGCGTGCAAGGATGGTTGTGTCAGGTCAGCACAGAGCACAGAGAGGCGCGACGATGACTGAGGTAGGCAAGTGGGCACGCATGGCAGACGATCGTCTGTGCATGGTGGTTGCGATGATCGGCACGCTGGCACGCGTCGAGGTCGACAACGTGACGCACGTCGTGAGGACAACCACACTGCAGGACGTGACACCCGTAGAGGTGTCCCGCGAGTGGGCGCATGAGTACGTGCAAACGTCGAAGCGCTACGGGGCGAACGTCGAACTAATGACGATGTCAGCCGCGCACATCGGTCTCACGGGTGAGCACCTTCTCCTCACGGCGGGCGAGGTCATGACCGCGATTACCGCTAGCGTCGCGTGGCAGAACCTCGAAACAAACGCGCGCGACATCGCGCAAATGTTCGACATCGCGGGCGACGCGCCTTTCATGGCAGAGCACGCCCCGACCGCGTATGACGCTGACAACCTTATGACTGTCGAGTGGGTTAATGAGTACAGTGCCGCGCTGGGACGTCGCGCCGACGCACTCGCGTACATGTCCAATCTCCTCGATGCGAACGACGACGATTCCCAGGACCGCGCCGACGCGTGCACGATCATCGAGTCACTTATCGGGCGCTCGTTGTGAGCGCCGCGCGCGTGGTCGCATTTGTCGCGGCACACCAGAGCCCGAACATGACAGACGCCGTAGCGCTCGCATGGGCTACCGCCGTCGTCACACATGACGGATGGACCACGGCGCCATGGTGTGAGACGTGCGCCGACTTCCATGAGTCGACGGAAGGTCACAGCATGACGGTCGACGGATGGCTACCGATCGTCAGGCACAACGACGGAACGCCCGACGCGCGCTACTCAGTCGCCCTGGAGTGGACGGGATCTAGCGGTCGCGCCGACGGTCGCCAGTACGTCGCCCGATGGCTCGGCGTCGAGTGGCTCGGCTCGGCCGACGTCGAAGCCGACGCGTGGAAGGCCTGCCAGAACCACGCCAGAGCACTCTACGGCGCCTAGCACGACCCCGTGACGCGCCTAGGGCGCCATCGGCTCACGACCGATCACGGGACGACGGAACGACCGTTACAGGGCAGAGAGGCGCGACGATGGTCAAGTATGTGGGGCTCGCAAACCTTGGACCGAACTACAGCGGCGGCTACTGGGGGACCGACGCGTACGTGTTCGCCACGCTCGCCGATGTGCGCGCGTCGCTCGATTCCATCGCGCGGGGTCGCGGGTACGTCGCGCGCGTCGCTGAATGGAACGATGACGGTACGGCGCGCGCCGGCAACTTCGACGACTCGGGTACTCCATGCGTCGATCGGCCGACCATCATGGTCGCGCACAACGTCCCGGGAGCGCTCGAGGCACTCGAGGCCGACGGCGCCTACGCGTGCGATTACGTCGCGTACATCGGCGCCGATGGCTACGCGCACGTGTCGCGCGACATCGAGAGGCGCCTCTCATGACGACATGTCGCGTCGAGATGATCGGCGGTCGACTCACCGTAACGCCCGTAGCGGCTCCACTTGCACTCGTGCGCGGTCCCTATGTCGGTGACCCGCGCGACGCGCGCGCGTACGTGCCTGACACGCCATGGCCCGCGTACCTCGCCACGCGCTAGCACGGCACCCGTGGCGCGCCTAGGGCGCCGTCGGCTCACGACCGACCACGGGACGGACGATCGGCCGCTAGAGGGCGGCTGACGGATCACAGAAGGGCTAGGACGATGACAACTACCGCCATTGACGTATGGCTACGCATTCCTGACGGCGAGGAGGAATCAGAAGCGGAAGCTAACACATATCGCGACGGCGATACATACCGCGTCGACTGGTATCTCTCCGCCGTCGGACTAGTCAAAAGTCGCACGTTCACAACCTACGCGGACGCGTGCGCATGGCTCGAAAGTGAAGGTTTCGCGGACTATTCCGCGTAGCACGGCACCCGTGGCGCGCTCTAGGCGCCGTCGGCTCACGACCGACCACGGGACGGACGATCGGCCGCTAGAGGGCGGCTGACGGATCACAGAAGGGCTAGGACGATGCTCTCTCGACTTGTCTCGTGGCTCGCCGGCGCGTACGTCGTCGTTACGGATGAGACTGCCCTAGACCAGCTCGATGCCATCGGCGCGGGACATCTCGCCATCGGCGCCGACCCCCGCGACCCCGCGTCATGGTCGGCGCGCCGGCCGACGGACGACGGTCCCGACCTCTTGACTAAGTGACACATACTCCGTAGCATCGTGGCATAACCTACCGAAAGGCTCTGAAATGCTCTCCCAGACCGAGGCACTCGACCAACTCCGTACCCTGCTCCCGACGGGGTCGACGGTGCGGACCATCCTGCGACACGTCTCCCGCTCTGGCATGTCGCGCTCTATCTCTCTCGTCTACGTCGACCCCGCGGGCGCCGTCCACGACCTCGACTACCTGGCAGTGTGCGCCGGCGTCGCAAAGCTCGACCGTCAGCACGGAGGTCTCAAGGTCGGCGGGTGCGGTATGGATATGGGTTACGCCCTCGTCTACAGCCTCTCGCGCACCCTGTACCCCCACGGGCACCCGTGCACGGGCAGGACGTCCGACGGCCCGCGCGGCGTCAAGGGATGCCCGAGCAACGATCACAGCAACGGTGACCGCGTATGGCGCAAGGGCAAGATGCACAGCGACGGCGGCTACGCGCTGAATCACGCATGGCTGTAGAGGCCTGACGGGTCACCATGGCTCACACGCCCCGCGTGTGGACTGTGGCGCCTAGGACAGTCCTAGAGCGACAGACGAAAGGCTCGATGATGAGTGCCACGACACGCACCAGCACGCACCAGCTCGACGGCGCCGACCGTCACGGCCGTAACCCGCGCCCCGCGCCCCGACGCACGGGCACCCGTTACGCGGCCGTCCACGCGGCCATTCTGGAAGGCTGAGACATGCGCACACCTCCCACGGCAACCGTGCACATCGTCACCCGGGACCGCGACCTGCGCGGCGTCACGGTCAAGCGTCACGACATCCCCTCCGTCGTCCTGCCGTGGATCATCGCGCGGCGCGCCACGGTGGCATACCGCGTCGGCCTCGCCACGGTGCGAGCCCTCGGCGACGGGGGCGACATCGTCGCGGTGAGCGTGTCGGACGGTAGGCGCGTCCTCGCGTCGTGGCGCCGGATGGATTCCCTGCCGGGCTTCACGGGCACGCACAACGTTCACCCCCTGATAGTCGACGCGATGCCGGCCGGCGTCGAGACGTTCGGCGCCTACCTCGCGCGCCGCGTCGCAGCAGTGGAGGGCTGACCGATGGTCACATACACCGATCCCGCGCGCGTCCTCGGCGTCGACCGCACGGCCATCGTGCCGACGTCGGGCCGTACCGTGACGGGCTACGGCGGGCGTCTCCCGACGTCCTATCGCGTCCGGTACGTCGGCCCCGATGGGCGAGCTCGGTGGCACCGCGTCCGCGCGATGTGCTACGGGAACGCGGCAAGCGTGTACATCGTCAGCGCCGGCGCGGTCCTATTCCTCGACATCGCGACCGAGTGCAGGGCTGAAACGTGCTGACCGTAGCGACACACACGCGCCACGCCGTGACGGTAGCGGTCCGCGTGCCCTCCGCCTACTCGACGTCTCTCGCGCCCGTGGTGGAGGTCCGCGACACTCTCGACCGCGGGCCGTCACGACCGTACGGCCTACGCCGCTTCGAGCCCTTCGACGTCAGTGCGTGGCCGCTCCCAGACCTCGCGTGCGACTACCCCCGGCAGTGCCTCCGAGCTGAGGCATGGCTCGACGCACACGCGGCCGAGGTGATCTATGCCGTCCGCCACGCGTGGCGGGCGGGCCGCTAGCAAGGTGCCCCGTGGAGCGCTCTAGGCGCCGTCGGTTCACGACCGACCACGGGGGCGACGATCGGCGACTACAGGGCCGCCGGCGCACCCAGAAAGGCTAGATGATGAGACTTCACTCTCGCACGCTCACAGCGGCACACCTGCAGGAAGCTCGACGCGCGGCAGGTCTCAACGCGTGGGACCTGACCTACACCGAGCACGGCTCTCGCGCCTGCGGTCACGCATTCGAGGTGAGCCTCACGGGCACGTCGCCGCGCCGGCCCAATTCCGGTAAGTACGGCGCCACGGGCGACGACCATGCCGCGACCTGGGACGAGTGGGGGATGTTTCTCGCGTACCTCTATCGGGTCGACGACGCCATGGTGTGCGGCTCGGCCAAGCATTCCGTCTATGCCGATGCGGACGACTTTCACTGGCGCACGGCCGGACGCTTCGAGCACCTCACCCCGGATCAGCAGCACCGCGCGCACCGTTGGGATTCTTCCGGCCTCGCGCGTGAGCAGTCGTGCCCGTGCGGAGCTGTGCGCCGTTGGGACATCCGATGACCTGCGCTCACTGCGGTAAGCCAATCGAGTCGGACGACGGTCTCTGGTATCACGTCGAGACTGCAGAGATGTCCTGCGACCCCGAGGGTGAGCAGAGCCGCGACCGCATGGCCGCGCCCGGCACCGTGACCCTCACCCGTACCCAGCTCGCCGCGCTGACCGAGCTCCACCGCGCCGGCGTCCTGGTCTACCCGCGGCGTGCCCACGGCACGCGACACGCCACCCTTAACGCCCTCTTGTGGGCAGGGCTGGCCCGGATGAGTGGATACCGGGGCGACCTCTACCCCTCCTGTCCCATGTGGATCGACGACGCCGGCGCGTGGGTCGTCATCCTCCCGGACGGTCTCGACGACCCCGCCGCGGTGGCCCGTGCCATCGCTCGAAGCGACGGAGGCCGCCACCGCATGTCTCTGGACACCTCCCGCCCGGATCTTGACATCTTGGGCGGCTCTACGTGGATCGAGGTCTAACCATGCTCTACGGACGCGGCACGATCGAAACTTTTTTGATCGACTGGTACGCCCTCCCCTCTCACTACATCGTCACTGCCGCTGACGGCACCGTGACGCACGTCCCCTATGACGTGCGCGAGGATTCCTACGGCGCAGCTCTGGCCGTGCTCGGCCTCCGTCGCCCCTGCCAGGCCTCGCCCGTCCTGTACGCCCTGAGGGCCGGCGGGTCCTGGGACGACGGCGACCGTTGGGGCTCGGCGATGTCGTGGCTCGGCGAGGTCTGCGACCTCCTCGACATCGTCGGCGGGGACATCCCGGCCGCGTGCGGCTACCGGCGTTCCCCTGTCGACGATCGGACTCTCGACGACCTCTACGCCGACAACGACGGAGACATCTCCGTCGAGATTGCCGACCTCGCGGCCGACTACCGCGCCGGCCGCGTCACAGCACAGCACCTCACCACTGCGGCCAAGATTCTCGACCGCTACATCGACGCGTGCGTGCGCGCGGGATTGGACTACTGACCATGCGAACCTTCGACCAAGCTCTCGCCCTCGCCCGCTCTGACGACCCCCGCGTCGGCTTCACCATGCCGGGACGCGGCTCGACGCGGTATGTCCGTTTCATCGAGTGGTCCGACGACATCGTCGATGCCTTCCTGTCCGGCACCAGGGTTGTGACGTTCCGACGTAGCTACCTCATGGTCCGCACGGGCGGCTACACCACTCTCACCACGGGCGAGGCAATCGGCGTCGCTCTTGACAGTCCTCGCGCCTTCACGACCATCCACCGGGTGCCCTACGTCTTGGGGCACCGGATGACCGAGGGCATCATGCTCGACTACGCCGGCAGGCGGCTCCCCGACCCGACCTGGGAGCCCTACGCGGCCGACTGGCTGAATCAGCGCCTCTCCCCCCTCGCATCGGCTCGCCGGGCCAACCTGGCAGTCACGGACGTGAGTGAAGACCCCCATGGTCTACGCGTGACCGTGCGTGACTGGACCTATGACGGGCGTAACCGCGACGTCACGGCTCGCAACCTCGCCCGTGCCTACGTCGGACGCCCGACGGCTCGCACGCACGTCGTCAAGCGCGACCACTATCCGACTCGTGAAGAGCCGCTCACCACCATCCTCGTCTCACCCTCGGAGGTCTGACCATGCTCACCTGGAAGACTGAACATTCAATCTCGTCGCCGAACGGGGAATGGCACAACACCCGCACGCGTCACTACGGCTACATCGTCACCCGCGTCGGTGTCGACCCCCAGTGGACGGCGCACCACTCGCGGTTCGGCAAGTTCCGCACCCTCGGCAAGTTCGACACGGCCGAAGAGGGCATGGCCGCGTGCCAGCGCCACGCCGACGCCGTCGCGTCCGGTGCGACCACCCCCGAGCCGCGCCCTCTCACGGCCAATGCCGCCGTCCGGGAGCTCCGCGTCCTCGCCGAGCGTCACGGCTCCGGATGCCTCTGCGAGATGTGCTCCGTCCTGAGGAGGACCGCATGAGCTGGATGAGCACGCTCGACGCCGAACGCCAAGAGCTCGGCCTGCCCGAGACCGCGACGATCGTCGACATCGTCACGGGCGCCCTCGCGGCCGGCCGCGCCTTCCCCGGGATGCTCTACGCCTTGGACTCCGGCGCGCCCGTGACCGTGCTCTCGGTCGCGGGCGGCCTGGCCCGCACCGAAACCTGGGGCGCGGCCCCGCACACCCTCGGCTACGTCCCTGTGTCCACCCTCTCGCCCTACAGGAGGTCCTAGTGCGCAATCTCACGCCCGACATGATCCGCCACGGCATCGACCCGCAGGCACTCGACGCCACCCAGCTCGCCACCGACGCCCTGCTGCGCCACGATCACCAGGTGGTCGTCGGCGGGCACTACCTCTACCGCGGGCGGCTCGTGATCCTGACGATGAATGTCGACGGGTGCCTCTACCACGCGGCCCCTCTGGGCGACGACGCCCAGACGCTCTACCACGTCGAGCCGCGCGACCTGGAGCCCGTGCTCCGGCCCCACTCCGTCGCCATCGGCGTCGAGCTCGCCCGCGCGCTGCGCAAGGATCTCACCGAGCTCGTCAACGCCACGTTCGCCCAGGACCCGACCGACCCGACGCACCACGTCTCCGTGGTCGCTGCGCGCGACTGGCCGGCCGCCCGCGAGCTCCTCATGGTGCTGCGCGATGTCTGAGATCCGCGACGTCGCCGAGCCGCTGCACGTCAGTGCCGCCGGCCCCGTGGACGCCACGCTGTACTACAACGCCGGCATCGACGCCCTGGTGGACGCGGTCGAGCAGCTCGACTACGTCCTGATCCCCCGCGTGGTCGTCGACACCGCTCTGCCCGGATTCAAGCTCTCGATGGCGGCGATGCAGGAGCGGATCGACGCCATGGTCGCGACCCGCGTGGAAGCGCGGCGCATCGGCGCCATCGGCTACCGGCAACGCTGGATGATCGGCGGCCCGCGCCATCTCTCGACCGAACCGCGCTCCCTAGCCAAGCAGCAGAGCGAGGACTACTTCGAGATGGGCGGGTCCATGGTTCTCACCCGCCACCCCCGTCACCGGAAGGACACCGCATGAAGCTCCCCCCCGTCGAGATCCTCGACATGCCTCCCCGCGCCGACCCCGACGACTGGGACCAGTCCCGGCGCCTGACAGTGGCGATGTCCGACGCCGGCGTCAAGGTCGACGACATCGAGGCACACCGCGGCGCGTCCGTCGTGCGCTATGACGTCGCGCTCGGCCGCGGTGGCAACCCGAAGGCCGTGGAGCGCGTCCTGGACGCCCTCTCGCTGTCTATGGGCGCCGTGGTGCGCTGGGGCGGCCTGAGAGGCACACGCGTGTCTCTGGAGGTCCCTCGCGCCCATCGCGCCACCGTCAAGTTGCGCCCGCTGTTCGCTGACAACGTCGCCCACGTCCTGCTCGGCTTCCCCGTGGGCACCGACGCCGGCGGCAAGGCCCTGAACGCGCGCCTGGCGAACCTGCCGCACATGCTGGTGGCGGGCGGCACGGGCTCGGGCAAGAGCACCTTCATGAATGCCGTGATCGTCTCTCTGCTCATGCGCAACACGCCCGACGACCTCCAGCTCGTCATGATCGACCCGAAGCGCGTCGAGCTGGCGCCCTACGCCGCCCTGCCGCACCTTGCGTACCCCATCGTCACCGACGTGACACAGGCCGTGGACACCCTGGACCTCGTCGTGCTGGAGATGGAGCGCCGCTTCGAGCGCTTCGAGGCCCTGGGGGTCAAGGACATCTCTGGCTACAACTCCACCTCGGCGGTCAAGCTCCCCCGGATCGTCGTGGTCATCGACGAGCTCGCCGACCTCATGATGACCTCCGGCCCCCAGGTCGAGTCGGCCATCGTGCGCATCTCCCAGCTCGCGCGCGCCGCGGGGATCCACCTCGTCATCGCCACCCAGCGGCCCGAAGCCAAGGTGGTCACGGGCAAGATCAAGACGAACATCCCCGGGCGCGCCGTCTTCCGGGTGGCGAGCCACCACGACTCGAAGATCGCCCTGGACTACGTCGGCGCCGAACGGTTGCTCGGCAACGGCGACGGTCTGTGGCTCAACCAGGACGGCCCCGTGCGCTTCCAGAGCCCGCTCGTGAGCGAGGACGAGATCGCCCGGGTGGTGGCGTACTGGGTGCAGGAGTTCGAGCCCGTGCGCGCCTCTCGGCAGGCCGAGATCGACGAGCGGGCCGAAACGCTCGAGCAGGGCCGCCGGCTCGAGGAGGCCGAGCGCGCCGAGCAGCTCGAGGTCCAGTCGGCGAGCACTGCGCGCGCGCGCCAGGTTCTCGAGACCGGCGCCGTTGCTGGCGTAGCCCCTCCCGACTCTCGCGAGCTGGTGCGCCGGGCCGTCGCGTTCGAGGCCGTCGTGGAGGCCCAGGCGCTCGTCGAGCGCGTCTCTCGCCTGGAGGAGAACCAGGTGCTACTGTTGCAGATCATCGCAAAGCAAGCCGAAGCTCTCGGCATTTCGATCCCTCAGGAGGTGGCGTCATGGCTGTTGTGACCGTGGAGACGGACCGGCTCGTCACCGTCGCGGAGATCGCGCGATCGATCAAGTGCAACCGCTCGACGGTCTCGATGTGGGTCACGCGCGCCGACGCCATCGGCTTCCCGGCGCCCGTGATCGACACCGGCAGCACGCGGCTGTGGGACATCCTCGCCGTGCTCGAATGGATCAAGAACCGAGAGGTGAGGCCATGACCGGCAACATGCGCGCCGTAGTGAACGCCTGGACAGTCGAAGGCTCGCACCCGGGGTATCACCGCCAGATGCAGGCCGCGCTCCGCGAGAAGTGGCCCACGCTCTACTGGGCACTGGTCGCCCTCGCAGAGAGCAACACCTCCCACCCGGCCGAGGAGAGTGCGCGGCCGGAGCCGGTCGCACCCGACAGCATCGTGAGGCTCACCGTGAACCTCGCGCCGAGTGTGGCGAACGCTCTCCGTGACCTGTGTGACGCATCCGGCGTGACGATCACCGAAGGCGTGCGCCTGGCAATCGTCGCCTGGCGAGATCAAGAAGCCCTCCGCGCCATCCTCGCCGCCCACCCGGCCGAGGAGAGCGCGGGTGTGGCTCCCGAGCAGGTGGACGAACTCTCTGGCTCCTGGTGGGGCTCGGAGGACTGCTTCGAGCGTGAGTGTGAGGACTTCGGCGCACCGGACTGCGGTCTCGCCCTCGACCCCGACAAGGACTGGCCGTGCTCGCACGTGAAGTTCGTTCCGACGTGGGTCGAGGACCTGATCCGTGAGGACTGCGCCGTCAAGGTGACGGCGGAGCAGGTAGAGACGGCGTCCGAAGCCGCGTTCATGAGTGACGATCTCGCCGGTCATCACAAGGCGTACCCGGGCTACTACACGCCCCACACCTGGCAGAACATCCCTGAGGTCGGACGGGAGAACTACCGGCGGCTCGTGCGCGACATCCTCGCCGCTCTCGGGATCGAGGTGTCCTCGTGAGCAACGCGGAGAAGGTCGCACGGGCGGCGTTCCCCTTCGTCGTCATGCCGCCGAGAGGATGGACTGATGGCGAGCGGCAGGCCTACGAAGATGGCGGCAGATGGACCGAGGGACAAGAGGCGGCGCGCAAGGTTCGATCCACCGACCTCGCCACCGCCGCGATTGACGCCCTCGCGGACGTGGGCGGAATCGGCGGGGTGTTGCTGCTGCACGAGCGCATCGCCTATCACAGCGAGACGAACTACGAGGGCCAACGGGTCGCCTGGGTCTCTTGTGGTTGCGGATGGGTCGGTGAGCCGCGTATCGCCGACAACATCCCGCTGCGACACAAGGAAGTTGCCGACCACCAGGCCGCCGCGGTGGTCGCGTGGATGAAGGACCGGGTATGAGCCTGCTCGGATCTCGCCTCGACGCGCTCGGGGTGAGCCAGGCCCTCGACGACGGGGATCTCATCGAAGGCGCGGTCGTCATCACGAAGGTCCTCCTGGCGAACGGCGACGTCCGCGTGGCCCTCGCCTGGTCGGACGGCATGGACTTCATCACTCGGCGCGGCCTGCAGGAGATCGCGCTGGACTCCGATCGCATCCCACCTCAGGAGGCACTACATGACGAGTAGTCGCAGGGTGACACTCACTCGCAACGAACGCGCGCAGCTCATCGCTGAGCCCTACGGCCCGACGCGGGAGAATCCTCCGCATCTGGGCGACCTGAGGGCGTTCGTCGCCCTCTGCGAGGGGATGCCCGATGGCGCTCAGGTCACCATCACGCCGGGCACCCTCAACGAAGCAGGACGCCGAACCACCACCTTTCTGGCGGTCTACACCCGTACCGAACCGGAGGAATCATGAGCATCGTCGTCGTCGAGTACCCGACCATCATGGACGGCTGGGTGGTGAGGTGGTACAGGGACGAGGAGCAAGCCAACCACGGCGATGAGTTGATCTCGGCCTCGCGCAACGGCGTGGTCCGCCTGGCCTCCTCCCCTCTCGCGATGGAGCTCGAGCCGATCGCGCTCGAGGTCTACGTCAAGATCAAGGGCCACTACCGCGGCTTCGGAGAGGGCGAGCACCCGTGGGCCGACGTCCTGACTCACGTCCATCACATGTTCCGCGACGTGGAGCCGATCCGATGAAGACCTACGTCTACGGCGCGATCGTCGCCGCCACCCTGGTCATCACCTACGCCCACGAGGGGTGGGCCATCGGCGTGCTCTGCACCTTCTTCATCATCCTGGCGGTCACTGCCACGCTCTTCGCTCTCGACGACGAGGTGCAGCGCTACCGGACATGGGCCGAGGACGAGCTCGGCAAGGCCGACGACGAGCTCGACGAGTACGACAAGCTCAAGGCTCTCGTGGCGCCGCTGGCCGACCCCTCGAGCGCCACCTACCGCAAGGCCATCCGTGCCCTGCGGACCTACTTGAAGGAGGGGTCATGACCAACGACGGAGTCTCTCTGATCGCCGCCGAGCGTCAGCGCCAGATCGAGGTCGAGCGCTACACGATCGAGTACGACGCGCCCTACGTGGACGAGGAGTTGGCAAGGGCGGCCACGGCCTACCTGCATCACTACCTCTGGCCGACGTCCTACTCTCTCGAGCCTCCGGTGGTCTGGCCCTGGAGCGTCAAGGCCTGGAAGCCGTCCGAGAACAACCGGGTGCGCGACCTCGTCAAAGCCGGCGCCCTCATCGCCGCCGAGATCGATCGCCTGCGGAGGACGCCGTGAGCACCTCCGAAGATGTCGTCGCCCTCTCGAAGTGGGTCGACGCCGCAAACGCCGGCAAGGACCCGGACCTCCAGATCTGGGAGAGGTGCGGCAAGATCATGGAGGAGGCCGGCGAGGTCGGCGCTGCGCTCATCGGGATGATGGGCCAGAACCCCCGCAAGGGCGTGACCCACACCAGGGCTGACGTGATCGAGGAGCTGCTCGACGTTGCCATCACGGCCCTCGGCGCCGTCGAGCATCTCACCGGCAACCAAGGAACCGCGCTCGCCCGGCTCGACGGGAAGATCGCGCGCGTCGCCATTCGGGCTGGAGTCAGAGACCTCAGCCCTCTCGAGACCTGCGTGCATGGCGTTCCACGAATCTCGTGTACCACCTGTCTGACGCTCGCCCGCGGGAGGATCGAAGTTGGCACCCACAGGCCGAGCGCTCGCCTCGGTTTCGATGATATGTGGGACGGGCACCGCTGGGTGCCGGTCTGTCAGGTCTGCGGGGATGAGGCGGCCTACTGCGACGGGACGAGGCACAAGTGAGGTACGTCGCGGGAGGCAGAGAGCCGAAGAGTGACATGCGCATCGACTACGCCGACGTACTCAGGCAAGCCGTCGAGAACGAACGCTGGCGGGTGCTGCGCGCGGTCTTCGTTGAGGTCAACAACGTGAAGACGGAGACGTACAACACGCGGAACTACAAGACCGACTATCGCAGCGGCGGTCAAGTAAAGAACGACGTCCTCGCTGCAATACGTCGCGTCGAAGAAGCGTCATGAGATCCCCGCGCTGCTGGCTCGGCCACAATCCTCAGAGGTTCGTCGTGCTGGAGGATGGTCGCAAGTGGGGGTGGGACGGCCCTGTTGTTGCGTGGCCCCGGCGAACCATCTGGCGCTGCTCGAGGTGTCGCAAGGTGCTCAAGCGAGAGACGGACTACTGACGTGACCTCCTACACCCTCCTGCCGTTCACGCATCGGGTCCGCCATGTCGTCACCGACCCCCGGGGCGGCCTGGCGGAATGCTGGTGCTCGATCGGACACGATCACGAAGGTGTCGTCCAAGGCTGACAAAGTATGGTTAGATACGAACATCGACATAAGGAGGCACTTTCATGGCAACTCTCGCACAGCTCAAGCTCCTCGCCGCGGCTCGCGGCATCCACGTCCCGTCGAAGGCGACCAAGGCCCAGATCGTCAAGGCCCTGGTGCCCACGTTCGACCGCGGCGCCCGCGACATACTGCGCCGGCAGCCGGTTCTCCTCTACGACCCGGCGAACACCGTCACCGCGGCGCAGGCCCGGACCCGGATGCGGGAGAACCGCTTCCACCGCCGCCACAACGTCATCATGACTCGCAGCCTCACGGGCGTCATCCACACCCACACGACGAACCTCCCCAAGGGTCGCCGTCTGCCGGGTGCGATGACCCCGGCGACGCACCTCGAGATCGTCAAGGCTCGAGCGGCGCTGTGATCCTGCTGTACGCGGCGATCGTTCTCATCGTGCTCGAGATCGTCGCCGTGCTCATCATCGACAGAAAGTAGGCCAGCCCGTGCTTGCGTTCCTCACTCTCACCCAGGTCGCCGAGGTCGACGGGGACCCGCCACGAGTCGTGGTCGAGATCGGACAGATCGAGTCGATCTCCGAAATCGTCATCGGTCCTGACCGCCCTCACGCTCCGAGCCACGTTGGCTCAGGGTGCGCGGTCTTCCTCAAGAGCGGGAATCACGACCTGGTTCGCGAGTCCCTCGACACCATCTTCGGGATGTTGCAGGCGGTGATCGACCAGTGCGACTGACACCTTCTCAGGCTGCCGACAAGCTCGGCATCACCCCGGCGACGCTCACGAAGTGGGCCAGGGCCGGCAAGGTCCCCTTCTCGCGTGTCGCGGGAGGTCACCGTCGGTACGATCTCGACGAGATCGACCGACTCGCGGCGACGCGCATCGAGAGAGAAGAGCCCCGTCGTGGCTAACCTCAGCCCGAACTTCTACACGCCCAGCCAGTGCCTTCGGTTCTATGGGCGCGCGCGCACCATCGACGGCATCACGATCCACTGGTGGGGCGATCCCGCGCAGCACCCGACGTTCGACGCCGTGGTGAACCACCTGTGCAACCCGAACGCGAAGGTGTCCGCTCATTACGTCGTGGAGGCCGGGCGCCGTGTCCAGCTCGTCGACGAGGCAAACGCTGCTTGGCACGCTGGCTCGGCGATCGGCAACGCGACACAGGTCGGGATCGAGTGCAACCCTCGCGCCAGCGACGAGGACTACGTCGAGATCGCCGCCCTCATCGCGGACATCCGTGCCCGCAAGGGTGACAAGCCGTTGTGGCCGCACAAGCACTGGTACAACACGGCCTGTCCTGGCGTGTACGACCTTGCCCGGCTGGACCGCATGGCCCGCGCCGCTCAGCCCGCGTCCAATGTGACGCCCGCGCCGACGTTCCCACCCATCGCCGTGCCGACCGTCACGGTTTCACCGATCTATCAGGAGGACGACGTGAGCAGCTTCACCACCGAGGCCCTGCAGGCCGCCTACCGGCTCGAGCTCGGCCGCGACGCCAGCCAGCCAGAGCTCGACCCGCGCATCGCGCGCATCGCGCGAGGACAGTCGACCCTCGCCGGTGAGATCGACGGCATCGACAAGTCGACCGAGAGCAACCGCTGGGCGGTCCACCAGCTCTACCTCGAGCTCCTCAAGCGCGACGGTAGCGTCAGCGAGTGGGACTCGTGGATCAACCTGACTGGCAACGACCTCGTGAAGATCCGCGCCGGCATCGTCAACTCGGACGAGTACAAGAAGCGCTGATCGTGCTTCGTCCCCACAACGATCTTCGTTGCGTGTGGGGCTATCTCGCAGTGGCGATCATCGTGATCTTCGCTGCTGGCGTCATCGGCTTCATCAACTGACCTGGAGGTCACCGTGCACTTCGTCTCAACCCTCAACATCTGGCTGCTCCTGCAGCTCCTCATCCTTCCCGTGCTCCTGCCGATCATCGTCGGCCTGGTCTCGACGAAGGTCACCGCAGCCGGGACCAAGGCGCTCACGCTCCTCGCTCTCTCGGTCGTTACGGCGTTCCTGACGTCGTTGCTGGCCGCCTACCAGAGCGGCGCGGAGAACTTCGACATCGGCATGTCCCTGCTGACCATGCTGGTGACGTTCGTGATCGGCGTCGGGGTGCACTACGGCCTGCTCAAGCCGACCGGCACCACCGAGACCCTCCTGACTACGGGTCGCACCTCCGGATGAGCACACACCTGCGGGTCGGCGGAGCATCTGAGGCTGAGTTGCTCCGCCACCCGTGGGCGTTCACCTGCGACGTCCCCGGGTGTCACTACACGGTCTGCGCAGACAGCCAGGCCGACGCTGATAGAGAGCGGTTCATCCACGGATGTCCGCGGAACGGAGTGACCATGATCGGAGAGAGTCTCCTCGAGCGCATCTTCGCCCAGCTCGACGCCCAGGTCGACAACATCTTCCGCTGCGCCGGCGGCGACCCTGGGGCCTTCGAGATCTCCAAGGCCGTCGCGCGCGGACAGGCCGAGGTCATCGTGATGATCTGCGCCCCGCACTTCTCCACGGTCGAAGAGGTCTCGGCCGAGGCCGGCACGAGACACGCTTACCGCGCGGCCGGGGAGCCCTACTCGACGGTGCTCATGATGGGGCAGCACCAGACGGTCATCCCGACATGACTGCGCGCCACGGGCACCCCTGCGAGACCCACCTAGGTCGCACGCACGACGATGCGCCGAAGAAGTCCTACCACTCGAAGGGGCAGGCTGACGCCGCTCTGTGTCTGATCCGCACGCGGGGCGCTCACTCCGAGAAGAAGCCGATTCGCGCCTACTGCTGCCCGGGGTGCCACAAGTGGTTCCTGACCAGCTCCCCCGACTAGAGCGCTGGCGACGCGCCGACGGCCAGTGGTTCGTCCGCGAGCGCGGCATCCACAAGAGACCTCCGCTCGTCCACGACGACGAACCCTGGCCCGAGGAGGGCCAGCCGTTCGCCATCGATCGGCCCATCTATCCCGACGCCCCGCCTGTCGTCCGACTCTCGCCCGAGGAGCCGGACGAGCAGGTGGAGGCGCCGATCCCTCCTCCGCGAATCCCGGCCGTCGAGGTCTCGGTCTCTAGCCTGCCGGCGAGCGTCCCCGGGACCGTACGCTCGCTGCACGCGCTGGCGGCCCGCAACGGCTGGAAGGTCCGCCTCACCCGGGCGTGCGGCCCTCGGATCGGCGCCCAGGGCAGAGTGAGCGAGCTGGAGTCGCACACGCTCGTGCTCAGGTGTGCCAAAGGAGCCCGCGGCGTGGCTCTGTGCTGGCGCTACTCACCGTCCACGGGCAAGTGGGCCACGGACGGCGCGTTCGTCGGCCCCTGGGGCGCCTGCGGCCACACAGAGGCTAAGAAGGAGCTGAGCAGATGAGCGGACAGTGGGCCGGGTCCGGCCGTCGCTACCGCCTGCCCCCGAACTGGCCGGCGTTGCGGCGGGCGACGTTCGAGCGGGACAACTGGCGCTGCACGACGATCCTGCCCGACGGCCGACGCTGCCGCGAGGTCGCCACCGACTGTGACCACGTCATCCCCGGGGACGATCACTCGCCGCACAACCTCACATCCTTGTGCGCTCCTCACCATCGGGAGAAGAGCGCGCGCGAAGGGGTGGAGGCGAAGGCGGCGAAGGCGGCGAAGGTCCGGCGCCCACCCGAGCCACACCCGGGCAGGATCCGGACGTGGCGAGACCCCGGCGTCGCACCGGGGTCTCGTCGAGATCAGTCTAGTAGCCGGCGAGCAGGACCCCTTGAACCTGTCCGTACTCCTCGATGCCGACGGCAAGAAGGTCCCGGCAGACCTCGCTCTGAGAGACGTTGCGACGATCGGCCTCGGCATGGATGAAGTCGTGCATGGCCTGGGTGCAGGAGAACGTGATCTGTGCCGGGTACTGCGAGATGCGAGCCACTGGGATCTCCCTAGGTTCTTGTGGAATCGTCAGTGACTAGAGTAGCGTCCACGTCAAGGCAACGAGAGGAGATCCGATGAGAGGCGAGACAGACGAGCAGTTTCGAGCCCGCATGGAAGCCAAGGCCGCAGAGCAGCACCGACACTTCCAGCTCGAGGCCGCGGCAGCAGAGTCGATCGGGCACGCATCGGCGGTGACCCGCGCCCGGGTGAAGAAGGCGCGCGGCGCAAGCCGCCCGATGGCCGGGCCTCCCCCGGAGTCGATCAAGCCGCGCATCATGGCGTGCCGCCAGTGCGGGGCTCCATTCCGCCCGACAGGGACGAAGGTCGCGAAGTTCCCCGGCACCTCCATGAATGCCGGCGGCGGCCTGTGCCACAAGTGCAGGCGCCACGAGCTGCACTGCCCGTTGTGCGGTCATCGGCTGCGCCCTCACGGGGTGCGCGAGGAGGACATGCCCGGCACCAGGACGCGCGACACGGGCGGCAACTGCTGGCAGTGCAACCACCCGACCGAAACGCGCAAGGCCAGGCGTCCGGACACCTGCGTCGACTGCGGGCGTCCGATGCGCCCCTCGGGAGCCCCGCTCGAGGGATACCCCAACACGGTCCAGTTCGGCGCTCTCGGCCGGTGCAAGACCTGCTACACGCGGAGCCGGGTGTGATCGAGCAGGTGACGCGCTGGGGCTACCTCGAGCCAGGGATGTACCTGAGGGCCGGGGACGGCTCGACCTGGCGAGTGGACGGCAAGCGCCGCGGTGCCAACGACGGCTGGGAGCTGCGGATCCGCAACCAGGCCGGCCAGACGAGCGACGTCGAGCGCGGGTTCGATGACGATGTCACCCTGCTGGTCCCGACCCACGAGGAAGCGGAGTCGCTCATCGCGGCGATGCTGCCTGTGTCAGGGGTTCGCAGGAAGATCGTCCGGATGGAGGAGATCGCGACCAACCCAGACTCGAAGTGGGTCCGTGCCGCGCTTGCCGCTCACCTGCACAACCTCCACCACGTCTCGATCAGCCCGACCGCGCACGCCGAGAACAAGTCGATCGCCGACCTCGTCGAGTCGCACAACCTGTCCCACGCCAGGCCCGAGCCTGACTGGATCGCCCACGTCCATGTTCCCTCCGGGGACCTGTAGAGAGGATGACCGTCATGGCAACCGTGTACGACGCAAGCCGACTGTCCAGCGGGAGTTGGGTCGCCGGCACCTACTTCGAGGTGCAGCGGGACGAGCAGGGCAAGGACCCGCTCCGACTCCAGGGAGGCAACGAGCTCGCTGAGGCGATGTGGCGCTTCCACCGGGACAACCCCGACATCACGAGCATCTTTATCGAGGTGAAGGTCTGATGGAAGAGCCGCACCTGGACTGGAACGTCTGCGATGACAAGCCGGCGAAGCCGAAGAGCCCTGCCTGGGTCGTCGCCATCGCGGTCGCCATCATCACCCCAACGCTCGCGATCGTCGTCGGCGGGCTCGTCTGGCTCGCTGTGACCATCTGGCGGGCGATCCCGTGATGAAGACCCGGCTGTCGCTGATCGCCGACCTGGACACCGGAGAACGCGTCTACTCTTCGCTCTGCATCCCGCCCGACGGCGAGCTCACCGAGAAGACGCTCCTCGACGCCACCACCACCCTGCTCGCCGACGTCAACGAGCAGCTCCACCCCATCCGGTACGTCCCCGCCCACGGGAAGGGGTGAGCGATGAGCCTCGTGACGGCCGAGAACTTCTTCGACCCCCAGCCCGCGCTGGAGGTCATGGACGTACCCCGCGACAGGTGGGACCGGCCGCTCATCATCCAGCCCGACGGCAAGATGCTGCCCTACCACCGAGCCAGCTCGTTCGGCAGCCAGATCGACGACACGTTCAACCTGGTGAAGTGGCAGAAGCGTCAGGTTGCTCGCGGCATGGCGATCCGACTCATGGAGAGCCAGGGACGCACGCCGCTGCCCTCGCTCGAGGAGCCGACAACCACGCGCGAGAAGCAGTCGTGGAACATGGAGGTCGACCGCTGCGAGGAGGCCGCCGGGTCAAACATCAAGAGCGCGCTCGGCACCGCGATCCACGCCGCCACCGAGCGGGTCGACCGCGGCGAGACGCTCGAGGGACTCCCGCCGCTGCTCGTCGAGCGGGCGAACGCCTACTGGAAGTTCTGCCAGGAGAACGGCATCTGGCCGACGAGCGTGGAGGTGTTCGGCGTCGAGGACGTCAACCACGTCGCCGGCACCTGGGACCGCACCTGCTGGTGGGCCGGCAAGCACAAGATCGGCGACGTGAAGACGTCAGGCACGATGGACTACGCGGGCATCCCGTTCGCCGTCCAGACGGCCACCTACGCCCACGCGTCGAAGTACGATCCGGCGACCGGAGAGCGTACGCCGCACGAGGTCATGGATCTCGAGGAGGCGCTCATCATCCACGTCGAGCGCGAGCTCGGTGGGCGCGTCGAGCTCTACACCGTCGACATCACGGTTGGGTGGGAGTACGCGGTCCTGGTCGACGCCGTCAAGAAGGCCCAGAAGGAGGGCAAGAGCTCGATCCGCCAGTTCGACGACGATGAGGTCAGCCAGAAGATCATCGCCGCTCGTACGCTCGACACGCTTCGCGAGATCTTCGACAACTCGTGGAACAAGCGCCAGCGCGCGCTCGCCGCGGCGATGGCCGCCCAACTCCGGGCGATGGCGTCGTGATCGCCGTCGACCAGGACGTGTTCGGCAACGGCCAGGATGGCACCCGGCCCGGCAACTGCTGGCAGGCGTGCGTCGCGAGCCTGCTCGAGTTCCCCCTGAGCAAGGTCCCGCACTTCGCTGAGCTCTACCCGACGTCGTGGTGGCCCGAGACGCAAGACTTCGTCGCGACGGAGACCGGGCTACGGATCGAGTGCTTCATGCCTGACGCCAGGACGGACGAGGGCGGGTTCATGATCGCCAGCGGTCAGAGCCCCCGTGGAGACTTCCTGCACGCGGTGGTCATCAACGGCTTCACCGGGGAGATCGTGCACGACCCGCACCCCTCTCGCGCTGGCGTCGTCGGGGAGTTCATCGACAAGTTCGGGTTCGTCTCATGATCGTCCACGCGAGAGGTCTCGGACAGGTGAACCCACTGTGCAAGGGCGGCCACATCGGCACGCTCGGCCCCGCACGCCCGTGGGACGAGGTCACCTGCCTGCAGTGTCAGATACAGCCGTTCGCCCAGGCCGCGCGAACCATCGTCGACGGCCTCGCCGCGATCGGCAAGGCGATCGCCGAGGCGTACACCCAGTTCGCGCGAGCGCTCCGTGATGAGTAGGTTCATCCGCTCGGACTTCGCCGGTCCGGGCGGATAGTCAGAGGCGTGCAGGATGCTCGGGCTCACCGGGGAGGTCGGGGTCGAGTTCAACGCCGACGCTGCCGCAGTGGCCGTACTGCAACCATTGACAACTCACTGATTCATCACTAGGTTGTCAGTGACTCAAGATCCGCGACACAAGGAGGTAACTGTGACACAGCAGCCCGTGGCGCCACCGTCAGCCGAAAGCTTCTTCCAGGGGCTCGGCGAGCGGCACGCACCACCGTTCAAGTTCGAGGGGATCAACGACGGCCTCATGGGTGAGGTGACCGACGTCCGCGTGACTCAGGTCGTCGTGTTCGCGTCGAACCCGATCAAGTACGAGTTCAACGACGACGGCACGCCGAAGTACCAGCTCGAGGTGACCATCCAGACGGCGTTCCGCGGCTGGGCGAAGTGCTCCTCGATCCCGAGCACGAAGGTCAGGCTTCCCAACGGTCAGGAGATCGACCAGCCGGAGCCCGCGGAGAAGGACGACGGCAAGCGCCGCGTCTTCGTCAAGGGCAACATGGCGTTCGTCGTCGGCCGCGCCGTGCACGAGGCCGGCGACACCACGGTCGTCGTCGGGTCCACGCTCGGCGTCAAGCTCGAGTCGATGCGCGACACCGGCAAGGGCAACCCGCTCAAGGAGTACGCGGCGATGTACACGCCCCGCCCGGCCGCCGCGGGCTTCTTCCAGGCGCCGCAGGCCGCGCCCCCGCAGTATGCGCCCCCGCAGCAGGCCTACGCACCGCCCGTGATGCCTCAGCCGCAGCCGGTGGCCTACCAGGCTCAGCCGCAGCCGTACGTGCCCCCGCAGGGCGTCCAGCCGCAGCAGCAGCAGGCGTACCAGCAGGCCCAGCAGGCGGCTCCGGCGGCCGACCCGTGGGCGCCGACCGCGGCCCCGACGACGGCCCCGCCGCCGTTCTGATCCCCTAGTGGCGGCGGATCCCATTCCCCCGGGTGGCCCGCCGCCACTAGGCCTTCGAGCTGGCTGTCTCGGACGCTCCAGCCACAGTCAACAAGAGAGCGTCACACCCCAGGGGGCGGCGGTGGACGGGGACTCATCCCTGGGCCGCCGCCCGCCTGGTCCACATCGACAGAGAAGAGGAACCACGTCATGACCGATCCCACCGCCCGCAAGGCCGCCGAGGCCGTCGTCAAGACCGCTCGGAAGGCCTACGACTCCGCGGCAAAGAAGGCCGAATCCGCCCGGCAGAAGTACGCCGAGCTCCAGGGCGAGGCCAACCGCGCCGCCCGCGTCCTGGCCCACGCGAGCACGAACCCTGACCTGTTCGACGACGACCCGCTGAGCGTGGTCTTCCCGGCGTTCGGCACGGCGATGCCGAGCGGTGTCGTGCTCGACGAGTACGTTGCTGCGGCCGAGACGGTGATCGCTGAGATTGCTGCAGTCACCGAGACCCCCAAGCAGCTGATGCTCCCCGAGGAGAGCCTGACCTCCGCCGCGGCCTTCCTGCCGCCGTCGCCGATCGCCCAGCCTGCACCGCTCGAGCCGACCTACCCCGAGGCCGGATCCTCCGAGCCTGACCCGTGGGACCTCCCGGCCGCTCCTGGCGTCCCCGACATCGAGGCCGACGTCGCTCCCGTCGTGAGGCGCAAGCGGCGCACGAAGGCTCAGATCGAGGCCGACAACGCCGCTGCCGCGGCAGGAATCCCCATCGCTCCCGCGGCGCCCCCCATGGGCGCCCCGGTCCAGCTCGGCGTCAACGCCGCCGGCCAGCCGGTGTACGCCGCTCCCCCCGTCATCTCCCAGCCCTTCTGACCCACCTCGGGCTCGACTACCCGCCCGTAGTCGAGCCCGAGGTCTTCTTCGGAGGCAAGATGGACTGGGAAGAAGAGGCGGCGTGCTCGAGAGGCGTCGACCCGGAGATGTTCTTTCCGGAGAAGTCATCCAGAGTGGCCGCAGCCGAGGCGAAGAAGGTGTGCTCGAGGTGCAAGGTGAGGCAGCAGTGCGACGAGGTCAGCGAACCCTACGGCGTATGGGGCGGACTCTCTCAGAGCGAGCGGAAGCGTGAGCGCCTGTCTCGAGCCCGGCTGTCTGGAGCCGACCCTCAAGGGTAAGCGCCGCTGCGCGTGGCACTGGCTGGCCCTGCAGTCGATAGACGTCCAGGAGCGTGCCGCCGTGGCCCGCCTGGCGCGTTCTGAGGGTCTGCCGGTACGTCGCAAGGTGCCCGAGTCTTTGTGGCCGCCAGGAGGGCGCTGGTGCTCTGGGTGCCAGTCCTTCGTCCCCAATTTTTATACCACCGGCTCGAGGTGCCGCGCGTGTGCTCGCCGGGCCTCTCGAGCCTCCCACGTTGGGCGCACGTACGCCGTCTCCGGCGACGAGGTGGCCGAACTCAAGCGGTGGCAGGGCGGCCGGTGCTTCATCTGCGGCCGGCGGACCGTGACTCGCGAGCTGGCCGTCGATCACGACCATGAGAGCGGTGTCGTGCGCGGTCTGCTGTGCTCGGACGAGAACCACGGGTGCAACGTCCTGCTGCGCCGGGTCCTGGGAGACCTCGAGGCGGCCCGCCGGCTCGTCGCCTACGTCGAGATGGCTCCGCTCGAGCGCATGAGAAAGGGACAGGCTCCGTGGGTCTTCACGGAGCCTGTCCCTTCCCTCGGTCCTCCGCCGTTCTAGACGAAGACCCCGGCCGTGCGTACGAGGCTCTCCAAATGTCCCCCGGCATCCCCGGGGAGCCACGTCGGCACGACGACGGACACATCGCTCGCGCTGGCGCCGGACTCGGTCACGGTCACCGTGTAGGACAGCGGGCCGTCGGGCGACTGCGCCACGGTCCAGATGCCGGCCGATCGCAGCGTCGGAGCCGGAGCTCCACCGATCGGCGTGATGGAGTAGGTCAGCGATCCCCCGGACCCCGGCGTGGACGCGGTCGCGTCGATGATGGCGATGCCGATAGTGCTGGCCGCCTGAGCCCCCGGAGGCTCGGTGGCCGTCGCGACGTAGTCGTAGACGGAGTCCCACAGGACGATGTTGTCCAGCCGCAGGGGGATGGTGCCGGCCAGGGCGTTCTTGCCGATCTGGTAGTGATGAGGGCTGGTCGTCCCGAGGTCGAGGTTCGTCGACTCGCCGGTCGCCATCGTGACGGCGTCGAACAGGCGGATCAGGCGGCCCTTCATCTTGCCGGTCGTCGTCGTGCCGACCTCGAGCGCGACCTGGACGCGATACCAGGTGTTC
>Ga0307375_10001769_pt1 | contig 23066 bp, 32 predicted proteins | sample TR1MG_FD_202531 | JGI IMG/M metagenome (GOLD analysis project Ga0307375, IMG submission 202531) | Soil microbial communities from Risofladan, Vaasa, Finland - TR-1 | ecosystem: Environmental > Terrestrial > Soil > Coastal area > Acid sulfate soil | place: Finland: Risofladan, Vaasa | collected...
AATCGATGTTATGATGGCGGGCTTTCCACTGCGCGCCAAACGGAAGGAACACCATGATTCAGATGCAAAGCGTACTGTCCGTTGCGGACAACAGTGGGGCCAAGAAGGTCCAATGCATAAAGGTGCTGGGAGGATCCAAGCGCCGTTATGCGGGAATTGGCGACATTATTAAGATCAGCATTAAAGAAGCCGTGCCCCGTGGGCGTGTAAAGAAAGGGGATGTGTACGACGCCGTTATTGTGCGCACCAAGGTCGGCGTGCGCCGGTCCGATGGTTCGGTCGTGCGATTTGACAGCAATGCCGCGGTATTGCTGAACCCGCAGTATCAACCGATCGGGACCCGTATTTTTGGGCCCGTCACACGTGAGCTGCGTAACGAACGGTTTATGAAGATTATTTCGCTTGCTCCAGAAGTGATATAGGTGCGTCATGCAGAAGATCCGAAAGGGCGATGAAGTGGTTGTGCGGGTCGGGAAGGACAAGGGTAAGCGCGGTAGCGTCTTGCGGGTGTTTGCGGATGGTCGCTTGCTAGTTGAGAACGTGAACCGTGTGAAACGCCATGTTCGACCCAATCCCGCCAAGAATGTTACAGGCGGGATTCTGGAGCGGGAGGCGCCCATTGCTGGCGCGAACGTAGCCCTGTTTAACAAGGGGGCTGGTCGGGGCGAACGGGTGGGGTTTCGGACCCTGGATGATGGCCGCAAGGTGCGCTTCTTTAAGCGCAGCGGCGAAGTCGTGGACGCGTAGGGGAAGACGATGGGTAGCAGGCTGCAGGAGTATTACGAGAAGACGGTGCGCCCCGAGCTTATGAAGCGGTTCGGGTACCAGAACGCCATGCAGGTGCCGCGGTTCGTCAAGGTGACCCTCAATATGGGCGTCGGCGAGGCATTGGCGGATAAGAAGGTGATCGATCACGCGGTATCGGATATGCAGATCATCAGCGGCCAAAAACCTATTGTGACGCGGGCGCGAAAGTCCGTCGCGGCATTTAAGGTGCGCGAGGATTGGCCGATCGGCTGTAAGGTCACGTTGCGACGGACGCGTATGTATGACTTCCTGGATCGCTTGGTGAGTGTGGCGATCCCGCGGGTACGCGATTTCCGCGGCCTGTCGAGCCGGTCCTTCGATGGCCAGGGGAATTACTCCATGGGTATTAAGGAACAGATCATTTTCCCGGAAATCGAGTACGACAAGATCGACGCGATCCGGGGTATGGACATTACGATTACGACGACGGCAAAGACCGACGAGGAGGCTTCGGCCTTACTGTTGGCCTTCAAGTTCCCGATTCGGACTTAAAGGGGCAGGTATGGCAAAGAAGTCGAAGGTATTGCGCAATTTGCAGCGAGTGGCGATTGTGGCGAAATACGCGAAGCGCAGAGCCGAATTGAAGACGGCCTCCGTGAACATGCGGCTGCCAGAGGAAGAGCGCCAGCAGGCGTTTGCGGCGCTCGCAAAGCAGCCGCGCAATGCATGTCCGGTGCGAGTCCGGAACCGCTGTTATATGACCGGACGGTCGCGCGGGTATTACCGGAAGTTTGGTTTAGGGCGGAATAAGTTGCGCGAAATGATGATGCGCGGCGAAGTCCCGGGTGTTGTGAAGGCGAGCTGGTAGGTGGCGCAGATATGATGACCGATCCGATTGCGGATATGCTAACGCGCATCCGTAACGCGCAAAGTGCCGAGAAAGTCAGCGTCAAAATGGCGTCCTCGAATCCCAAATGCGCCTTGGCGAAGATTTTGAAGGACGAAGGGTACATCGTTGGATTTCGGGTGATCCCCGGCGTAAAGCCGGAGCTCGAGATCGAACTGAAATATTATGCCGGGCGGCCGGTGATTGCTCGGATTGATCGAGTGAGTCGTGGGGGTCGCCGGGTGTATCGGGGACGTGATGCCCTGCCCTCGGTTGAGGGCGGATTAGGGGTTGCGATCGTATCCACGTCCAAAGGCATGATGACTGACCGTTCCGCGCGCCAAGCTGGTTTGGGTGGCGAGATCGTGTGTGTGATCGTTTAAGGAGCCAGGCATGTCGCGAGTTGCGAAAAATCCAGTAAGCTTGCCGACCGGGGTTGCGTGTACCCGTAATGGGGCCAGTCTTGTCATCAAAGGGCCCAAAGGCGAGCTTAAGCACAATGTGCACCCGCTGGTGGGCATCGTGCAGGAAGGGGCTGTTGTGCGGTTTGCGGCCTCGGATGAGAGCGCGTTGGCGGATGCCTTGTCCGGAACCACGCGGGCGCTGGTGCAGAATATGGTCACGGGCGTGACGAAGGGTTTTGAGCGACGCCTTACGATTATCGGCGTCGGTTATCGCGCGGCCGTACAGGGCCGAAAGCTCAATCTGACGCTCGGGTTTTCGCATCCCGTGGTCTATGACATCCCCGCGGAGATTACGATCGAAACACCGAGTCAGACTGAGGTGATTATCAAAGGGGCCGACAAGCAGCGGGTCGGTCAGGTGGCTGCCGAAATTCGGGCGTACAGGCCACCCGAGCCTTATAAGGGCAAGGGTGTGCGGTATAGCGACGAAACGGTAGTGAAGAAAGAAGCGAAGAAGAAGTAAGGCGACCATATGAAAGATAAGGTGGCATCGCGGAAACGGCGCGCGTTCCGTATCCGCAAGCGGATATCGGAACTAGAAATACAGCGGTTATGTGTCCATAGGACGCCGCGGCATACCTATGCCCAGATCATCGGGCCTGATAGCCGGGTCATTGCCAGCGCCTCAACCGTGGAGGCTGAGGTGCGTAAGGACTTGGCAAGTGGCGGCAACGTGAATGCCGCGCGTCTGATTGGGCAGAGAATCGCCGAGAAGGCTAAGGCCGCAGGGGTCGTAAAGGTCGCTTTTGATAGGTCGGGGTTTCGCTATCATGGGCGTATCAAGGCGCTGGCGGACGCGGCGCGTGAAGGCGGACTCGAGTTTTAAGGAGGCAAGGTGGCAGGTGGATCCGATTCGGAAGGTTATAGCGATAACCTCCAAGAAAAGCTCATAAGCATCAATCGCGTAGCGAAGGTTGTCAAGGGTGGACGGCAGTTTGGATTTGCGGCCCTGACAGTCGTAGGCGATGGTGATGGCCGCATTGGCATAGGCCAAGGCAAGGCCCGCGAAGTGCCGGTGGCAGTCCAGAAGGCTATGGACGATGCGCGGCGCAATATGGTGCGCGTGCATTTGAAGAACGGCACCATTCATTACGGGATCACCGCCAATCACGGTGCGTCGAAGGTCGTTATGCGGCCCGCGTCCGAGGGTACAGGGATTATTGCCGGCGGGGCTATGCGGGCGCTCTTTGAGGTTGTCGGCGTTCGTAACGTATTGGCGAAGTGCTTGGGTTCTACGAACCCCATCAATGTCGTACGAGCCACGCTCAAGGCTTTGCTGGAGATCAGCAGTCCGGCAGAGATTGCCGCCAAACGCGGGAAGACCGTGGAAGAGATTACGGGCGGCTAGGAGAGAACATGGTGAAGAAACAGCAAAAAAAGCAGCTCAAGGTCACCCTGGTTCGGAGCATGTTCGGCACCGGCGCGCGCCATCAGGCGTGCGTGCGTGGGCTTGGGCTTCGGCGGATGCACCACACGGTTATGGTCGAGGATAGCCCGGCGACGCGCGGCATGGTCCATCGGGTATCGTTTATGGTCAAGTGTGAGGAAGTCTCATGATGCGCCTGAATACTATGAAGCCCGCACCTGGGCGGACGGCGCCTAGGCGCGTGGGTCGCGGCGGTGGTTCAGGGCTTGGTAAGACGTGCGGCCGTGGTCACAAAGGGCAGCGTGCTCGGGCCGGCGGCTACCATAAGCTGGGATTCGAGGGTGGGCAGATGCCGCTTCAGCGGCGGTTGCCGAAGTTTGGGTTCAACTCCCCGATGGCCGCGAGTTCCCATTCCGTACGATTGGGCGAACTGGCGCAACTCGAAGGGACTGTGGATCTGGCGGCACTGAAGGCGGCCAATATCGTGAGTGTGGCGATTACGCGGGCGCGAGTGTTTTTGTCCGGAACGGTGGCCAAGCCTTTGATTTTGCGTGGGATAGGGGTAACGAAAGGGGCGCGTGCGGCCATTGAAGCGGCGGGCGGCCGGATCGAGGACTAATGCCTGCTAAGACGGCAAAAGGCCAGGCGGCTCTGTCGCCGGGCATGCTCGGGCGCTTAAGCGATCTTAAGCAGCGGATTTTTTTCCTGCTGGGCGCTTTGGTGGTGTTTCGGGTCGGGACTCATATTCCGGTTCCCGGCATTAACGCCTTGGCGCTGGCCTCGCTTTTTCAGCGCGCGAGCGGGTCGATTATCGGCCTTTTTAATATGTTTTCGGGCGGCGCCTTGCAGCGCTTATCGGTCTTTGCTCTCGGGATCATGCCGTATATCTCGGCCTCGATCGTGATCCAGCTTTTGGCGCCCGTGATACCGAAGCTCGACGAGCTGCGCAAAGAGGGCGGCGAAGCGGGCCGCCGGAAACTGACGCAGTACACCCGTTATGGCACGGTGGTGCTGGCGGCGTTTCAGGGATTGGGCATTTCGATCGCGCTTGAGCACCAGACCGCAGGCGGCGTGTCGGTGGTCATCAATCCGGGCGTCGGATTTGAGCTCTTTACGATGATTACGCTCGTTGCCGGGACCATGTTTTTGATGTGGCTTGGCGAACAGATTACCGAGCGGGGCATTGGCAACGGCATCTCGATGATTATTTTTGCCGGAATCGTGGCCGGCCTCCCGCAAGCTATAGGGGGGACCCTGGAACTCGCGAGTAATGGGTCGTTCCAGCCATTGTTTGTGTTGTTGTTGTTTATGGTGGCGCTAGGGGTAACCGCTTTTGTGGTATTCGTCGAGCGCGGGCAAAGGCGTATTACCATCACCTATGCGAAGCGCCAGCAGGGGCGAAAGATCTATGGCGGGCAAACGAGCCATTTGCCGCTGAAGGTCAATACCGCAGGCGTGATACCGCCGATTTTCGCGTCGAGCATCATTTTGTTTCCGACGATGGCGGCGAACTGGTTTGGTCAGGCCAAAGGTATGGGATGGTTGCAGGATGTGTCGGGGGCGCTTGCGCCGGGGCAGCCGGTCTATTTGATTATCTTTACGATCGCGGTGATGTTTTTTTCGTTTTTCTATACCGCGATGATCATGGACCCTAAGGACACGGCCGACAACTTGAAGAAGTCTGGGGCGTTTATTCCCGGTATTCGGCCAGGCGAGCAGACCCGGCGGTATATTGACGATGTCATGTCTCGGTTGACGTTGTCGGGCGGAATCTATATTACGTTGGTTTCGTTGTTGCCGGAGTTTTTGATCCTCAAGTGGAACGTGCCGTTTTACTTTGGGGGCACGTCCTTGCTTATCATCGTTGTGGTGAGTATGGATTTTATGGCGCAGGTTCAGGCCCATTTGATGTCGCACCAGTACGAGAGTTTGTTAAAGAAGGCGAATCTCACAGGCGGGATGAGCGGGCTACCTAAGTAGAGGGAACCATGAAAGTCAGGGCATCAGTGAAAAAGTTGTGTCGCAATTGCAAGGTAGTGCGGCGGAAGGGCGTGGTTCGGATCGTGTGTAGCGACGCTCGGCATAAGCAGCGTCAGGGTTAGACTTGATCTCAAGGCAGTTCTAGGCTAGGCTTGCGCGCTTTTCGGTAGCGAAGAGGCGTTTAGGAGAGGTGTACGATGGCCCGTATTGCAGGCATCAATATCCCCAATCATAAGCATGTCGAGATTGGACTTACGTCCATTTTCGGCATCGGTCGGCAGCGTTCGCGGCAAATTTGCGACGCAGCTGGGGTAGCGGCGGTCGCCAAGGTGAAAGACCTGACGGACGCCGAGGTGGAGAAAATCCGTGTCGAGGTCGGTAAGCACGTCGTAGAAGGCGATTTGCGCCGGACGGTCTCGATGAACATTAAACGTCTCATGGATATCGGTAGTTACCGAGGCATGCGTCATCGGCGCGGTTTGCCCGTGCGCGGCCAGCGGACGAAGACCAACGCGCGCACCCGTAAGGGACCACGCAAAGGCATAAGGAAGTAAATGATGAAGGACATGTATGGCGACTAACGCACCCGCAACGAGCAAGGTCAAAAAGCGCGTCAAAAAGAACGTCGCAGAAGGCGTTGCGCATATCCAGGCGTCATTTAACAACACCGTGATCACGATTACCGACCGACAGGGCAACGTGTTGTCATGGGCGACGGCCGGCGGTGCGGGGTTTAGAGGGTCGCGGAAGAGTACGCCGTTCGCGGCCCAGGTGGCCTCCGATAAGGCCGGGCGAGCCGCACAGGAATTTGGCGTGAAGGCGCTTGAGATTCGTGTAAAAGGGCCGGGACCAGGTCGGGATTCGGCAGTGCGCGCCCTACATGCGGCGGGTTTTGAGATCAGCAACATCATAGATGTGACCCCTATACCCCACAACGGTTGTCGTCCGGCGAAGCGCCGGCGCGTATAGCTGACGGAGAGAGAAATGGCCCGGTATACCGATGCAAAATGCCGCCAATGTCGGCGCGAGGGCGGTAAGCTCTTTCTGAAGGGCGAAAAATGCTTTACGGACAAGTGTCCGGTTTCGAAGCGCGCCTATGTCCCAGGACAGCATGGACAAAGGCGCAGCCGCCTTTCGGATTACGGTACGCAGTTGCGGGAAAAGCAGAAAATGCGCCGCATCTACGGTGTTCTTGAGGCACAGTTCGCGAATTATTACGCTGAGGCGGATCGTCGCCACGGCTCGACGGGCGAGAATTTGCTGAAGTTGCTCGAATGCCGGCTGGACAATGTGGTCCATCGCATGGGATTTGGGGCCTCGCGGTCGGAGGCGCGACAACTTGTCAGGCACAATGCCGTGTTGGTTAATGGTAAGCGCGTGAATATCCCGGCCTATCAAGTGTCGGCGCAGGATGTGGTGGAAGTGGCGGCCGGCGCTAAAGAGCAATTGCGGGTGAAGGCGGCACTGGAAGCAGCTGAGCAGCGGGGATTCCCGGAATGGATTGATGTCGATATCAAGGCCATGAAGGGCACGTTCAAAGCGATTCCTGAGCGTCGGGATATGCCGGGCGAAATCAACGAGCAGCTCGTTATCGCCTTGTACTCGAAGTAACGTGGCAATAGAGGGACATTATGCAGAGTTCGGCAGCGGAATTTCTTAAGCCTCGCAGCGTCGGTGTGCAGACGCTTGGTCCTACGCACGCACGTATCACCCTAGAGCCGCTAGAGCGGGGTTTCGGGCATACGTTGGGCAATGCACTGCGCCGGATCTTGTTGTCCTCTATGCCGGGTTGTGCGGTGACAGAGGCGCGCATTGAAGGGGTATTGCACGAATACTCGACGATCGAAGGGGTACAGGAGGATGTGATCGATATCCTTTTGAACCTGAAGGGCCTGGCCATGAGAATGGAAGGGCGAGGTGAGGTCCGCTTGAGTGTGGACAAGATGGGGCCGGGTGCTGTGACGGCCAGCGATATTCGCGTGGATCAAAACGTGGAAATCGTGAACCCCGATCACCTCATCGCGACCCTGACCAAGGCCGTGCCCTTCAAGATGGAGCTTACGATCACGGCCGGGCGTGGGTATGAGCCTGTGCCGGCGCGGGCCGTGAATGAAGAGCGCGTCTTGGGCGGCATGCAGTTGGATGCCTCCTTTAGCCCCATCCGGCGAATTTCTTACACGGTGGAAAACGCCCGTGTCGAGCAGCGGACGGACCTGGATAAGTTGGTTTTGGATATCGAAACCAACGGCGCAATCGACCCGGAGGCCGCGGTGCGCCGGGCTGCGAATATTTTGCGGGACCAGATGGCCGTGTTTGTCGATCTGGAAAGCAAGGGGAACGAAGTGCGGGTGGAGGAGGAGCCGGACATCAATCCGATTCTGCTGCGCCCGGTTGACGACCTCGAATTGACGGTGCGGTCGGCGAACTGCCTGAAGGCCGAAAACATCTTCTACATCGGCGATCTCGTCCAAAAGAGCGAGATGGAGTTGTTGAAGACGCCCAATTTGGGCAAAAAATCACTTACAGAAATCAAGGATGTGCTTGCGTCCCATGAGCTCACCTTGGAAATGAAACTGGAAAATTGGCCGCCGCAATCGCTTAGGAATAAGATCCTGGGCGAGAGCTTGGATCGGTAAGAGAGCGAGGATAAGTCCATGCGGCATGGTAAGAGCGGACGGAAGTTTAATGTCACAAGCGCGCATCGCAAGGCGCTTTTCAAGAACATGGCGACATCGCTATTTCGGCATGAGCAGATCACCACGACACTGCCCAAGGCCAAGGAATTGCGGCGCGTAGCCGAGCCTTTAATTACGATGGCCAAGGTGGCGACTGTGGCGAACCGTCGCCTGGCGTTTGCCCGCCTGGGTGACCGCGAGATCGTGACCAAGCTCTTTGATGAGCTCGGTGTGCGCTACCGTGAGCGTGCGGGCGGCTATCTGCGTATCCTGAAGGTGGGCCTGCGGGCCGGCGACACGGCACCTATGGCGGTGGTACAGCTCATGGATCGGCCCGAGCCGGCAGAAGGCGATAAGAGCGAGAGCGCCAAGAAGTAACGAGACAGGCGGGTGTGGCAGGCTTAAAGGCCACCCCCAGATGCAAGTAGTATATGTCACCTCGGCCGGCGCTCGCTGGCCGAGTTCTGTTACCCCGAAAAGCAGTTGAACTTTCGCATTCCCGGAATTTGAGGCGCCGATAGGGCCAGAGTCTGGCTGGTGCACGCGAGAATCTCGCGGACGCTCAGTTGGGAATGACGCGGAGGTCATTCCCAGAAAACGCAACTCGCCCTTACTCTCGCCCTAAATGGGAGCGAGCCGCGTGATGCCCTCCGCGTTGCTAAACGGGGACGGCATGATAGAATGTGTATGATACACCATGTAGGTACACATTATGCGCACCAATATCGTCATTGATGACAAACTCATGAAGGAGACTCTTCACGTGACGGGTTTAAAGACCAAGCGGGAGGCGGTGGACCTAGGGCTTCGGACCTTACTTAAGTTGCGACAACAGGAAGCTATTCGGCAATTTCGCGGAAAGCTCAACTGGGAAGGCAGTCTGGATGCAACAAGAACTGACAGATGATCTTGGTCGACTCCAGCGTTTGGATCGATTACTTTCGCGGCACGGCGTCCCTGCAGGCCGATAGGCTTGACTCATGGCTCGGTGTCGAACTGATCGCGGTGGGTGACTCGATTCTGGCTGAAGTGCTGCAAGGTTTTGTGAGCGATCACGATTTTAGGCAGGCGCGCAAGTTGATGATGTCGCTTGTGGTGGTAGATCTCGCAGGGGAGCACATCGCGATTCAAGCGGCTCAAAACTTTCGTGCGCTACGCGCGCGCGGCATAACGGTTCGTAAGACAATCGATGTTGTGATCGCCACGTACTGCATCGAAAATAGGCTGCCCCTTCTCTACAGCGATAGAGACTTCGATCCGTTTGTCGAGCACCTCGGGCTCCCATCGGCATTAACCGCCTAATGGGTCTCGGCGAGAGAGTGATTCGGTATCCCGATTCTTGCGAAGACGATATCCGGCCAGGATATCGCTAAATTTAAGGGGCGCGGTCTGCGCCCTGGCTCCGTTTGTGGTACACGGGAGGCCAAGCGGTGCTTGGAGCAGGTTGTTGTCTGCGAAAGCGCCGAATCTTCCCGCGCGTAAGCCGGATCTTTATAGGGAGTATTGCGCGTTAGGCGGGTGCAATCATCTTACTTCGGGTGCCGGCCCAGAAGGCCAAACAAAGCCAGACCTTGGTGTGGTGCCGCCGGCTACGTTCGGGCGGACCTGATCGACTCGGCCCTTGGCCTGATTTGTGCGAAGTGGCGTTAGCGGTGTAATGGCCTCTCGGATGGGGTGAGGTGGCCATGGAAGCCTTGGGGAATGTGAAGTGTGTTTTGGTGGCGGGCCCCGATAGTATCAGGGACGTCATTATGCTTTCGCCGTCCCTGCGCGCCTTGCGCCGTGCACTTCCTAAGGCGCGCTTGACGCTGCTGGTGTCCCAGGCAGGGGCGGGCGCGGCGGCGCTTTTGCCAGGGGTAGACGAGATTTTCGTGCACCACGCCCCTTGGCAGGAGACACACGGTGAGGATGCGTTTGGTCCTGTGCGTGATCAGGCGGTCGTCTGGGAATTGCGGCGGCGCCAGTTTGATGCCGCGTTGATCTTCGCGAGTTTTGTCCGGAGTCCGTATCCGACAGCCAATATGTGCTATCGCGCGGGCATTCCCGTGCGGGTGGCGCAATCGCGGGAGTGTGACGAGTCGTTTTTGACGCACTGCGTGCGACCGCCCCCTAATACAAGCCATCAAGTGGATAGGAACCTTCACCTCCTAGCAGGACTTGGGATACCCATTGGGGGTGCAAGCGCGATGATGCCAAGGCTATCTCCTACCCAGGAGGCGGCGACCGGTGTCGATAGCCTGTTACGAGAACACGGGGTGCGTGGCGACTTTGTGGTTATAGCCCCCGATGCGACCTGTGGCGCGCGTCGCTATCCACTTGCTCGCTATATCGATGTGGCTACTCGCTTACAGCAGACCGGGCACCGCATTGTGGTCGCAGGTGGGGTCGCTGATAAATGGGCGGGGGAGGCCTTGGTTTCGGCAGTGCCCGGTACGGTATCACTGTGTGGTCTAACGAGCCTTTCGGGGCTTGTAGCACTGCTGCGCCGTGCGCAGCTTTTGATTGCTAATGATTCGCCGTTTATGTACTTGGCGGATGCCGTGGGCTGTCCTATGGTGATCTTATATTCCGGGACGGAACTCGAAGCACACTGGCAGCCCCGGACTACGCCCGCGCGTCTCTTACGTTGCCCCACCGCCTGCTCACCCTGCTATCGGTCTGAGTGTCCTTATGATCGCGAGTGTTTGGCAGTCGCGCCGAGCGATGTCGCAGCCGAGGCAATAGGCCTTTTGGGTGAGGGCTTAAGGGCGGTTGCCGACGGTTGATACTAGAGCTTTGATAGTCGTCCATTAGGCCGCTTGCGAAGTTACTGGTTTTGTCGTGAGGCGATGAGTGCCCGCAGTGGGGCTATTCATGCCGCCTAGACTGTGCGCAGCTGGGGGGTCTATATGCGATCAACTAGCCATATCCTCCCAACAGGCGAGTTTGCCCAACCGAGAATCCCTATTTAAGCCAACAGGGATTCCAAAGCCGAATAGCGCGTAACCGCCGGAGGGAATTTCTGCGTCCCCTTCCGTCTATGGCGGACACTGCGCTTACCGAATATCTGTATTACACCAATTTGATTTGCACCTTGCGACCGACTAGAGCCGCAGCGCGCTGCAAGGTTGAGAGAGTCACATCGCAGGTAGGATCGAGCAGTCGATCAATCTGCGAGCGGCTTGTTTTGAGCATGATGGCTAAGCGCGCCTTGGTCAACGATTGCTTTTTCATCGCTTCGATAAGTTGCCACACGATGACTTCCTTGATGGCCAGCGTTTGCGTTTCTTCATAGATGCCCTCTTCTTTGAGGAAGTCGTCGAGGCCTGATCCGATATGACTGTTGTTCACGGTTTCAACTCCTTCTGGCGTCTCCGCGCCAGGATCAGTTCGTTGTTAGGCGTCTTTTGCGTCTTCTTAATGAAGCCGTGCAAGGCCACTAGGTTACCCTCGTGCAAACATATGAGCACACGAGACACGGTTGCTTGAAAGGTCTGTGCGTACTTCCCATAGGCTCTGCCCCATCGGGCGGCATAAGGGCATGCCCACTGGCCAGCGCCATTGCGCCCGCATCAGGTCTTGGCCAATGGCGTATCGATCTATCTCGCTCAGTGTCTTAAGCCATTCGCGCACCGGCTCGTTGCCGCTGCTGTTTTGGTAGAACCGTAGCGGCGTTTTCTGTGGCTCATTAACCATTCGTCACCGCTGCGTATATGTATCATATAAGGTACGTGCCATGGAAGGCAACTTTATCGTCTTTCTTGCTCTGCGCTGCTTTAGGTATCTCCGCGGACCTTCGCTGGACCACGCGGCCGCTCCCGTCGGCTGGCTAAAGCTCATTTTGTCGACCACGAGCTTGATCGGAACCTTGCATGCCTTACGCTGCCACCGCTTGCGCATCACGCGATCGATTCGAGCACCTTTATAATCACGAGTGTTTGGCGGTCGCGCCGAGCGGTGTCGCAGCCGAGGCGATAGCCCTTTTGAGTGAGAGCTTAAGGGCGGTTGCCGATGGTTGATACCCATGGTTTGATGGCCACCCTTTAGGAGTGTTTGCGGAGTTACTGGTTTTGTCGCGAAGCGGTGAGTGCCCGTGGTGGGGCGGCGCTCCTTTGCGGTGGGCCTGCTGGGCTATCACTACCGTCTAGACTATGCGCAATTGTGGTTTTCTGTTGTTGGGGCGTGAGCCTAGTCGAGGGCCAAACGAACTTTCGGTCGGGTAGCGCAGGGCATGGCTACGGACCCCACCGGTTTCCTGCGTCGATCTGCGCGAATAGAGCGTGACTTGGAGCGAGAGCCTCTCGCGACTACACTCGATCCATGATTGTGCTACTGACAGATTTCGGTGTGGGCGACCCCTATGTGGGGCAAATCCATCTGCGCTTAAGTATATTGGCCCCCGATGCGCGCGTGATCGACCTTTTTCATGGCCTTCCGAACTTTACTGTTGAGGCGGCCGCCTATCTCGTGCCCGCCTACTGCCAGCTGTTGCCGCCGGGGGCTGTTGTGATGGCGGTGGTCGACCCGGGAGTTGGGGGTTCACGTCACGCTATTTCCCTCTTGGCCGGAGGGCGTCACTACCTGGGTCCGGATAATGGGATCTTCGAGATGGTAGCGCGACGCGAAGGGGTCACGAATTGCGAGTCGCTCCTGATCCCGGATGATGTGGCCGCGACTTTTCATGGTCGTGACGTCTTTGCGCCCGCTGCAGCGGCCTTGGCGCGGGGGGTCTCGTCAGTGGGGACCCCTATATCCCTTACTCGCTTTGGCGATTGGCCGGATGAGGGAATGATGATTGTGTATATCGACCACTATGGCAATGCGATAACCGGGGTGCGGGCAAGGCCAGAGCAGCGATTGCTCATGATTCGCGGACAGACCCTTACGCGGGCGCGTACGTTTGGCGATAGACCGGATGGAGAGCCCTTTTTTTACGAAAACGCCAACGGCCTTATCGAAATTGCCGCCTGTAAGAGGTCTGCTGCCGAAGTGCTGTGTCTACAACTCGCTGATCGCTTTGTGGTCAGCGCCTAACTGCAGGTTCCGACGCCGGTAGTGTTTCTCGAGTGCCTGTCGCAAATAGCGGCCGGTGTGGGAGGAGGCATGCGTGGCGATCTCCTCAGGCGTTCCTGTGGCCATGATGCGACCCCCGCCACTCCCACCTTCTGGCCCTAGGTCTACGATGTAATCGGCCGTCTTGATGACATCAAGGTTGTGTTCGATGACCACAACGGTATTGCCTCGCTCGGCTAGGGTCTGGAGGACGCGCAGGAGTTGCCGGATATCATGAAAGTGCAGTCCGGTCGTCGGTTCATCCAGGATGTAGAGGGTCCGGCCGGTGTCCCGCTTGGAGAGCTCGCGAGCGAGCTTGATTCGTTGCGCTTCGCCACCGGATAAGGTGGTGGCGGACTGGCCTAGCGTGAGGTAGGAGAGGCCAACGTCTGCCAGGGTGTCGAGCTTACGGCGCATGATCGGGACCGCATTGAAGAACGCCAGAGCGTCTTCGACTGTCATTTGCAGAACTTCGTGTATCGTGCGCCCCTTGTAGCGGACTTCGAGCGTTTCCCGGTTGTAGCGCATTCCTTTACAGATGTCGCAGGGCACATACATGTCGGGCAGGAAGTGCATCTCGACTTTGACGAGGCCATCTCCTTCACAGGCCTCGCAACGGCCGCCACGCACGTTAAACGAAAAGCGCCCCGCCCCGAAACCCCGCTCGCGGGCCTCGGGGGTCGCTGCAAAGAGTTCCCGTAGCGGAGTAAAAAGACCCGTATAGGTGGCCGGATTGGAGCGCGGTGTCCGGCCAATGGGGCTCTGATCGATATCGACGACTTTGTCGAAATGCTGAAGACCGTCGATTTTGTCATGGGCTGCGATATCGAGTCGGGTTTTGTTCAAGAGCGTGGCGGCCGCCGCGTACAGCGTATCGTTGATGAGTGTGGATTTTCCGGAACCAGAGACGCCCGTGACACAGGTTAATGTCCCTATCGGGATGCGCACGTCGATACCGCACAGATTATGGCCGCGGGCACCGCGAATCACGATCTCATCATGCCCTATCCTGCGCGTCGCGGGCACCTCGATCTCTTCTGCGCCGCTTAAGTATCGGCCAGTCAACGATTCTGGGTGACTCATGATCTCGGCAGGCGTACCTTGCGCCACAATGCGTCCGCCATGCACGCCTGCACCGGGTCCCACATCGATCACTTGATCGGCGGCCATGATGGCCTCTTCGTCGTGCTCTACGACGATGACGGTATTACCCATATCGCGGAGCGTCTCTAAGGTCGCCAGCAAACGGCCGTTGTCGCGCTGGTGCAGTCCTATGGACGGTTCATCCAGGACATACATGACGCCCACAAGTCCGGCACCGATTTGGGATGCGAGACGAATACGCTGGGCCTCGCCCCCCGAAAGCGTCTCCGCGGAGCGGGCCATGGTAAGGTAATCGAGGCCGACGTTCACGAGGAACTTGAGGCGTTCACCGATCTCGTGGACGATTTTCGCAGCGATCGCGCCGCGTTGACCCGGGAGCAGCAGGCGCTGAAAAAACGTATGTGCCTCATGGATGGAAAGCCCCGTGATCTCGTGAATCGCGTGCCCATCAATAAAGACATTGCGGGCCTCCTCGCGCAGCCGACTGCCAAGACAGGTTTCGCAAACCTGGGTTCCCACAAAGCGCGCGAGCTCGTCGCGCACGCTTGCCGATTCCGTTTCTCTGTAGCGTCGCTCCATATTGGGGATGACGCCCTCGAAGGCGTGCTTACGCCTATGCCGGCGGCCGCGCTCGGTGTATGTGAAACTGATGATCTCGTCCCCGCTCCCGTGCAAAATGACCTCGCGGACCTTCTTTGGGAGATCTTCGAACGGTTGTTCGATATCCGCGCCATAATGTTTGGCGAGCGACTCGAGCAACTGAAAATAGAAGGGGTTGCGGCGATCCCAGCCACGTATCGCCCCGGCAGGCAGGCTCAAGCTCGGGTCTTGTATGAGTCGCTCAGGATCGAAGAACTGGCGTACCCCCAGACCGTCGCAGGCGGGACACGCCCCTGCCGGATTATTAAAAGAGAAGATGCGCGGCTCAAGCTCGGCTAGGCTAAAGCCGCACTGAGGGCAGGCGTAGCGCGCCGAAAATAGGAGTTCACAGCCCGTGTCCCCATCACCTGGCATGGTCACAAGCCGTACCAAGCCCTCCGAAAGAGAGAGGGCGTTTTCAAAGGATTCCGCAAGCCGGGCCTCTTGGCCTGCGCGTAAGACAAGACGGTCGACGACCGCCTCGATCGTGTGTTTCTGGGTCTTTGCGAGGGGTGGCGCGTCCTGGAGTTCGACCACCTGGCCATCAATGCGCGCGCGGACGTATCCGCGTGCCTTGAGTTCCTCAAGCTTATTTAAGGCCTCTCCTTTGCGCCCGGAAATCACGGGCGCGAGGATCATGGCCTTGGTACCCTGCGGGAGGGCTAGGGCCTCATCGACCATTTGGGTGACGGTCTTGGCGTTTAAGGCCGTGCCGTGGACCGGGCAGCGTGGCTCACCGACCCGCGCGTATAAGAGGCGCAGATAGTCATAGATCTCCGTGACGGTCCCTACGGTAGATCGGGGGTTGTGGGACGTGCTCTTTTGCTCAATGGAGATGGCTGGCGACAGGCCTTCGATCAGATCGACGTCGGGCTTGGCCATGAGCGAGAGAAATTGCCGCGCATAGGTGGATAAGGACTCGACATAGCGTCGCTGGCCTTCGGCGTAGAGTGTGTCAAAGGCGAGCGAAGATTTGCCCGATCCCGAGAGACCGGTGATGACGATCAAGCGGTCGCGTGGCAAATCGAGGTCGAGATTCTTGAGGTTGTGCGTACGCACACCCCGCAAGCGAATGAAATCCATACTTATGCTTTTTGAGCCGCAGGTGAATCGAGCACTATACGGTGCACCCCTAGTCGAACGCAAAGAGTTGGCAAGGAGGATAGATAGCGAGCGGTTGCGTGACGGTATCCCCTGACGCCGCCTGAGCGGCCGCTCTGGCCGCGCTCGCACCCCGCGATTGACGTCGTGAATCCGACAAGCAAAGCCGTTTGGCGGGTCTTCCGATGCGAAAAGCGCTGGTTGTGACTCTATTCAAGTCGGGTTTACTAACATAGACTACCCCGGATGCCCGTATAGGCGGCTGTAGGTGTTGTTGGGTCAGTTCTAGGCCATGTGGTCGGCCATTCGATCGCTGAGGGGGGAATTATGGCGCGTGGTATCAATAAGGTCATTCTGGTGGGGAATTTGGGGAAGGATCCGGAGATTCGCTACGTACCGAACGGCGGGGCGGTGGCCAATCTCAATATTGCGACCTCGGAGTCCTGGAAAGACAAGACCACAGGCGAGAAGCAGGAGCGCACGGAATGGCACCGCGTCGTGTTCTTTGGGAAGCTAGCCGAGATCGCGAACGAGTACCTAAAGAAGGGTGCCCAGATTTATGTTGAAGGCCGCCTGCAGACGCGTAAGTGGCAGGATAAGGGCGGGCAAGATCGCTACACGACAGAAATTGTGGGAAGCGAACTCCAGATGTTAGGGGGCCGGGGGGCCGGGGGGGCAGCGGAAGGGCCACCCGATACGTCTTTTGAGGCCCCATCGGGCGCCAGTGACAGACGGGAGTCGGCACCGCCTTCATCGCCCACAAAGGGCGGTGAAGACTTTGATGATGATATTCCGTTTTAGAATATACCTAACTATATAATGTAAATATTGAAGCCCCAGAAGACAGCATGTTTCTGGGGTTTTTCGTTCACACAAAAAAAGTGGCGCCGCTAGGAGAGCGGAGTAGGGGACTTTCCCTAATACAGGGTGCTTATGGTGGCGCCCTAGCCTTGGTGGTCAAATGGTGATCATTAATCCGGCAGTCGGCGTGGGAAATACGCCCCATCTACCGGGTTTCTAAGGGATTTCAACGACCCCGCAGGCCACCTACGTAAACGGTTGTTAAAAAAGCGCGTCCATCTGGCGGTAAGCTGCGGTTTTCCACAAAAAGAGTAGTACCCCCGAGATATCCCGTGTTGGGCATGCGAGAGAGGTTTGTGCGCAGGATCGGCTGTGAATTTCGGATCGCGAGCAAGGGTTTCAGAGGTGACACGGAAGAGGGTGTGCGGTAAACCATGCCGTCGAAGAGAACAGCTACGGCACCGGCCCAAACCACCCAGTTCACTCCGGTACCACGCCTCACACTCTGCCAGGCAGGTATGTGCTGGCAGTATCACAAAGCAGGCATTCCCGTCCGTATCTTGGGTTCCCCGGGCTGCCTAGTGTGTCGGCGGGAATGGCCTGAGTTACCTGAACGCCTGGGGCGCTGCTCATTTGGCTACCGGGCCTATTCTTGCTGGCAATTAAACACTAAGTTACACTAACTGACACTTGGTGTTGAGTTATGCCTCATGCTCCCTCTCCGGCACTTGATGCAAAGTTTAGCGACGCTCGCCACCCCTGAGCGCTATTTATTTGCGCCCGATGACTTGCGTGCGCTCTTACCTAAGCTCTCTGCGTCTGCCTTTAAGACACTCCTGAGCCGGGCCGTGAAGCAGGGGTACTTAGTGCGGGTTTGCCGAGGCCTATACCTGTACCGGCAGGCGACCATGCCCAGTGGGCTATTATTATTTCATGCCGCCGCACGTTTGCGCGCAGATGGCTTGAACTACATCAGTCTGGAGACGGTGTTGAGCGATGCGGGTGTGATTTCGCAAGTGCCGATGAATATGATTTCCGTGATGTCATCGGGACGTAGCAGTGTGATTTCCTGTGGCAGCTGGGGCACGATCGAATTTGTGCATACGCGCCAGCGAGCAAATGATTTAGTGGGACAGTTGCACTATGACGTGCAGTGCCGTTTGTGGCGCGCCAGCGTATCCCAGGCATTGCGCGATATGCGCGCGACCCATCGCAGTTTGGGCCTGATTGATTGGAGCGTAGCCCATGAGTTTGTTTGACCAACTAGTGGATGAGGCCCTGAAAAATCAGCAAGACTTGAGTCCATTAAGGGCGGTAGTCGAGAAAGAGTTACTTCACCATGATATTTTGCGTGTGCTCAGTGGTGAGGGTATGTTAGCTCATCTGACATTTATGGGCGGTACTTGCCTGCGTGCCTGCTACGGGTCCCATCGACTGAGTGAAGACCTGGACTTCACGGGCGGTACCACATTTAGCCGGGACAGCTTATCGGCTATGGCCCAGGTGTTGGCAGACAGCCTAAAGATCAAGTACGGTCTTAACGTTGAGGTGAATTCCCCGGTTCGTGATGTCGGTCGTGTTGCGACCTGGAAGCTCAAAATGCAGACGCGACCGGGCCGCAAAGATCTTCCAGCCCAGCGTATCAACATCGACATCTGCGCCATTCCGAGCTATCAGGCTAAGCCGAGACTCCTTCTTGATCCGTATGGGGTTGAGATGGGCACTGGTGGTTTGATCTTGCAGGCCGAAAGTCGCGAGGAGATATTCGCTGACAAAATCGTGGCGTTTGCGCTTCGTCCTAATCGCATCAAAAACCGCGACCTCTGGGATATGGCTTGGCTTTATCAGCAAGCTATCAAGCCGGCGATGGATTTGTTGGCGTTTAAGCTTAAAGACCACCAGAGTGACGCGCAGGAGTTTTTGCGGATGCTGGATACTCGCGCCAAATTGTTAGCGACAGATCCCAAAGTGGCAGCAGAGTTTTGGCAGGAAATGAGCCGGTTTTTACCGGTGCACTTGATGATCCCAACGGTCGAGCAAAAGCGGTTTTGGGAGTTCCTGGTGGGTCTTATGGACGATCTGTGCGGTCAGGCCAGAAAAAGCTTGCAGGGAGAAACGCTAGGGCCGACATTTCCTATGTAATCTGTACTGTTTTTGTTCTCAGAGAATCACGATGCATGTTTTTATTAGGGCCGGCAGCACAACCGCTCCATGCATCCCCTGGCAAGAATCGTAGCGTTGCTTCACGGCCCCATCCTGATTTCGCGAATGTGTGGGGTTTCGCCTTCCGGCCGAGATGATGCGGATAACGTTTGGTTCTGGGCGGGCGTGTATGACGACAGTTGTTTACATGAGGACGCCGCAAGGGCGATTTAAGCTCATGACTGGTCCTGTACTCATAAAGTATGAACGAGGAGAGGTGCGCTGTTTCTCTGTGATCGTTGTAAGCCCGCAATCCCGAACCGGGTGCTATTTGCGCCAACCCTCGTTTAGAGTAGACTTAGTCCTGTAAACTAAAGCTATCAGGGGCAGCAATGCACACGTACAATATCCATGAGGCCAAGACCCAGTTGTCCAAGCTCGTCGATCGGGCCGCCAAGGGCGAATCGTTTGTCATCGCCAAGGCAGGCAAGCCCATGGTGAAGGTGATCGCGCTTGATGCCCCCGAGTCGTCTCAGATGAAACGCTTCGGGTTCATGGCCGGCCAGATTAAGGTGCCGGACGATTTCAACACGATGGGTTCAGCCGATATTGGGAGACTCTTCGAGGGCCGTGAGTGAAGCTTCTTGTGGACACTCATTTATTAATTTGGGCGGCGGACAATACTGAATGTCTGCCGCCACAGGCCCACGCGCTGATGGCCAACCCTGAGAACGAATTGCTGTTCAGTGTAGCCAGCCTATGGGAGATTGTTATTAAGAGTGGACTGAACCGCATCGATTTTCGGGTCGACGCGCGCTTGCTGCGCCGTGGCCTGATCGATAACGGGTACGGTGAGTTGCCGATACTGAGCGAGCATGTGGTCGCAATCGATGCCTTGCCACCAATCCACAAGGACCCTTTCGACCGGATCTTGATCGCGCAGGCAATGGTGGAGGGCATCGCCTTGCTGACCAATGATGTGGTGATGGCGCAGTATCGCGACTTAGTGCGGCTTGCTTAGACCATCGATAGTCGCCTTATGCGTGATCTCAAGACAGAACAGGAATCGGATTCGGATGACGCGCCCTCACTTCGCTATTCTTGATGCGCACGAAGGTGGTACGGCAATGCGAAGAGCGGCACGCCGTTACGCGCGAGTCCTCCCATGCCTGATATTATTGTCTTCCAGCCAAAGATCGAATTAGATGCCCGTGCGTATTCTGGTCATCGTGATCAACGGTGGTTGGTGCGTAGCGCCGGTCCCTTTGTTTTAATGTAAGAGCCTCAGAGGTGAGCCATTTTTGATGCTTGTTTATTCGTAGTGAGTCCACAATCGCAACACTTTAACGATCCGTTCCTCATCTAGTACTTGATAGACCAAACGGTGCTGAATATTGATCCGGCGCGAATACGTGCCCGCAAGATCACCAACAAGCTTTTCGTAAGGCGGCGGCTTGCGGTAGGGATCCTCAGAAAGTATCGTCAGGGGTGCTTGTGCCTTAGGCTTCAGCCCAGAGGACGCCAGTTTTTTTGCGTCCTTCTGCGCCTGTTTCGTGTAGATCAGTCGCCAACTCACCAATCCAGGTCCTGAGCACATTCGTCGACAGACGCACCAACACCTTCCCGGATTGATTCACGCATCCCTGGGACAGACAAAAGGAATAGCGTTTCCTGAATTGCGGTCCAATCCTCGTCCGAAATCAGGACCGCCTTATTCCTCTTGCCTGAAATAAGTATAGGTTGATGAGAAGATGCGGTCTCATCAATGAGTCGGTACAGGTTGGCGCGCGCTTCACTAGCGGTAATGGCGGTCATAAGTTATCTCAAGAAAACCTTATTCTAGATGGTACGCTAATACGTACGTACGTCAATAGGTACGTATTATTTGGCAACCTACCGGGCCTATTCTTGTTGGCAATAAAACACTAAGTTACATTAACTGACACTGAGTGTTGAGTTATGCCTCGCGCCACCTCTCCGGTACTTGATGCAAAGTTTAGCAACGCTCGCCACTGAGGTGGACCCCTTTAGATTCGCGCTTGTAGTCGCGCTTAAACGCAGTCGAACGCTCAATTGCCCGCACGCAGGTCTTTCATCAGGTCGTTTACGTTGGCGAAGCGTTTGCCTTCGCCTGATTCGAGCTCTGCCATCGCCGCGCGCGTCGTCGCGTTTGGAGCCTTGACCTCGAACGGCAGCCGCCGCTCGTCTGCAATACGCAACATCAGCAAGCGAATCGCATCCGAAATGGAAAGGCCCATTGCATCCAGCGCATCGGTAGCGCGTTCCTTGGTTGCGGTATCGATCCGGGCGCGGACATATGTGTCGGCGGTGGTCATGGGTGCTTTGACGGTCATAAGCGTTCTCCTGCGGTAATCGCGAATACGCCAATTGTCGTCACAATGAAGCCACAGCGCGAGACTGAGTGAGTGCAGCGACTCTCACCCCCAGCCTTCCTGCCAAATCCTTCGCTTTTAGATGGGTATATCGCTTTAGCATCTGCAGGGTCTTATGCCCCTTGATGGCCGCGACCTACATGGATTCAACCCTTGAAACAGATGGCGAACGAACGTCTCTATGACGGACCGCCGATCGAGGTTTATGAGCTCATGAGCACTACAGGTATGGGTAGGCAGCGGATATCGCCACGGACCACTATTTCAACCGAAACTGAAAATATTGAGAAGAAAGACGGCGTGGATATCCCCACACGGACACGCATGATTGAGAATGACAAGCCTAGGGTATCATTTCAATCATGTAAAATGGATAGCCTTATTTACACGCTAACACCACAGGTTCAGCTCTGCCAAACGTGGATCAGAAAGGCGAACGAAAGTGAACCGCCTCGACGATATTGGGTACGGCGGGGTGAGCCGCAACTTCAAACTAGCGCGCCGCAGGCCGGTGACGACGAATAGTGTCGAGTTGTGCCAGCGCCTCCGCCAGGGCCGCTTCGGCCTTGGCATAGGCCTTCCGAGAACCCTGGTTCTTCAACGCATCCTCCGCGCGTCGTTTCGCCTCCAACACCTGCGCCTCATCGAAATCCTGACTCCGGACGGCGCGGTCGGCCAAAACTAAGATGGTATACGGTTGAACCTCCACAATACCGCCCGAAACAAACAGTATCTCCATGTCCACGCCAGCCCGCTTAATGCGCAATGCCCCCGGCCGCAAGGCCGTCAGCAAGGGTGCGTGCTGTGGGTAGATATCCATTTCACCCATGATTCCCGGGATCGCGACCCATTCCGCCTTACCGGAATAGATGGCGCCCTCGCCGCTGACGATATCGATCTGGATCGTAGACATCAGGCGGCCTTTGTGACACCAAAGGTGCTCGCTTTTTCTATCACTTCATCGATGCTGCCCACCATATAGAACGCCTGCTCCGGATAGGCATCGTATTCGCCGTCGACAATACCCCGGAAGCCGCGGATGGTGTCCTTAAGCGGCACATATTTCCCCGCGGTACCAGTAAAAACCTCGGCCACAAAAAACGGTTGCGATAGAAACCGCTGGATCTTGCGGGCGCGACTTACGGTGCGTTTGTCGTCTTCAGACAGTTCATCCATGCCCAATATGGCAATGATATCTTGCAGGTCCCGATACCGTTGCAGCGTTGCCTGCACGTCACGCGCGGTCCGGTAGTGTTCATCGCCGATAATCCCGGGATCGAGCTGGCGACTCGTCGAGTCGAGGGGATCGACCGCCGGATAAATGCCGAGCTCAGCGACTTGGCGCGATAACACGACCGTGGCATCGAGATGGGCGAACGTGGTCGCAGGCGATGGGTCGGTCAAGTCATCGGCCGGCACGTAGACGGCCTGGATGGAGGTGATAGAGCCTGTCTTGGTGGAGGTGATGCGCTCCTGAAGCGTGCCCATCTCCGATGCCAGTGTGGGCTGGTAGCCGACTGCAGAGGGCATACGGCCGAGTAACGCCGAGACCTCGGTGCCGGCCAAGGTATAGCGGTAAATGTTGTCAATAAAGAGCAGGACATCGCGGCCCTCATCGCGGAAATACTCGGCCATCGTAAGGCCCGTCAGCGCCACGCGCAGACGGTTTCCCGGCGGCTCGTTCATCTGCCCATAGACCAGCGCCACTTTATCCAAGACGCCGCCTTCTTTCATCTC
>Ga0307375_10001772_pt1 | contig 23045 bp, 26 predicted proteins | sample TR1MG_FD_202531 | JGI IMG/M metagenome (GOLD analysis project Ga0307375, IMG submission 202531) | Soil microbial communities from Risofladan, Vaasa, Finland - TR-1 | ecosystem: Environmental > Terrestrial > Soil > Coastal area > Acid sulfate soil | place: Finland: Risofladan, Vaasa | collected...
GCCGGTATTACGCTCAGGAAATGTAATAATCTCTAATGCAGGAGATGGTGGAAGCTTATATGGTACGAATCCTTATGAGAATCCTTTAATACATATACCTTTGGACGATATCACGCTTATTGATGATCAGCAGATTTATAATATAGAACCTTTAAGGTTCTCAAATTTCTCTATAGATAGCGGATATGTTAAAATGCCCGGGTATATTCCCGGTAATCTTGGAGAAGAGTTGGTTTTTACTGTGTCTGACAGTGACCAGCAGGGGCGTTATTATTACACACAATGCTCAAAGGAGTTCTCCTATACTACTGAGCAATTGATGGTAGGGTCACCGAGAAAAATATTCATGGGTATGCTGGCACGGGTAAAGGCTTGTTCAGACGGGAAACTTCTGAGAGGAGAATATGTTCTTGTGATATTCTCTCGCAGTGGTTATTTGGGCTTAGATAATATTACCGGATATCTGACAGAGGATAGTAGTATAGTGGCCGTATACAGGTTACCGAACAAACCGATTTCAAGGATATAATTATATGCTCACTTCCTATAGTAACCAATTATCTATAGAAATATTAGACAGCACGGTATATGTGCTTCCTGGTAGTGCAAGGATAGGTAATACTATTATGCCGTATGATGGCAGCAGGATTACCTATCAACAGATGAGTAGTTTTACTGATAGCAGTAAATATCAAAATGCTCTGTTATATCTCAATAATTTCTATGATGCTGTAGATATGACCAGGGTACTTTCTTCTGAAGTCAGTACTTTAGCAGAACTAACTTATCCGGTTATGGGTATTGATGGCACATATTCTTCAGGACATCCTTTAGGGCTCTTTACTTTGTATAGCAATGATGGGACTGACATTTCTTTAATTGACTATAAGCAGCCGTAAAATGGGAATTTATATACCTGACCCAGAGTATTTAGGGAGAAGAAGATTTCCTGATTACAGGGGATTCCGCAGGAATCTTCGTATTGAGGCTTCTGATGTGTTGTCTCAGCTTCAGAGTCTACTGCCTAGCAATTACCCTAAAGTACCTGATACGAATTTAGCGGCTTATTATAGGATAATGTCCCGGGAATTTGCACGGCTCAATTACTCAATGGGAGCCATTAATAATGACAAGCAGTATACCCAGACGCGAATAGAGCTGCTTTATCAAATCCTTGGAGAAAGACTTTTCTTATCTGAGAATATAGCCCCTTTAAATTATAATGATCAGACCTACAGAGATTACCTGACATCAATTAAGAGTGCATATCTTAAAGGTAGTAAAGTATCGGATATAGAGTATTATGCATCTTCATTCCTTGGATTAGCGGTCAATATCAAGGAATTATATAAGATTTCTCCGTTCCTCACCGATACTAACAAGATGACTGTAGAGGTATTTATAGATGATACTCCTACGGATATTGTTCTGCTGCAACAGGGCTTGGATTTTTTCATTAATCTTGTAAAACCAGCCCACGTTCTTTACGATACTCGGCTGATATGGACGGAAGAGTTTGTAATAAATAAGATATATGACATTCTCTTCGGTGATCTCGGAGGAGGTTGTGTACCGGTTTATGACTTTACGGAATTTTCTCAACCTACGATATTAGCTCAACAGGTATTTGTTCAGACTATTTCGGAAGGGGCCTTGGGCAAAATAGGGTCCATTCATTATGATGATAATATTTTTTATCTGGATAATGGTACAAGAGTCATAGTAGAGCCCGGTATAAATGGTACGAAAATATATAATGCGGCCGGAAAACAAATCAGCATACAGCAATTACAAATAGACCAGTATGTAAGGGTTACATATCAGACTATACCAGGGGAATTCCAATTCTGGTGGTATCCCTCTGATATTTTACCTCTTTGGCAGTCCCAATTCTATAAAGACGTCTATCGGTTACCGGTCTTTCAGGAAAACGTTAAGAAAATAATGGATAATCAGGGCCGGTTTCCTCTTCAAATACGCACTACAGCGACTACCATATGTGATCGTTGGGTACAAGACCTTCTTGACCCTGTATATGAGGATTTAAGACATGTCTGTGCTGATGGCGCTACTCATGAGTATGTATATGAATATATTCTGACTGATAGAAGAGGATTTCCTAAATATTCTATTCCTTATTCAGAAGCATATGATGATATCGTACTTGGCAGCGACTTCATCTATCTCATGGGGAATACTCCTTTAACTGACGGTTCCAGTAGTCCTGCCACAATCCTTGATGTATCAGTCTGGTATGATGGTACTGGTCTAGCTGATACTTTAACCTCAATAGACGCCAGCAGTGGAAGATTGGATTTAAGGACTGATACCACATATTGGACTACAAGTATAAGTGAAAATTATCCTATTACCGGTCAGGATTTCACCTTCGGGTATAATTATCTTAAGGATGGTACGAATGATTCTACTGCCGAGACATTTGTCTATGGTATCAGTCACTGGCAATTACCGAAATCACCGGTAGTTAAGGATGATTCTTCAGGGTCTTTAGCTGATATTAATGATATTAAAGTTTCGGTGGATGGTACTCTAATATCAAATGCTGTTATCAATTTGGTACCGATATTGGGGCATGTTACTTTAAATGCTCATACGGATTTCTGGCTTAATTCAGAGTTGGGAAGAAAACCCCGTCCTACACTTCATTTGGGAGATGGTACATATCAGACAGGAGATATATTCTCTTTTGATTATTTTTATGGAGAGAAATACTCTTATGCGATTCTTTTTGATGACATAAGCCGCACATTTGACACCTACGGTGACCCTTATAGTTTCTTGTTTGATGGTGGTGATAGTACTGGGGCGACCACTGATGCCGGTGATCCTTTATTGATTGGATACCGCTATAGGGCTATTCAGCTGCATCATAGTTCCGTATTAAACTCTCCGGATACTCTTTTATTAAATAAATATCAGAAACCTGCAAAACGGGCATCAATAGCTAACCAGCAGGAGACCATTAGTAATTTCAATATATTTTTTAGTCCGGAGTTTTTATATGATACAAGTTCTCCGCAGGCTCTTACCGATGCTTATCTTGATAACGGCCTTGATCCTGTCCTCAAGCTTTATTCGGGGACTCCTCCGTTCCAAAAAACGTTCGCCTATCAACCCGGTCTCATCTATCAGAGAAAATTACAGGACATAAGGCGACATCATCATCCTTTAATGTATTCGGCTCTTTTGCTTAAAGAGTTTCCTGAAGGTGATGAGTCCGTACCTTTGAGTCCTATATGTGAATCCTCGAGTATTCATTTCAAGCTTCGAATGGGAGAAGATACTTTAAATCCATTACAAGAGTGCTCTCCCTGGGAACTCTTTGATACAGTTGTCACGGAAGAGGAACTCGTAACCATTCCAGGATTGTATAGAGGTATACCTAATTTAAGGGTTCCAACTGAGCTGCTCAGGAATAATTTCATATTAAGGGAACTGGAATCTACTGGGGAGGCCCAATATACTTATACGGCATATACTCCTTCTAATCAGGAACCCCCTACTGTAATATATTTACCTGAAACTTTTGATTATTCCTATAATGATGAAACCATTAGATTCCCGGCGTTGCCCATATTAGGAGGTTTCGAGGTTAGCATAGACGGCACTTCCTGGAATGTTATTTCCTTGAATCCCACAACCGGACGAGTTGAGCTGGATGCATATCCTTTAGCATCCTATTCTGATAGTCATACAGTAACCCAGGAAGATTTAGATAGTGGAGGTTTCTGGATACCCGGGTATCCTGTAGGGGTTTTTATTTTAAGTATTCAAAGCGGACCCGTATTTACGTATCCACATGATTTCCATTTTGAAGGGCGTTTTCTTTCCTGGAGGGGAAGTCCTAAAGAGTCCTTAATATCTGTAGGAGATATCATGGATGTTGCAGGGACTATTAATGAATATGTTAATGCTGAAATGGTTTTCTCATACAGAATAAGTAATACATTTATTACTGAGGTCATTGACAGGGATCGTTCGAGAGTTTTCGATGATATTTATGTATTTCCCTATTTATGTGATGATGGTCAGGGATGGAATATTACCTGGCATTTTAATGAATATATAAATTTCTTGAGTGATTACAGTCATGGTATAAAAATAAAATTTTATAATAAAGACACACATCAGGTAGAGGACCATGTGTTTTCTGGTCCTGTATTTGAATTATTCAATCAATCGGATGATGAGTTGGGCTCACCGGAGAATTTTCCTAATGCTTTAGTGCGGTTAAGTCCTGTAAGTCATCCCAATAATCCTATGGCTGGAGCTTATGATTTTGATTTTATTAATGACCTTGTTGTGAGGTTCAGGAAAAAGCAGATAAAAGAGCTTCTTCCTGATAGGACATTCAAAACTACAAATATTGTGGAAATGCTTCCTGTTTAAAAGGAGTTACTTTTATGAACTTCGAATATGGAACATCTCTTGCAGTTTTTCAGGATGCTTTAATAACAAAATTCAAACAGGGGAAGCGTGCAAGTGCTAATGAATTGAAAAGTTTAAAGAATAATGTATGGGTGATAATGGCCTCTATCTCTGCTCCTTGTAATCTTGTTATTCGTCAGTGGGCTCTTATTGATTTATTTGAATTAAGCAAGGATCATGAGCAGAGTATTTTAGGTCAATTAGAGAAGGTTTGTGAGAACTATTGTTATTTAGAGGGCTATTCATACTGGATATACACTCAATTGGCTCTGGACATTTATGTGGAAGCACTACATTCTGAGGAAATTAAGGACTATTGTAAGAAAATAGATCTTACTTTTTCCCGTACATCGTATATAGGTCCTGATAAGGCCACAAAATGGCCTGCTCCCTATGGGGATTTACGACATATACCTTTGCGGGTTCATTTACAAGGTACTGCACCGGACAGGGAGTTTTCCAGCGGGTTTTTAACGAAAGCCAATACTAATCATTATTACATCAAGACCCGTTATTTAGGTATGAACACGCATACTCCTAAGGCAGGTAATTTCGAGATACGTAATGGAACGCCTTACTATTTAGGAACGAATAAAGAATTTGAATGGTATAATGGCTATGATAAGAAATACCCAAGTAAGAGTGCAGAAATTCTCGACACTTTTAATCCTAAACGGATATTTTCTTTATTTAAATAAAGGATTTGTATGAAGGCAAAGCCTTTTCGTGATGTTAATACCGGGGAATGTTTCAGGGATATCGATGGAACGGTTTTTGTTAAGACTTCAAAGGCATATTCCTCTACGGACAGTCCTGAAATTCTTAATTGCATGGTATTGCTGCCGAATAAAATGAAGGATACCCGAGGATTATTGAAAAAGAAAGAGAATGATGTTTATTGTGAGGTCTTAGATGAAGCAGATCTTGAAGATATCAAGCTTCATTTTGAAGAGGTAGATTCTGTTGAATAAGGAGGTTTATGATGCATAAGGTATCTTCATGTCTATATGACATAGCTCAAAAACTGGCTATGTCACCTATTCAAAGAGTGGAAGATAGAATTAGAGAGGTCAAGGAGTTCGATTTTAAAAAGGCTTTAATGGGCATGAAAAAAAGATCTGATGTGAGTCCTGGTGATTTTAAAATACGTGACGATGTCGCGTTCCGGTATTGGCTCGGTGTCTCTAATGTCGTAGATATAGAAGGATTTCCGGTAGTCTTCTCTAAGTATTTTATAAGTGACAATGCCTGGATTAATGCTTATGTTAAGGTTCCTGAAGATTTAGAAATAGAGCATAAACCTAGACATGCGTCATTTCATCATGGAACGGTTTTTGGAGTGGATACTGGTCATGATAATAACAATGAAATGGACGTAAAGGGTCTTTTTAACAGTGCCAAGGAACAAATTATAGAGGTTATTAAGGACATTAAAAAAATAGAAAAGGCGCAAAAAATGGATGCTGTAGTTTAATCGAAAAGGAGTTTTAAATGAAAGTTATGCTTATTATTTTAGCAATTCTTGTAGTTAGTGGCATGGGCACACAAAGAATAGTTATGGATACTACCATAACAGCGGATACTCTTGAATTCATAAAATATGATACTCTTATCATAAAGAGGACTATTAATGATACTTCTTTTGTGGTAAAAGAAGATACGCTTAAAGCTATTGTTGAGCCGGTAAAAAAGAAGAAGAAATAATTAGCGTCTCTTTTTCTTTTTCATACAAATACCGAAATTTCTTTTCTGGATCCATCGTATCCATTTCTGGATTTTGCTGTTTCCAACGATTTTTTCAACGGTATTATACTGGGTAGCCAGTTCTTTGATTGTGAAAAGTTCATGTAATTGATTACCGCAATCACAGCACACCATAATTGTATCCTTACCCTTTTTGGATTTAGGAATAAGATGGTGTTTTTCTCTGTATGGTTCTGGGACTTTCCGGGGACATATTGAGCATCTCATATTATTCTATATTAAATTCGATATCTTTAAGTTTTAACCGATCAACAAAATACCGCTCCAGATATTTTAATCCTTTTGTTTTTTCTAATTCCAGGCAGTAATTTCGATAATTATCTGTTTTACTGTTATATCTATGAAAAAAATAAGCTGATTCCTTCATATCTTTTGCCTGAAGAGCAAAAGATTTTTTATCCTTCTTAAAATCCAGTTTCTTTTCATCATCATCAACTTTTTTGAGGAAGGCATAGTATTTTTCGGAGACCTCATCGATATAACTTTTGAATTCAGGGAAATAGCTTAAAAATTCATCCTGGTTGTTCTGCATGACCAGCCTAATGAGTGATCGTAGACTTTTACCCATGCAATTTTTAAGATGATGAATAGCTACATAGGAAGGATTTTTAACTTTTACTCGTTTCCAGCTGATGCCATCCATATCCCGTTCATATATGATAGCTACAAAACCTTCTTCAAGGGCTTTAAGTTCCTTAGCCTTATTTAATAGACTATCCTTACTATCAAACGATACTGATGCAGGTCTTTTTATTCCTAATTTTGAAGCCCATTCATTGACTTCAGCCGGAGGCAACTCCATCCAGCTATAGGTAGTACGCATAGTCAGGAGATAGAGGGCACGATCCTTATATATATTGACGACTCTATTCTCTGGGGATACCAGTTCAAAGATATAAGCGAAAGAGACTGATAATTTTTTATAAAAATCTGGATATTGTTTGACAATAGTATCGAAGAGGTCACGAAAACTTATGTCATAAAATGATATTTTATCAGGATTTTCTATCTTACCTCTGGTAGACATTAACCAGCTATTTTTATAAAAAAAGACTGATATCAAGCTTCCAGTCCTTTAGCAGAGGAATAGTCGAATGGCAGATTACCTTCATTTTCATTAAAAAAACGACGGAAAGGAAAGCTGACGATATCCCAGGTATCTTTTTCGAGGATGAGTCCCCGGCATTCCATAGTGATGGGGTGAAATTTTGGGGAATCTATCTGGCTGTAATTAAGGATAACAAGATTCTCATATTCACTGAATATTATGCCCAATTCACTCTTCAAGTCTTTAAGAGTCTTTCCAGAACGTAAATATTTCTGGACTTCCATTAACAATGTATTACTCCTTCTTTCCGATTTAGAACGACAGCTTTTTTCCTGGCTGCGGCGACTTTTATTGATAATCCCAAGATAAATCCAGCCAGAAATGAGGCTGATAATGCAACAATAATAAAAACGATACTAATCATTATCTTCCTTTTTTAATTTTGTATCAATAAAAAAGAAATACACTCTACATCTAATTCGTACTGATATAGGATTTGAGCTTTACGATGAATCTGACGAATTTTACCAATGTTTAGCTTATGATGGTTGTGGTCTTTATGCCGCAATTCTTCAATATTTTCAACAGACGATTGCGACTTTTGAAATTCTTTCATTTTTTACTCCGTATAAAGAACAAAATTTTCATATTCTTCTTTTGACCATTCTCTTTCAAGATCAGGTCCTTCAAGTATTGTTTGCACTAATTCAACGAGCATTTCATGATTTTCTTCTGAAAATTCGATACCATAAGCGTGTAAAACACCCCAAATACCTTTTACATACTCCTTAAGTCGAATAAAATATTCGATCTTATGTGGCGGTAAATCAAGCTGAGCTTTCATAATATATAAAACTCTGTCCTCAACTTTTGTAACAATGGTCAACCATTCAGCTACGCAAGTGATTCGTTTGTCGCCAACTTGAATACAAGCACTGTTGTTGTCAAATCCGTCGAATTCCACAACTTTACCGGTACCGGTGAATTGTTTTAATTGTCCGTCACTTTTAACAATGTCACCGATTCGAAGACCGTAATGACGAGTACGATTTTTATTATCAAACATTTTTTCTTGTCCTGATAATTTGTTTAAGTTCGTTCACCGTACCGAAGAACTTTATGCCGACGTTATCAAGCGAATGGAAACTGTTTAATGCCGGCAGCAATCAAGTTCGCATATAGATATCTAATCTAATCCCTCAAAAGTAAAAACAGTTTTTGGTTTGACACCCTCAAATAGGCTCTTAAACTCTCTGTCCTGGAAGTCAATCATCATGTCTGTGGTGTATCGATAATAGCATACAAGGCCTTTTTCACCTGATTGATAAATAAAACGATGTATATGGCCCTTATCATCATCGTCTGAGGATGAAGCATGTCTTATCTCAATGGCATAGGTATCATCTTCCCATAAAGTGATGAGAGTAGTAATACCTTTATTACTACCAAGATATTTTTTTACTGCTTTTTCAAGAGCCTTTATGACCCTATCTATTGTCAAGAGCATTAATTTCCTCATAGCGGGTGACTTTTTATATTCAATTTTCATTTAGTGTCTGCGGCGCATTCTTCCCAGCCATTGTATGGCAATGAATCGTCATCTTCTCCGCCAGAAAATATACACCTGTCTGGACGTTCGTGAGTTATTATTTCGGTATCAACCTCAATAGTGCATTTGGTATAATTTCCGCAAGTGCAGGTATATTTTTTTTCATTTTGCGCCGCCTATGATGAGTTATTTGGAATACTTTTTACAAATAATGTGTTTTGAAAACATTTTATGATCGGTAGCCTATGCATCTGTGTTGGCCGGTAGAGCAGGCTGTTGCTTGCTCGTTCGCTCGATGCGCTTTAAAAGCCATGTTGAGAAATGTTCATAGTCACTCGGGACTTTAACATATGTGTCAATAAATTCTACCCATACTTTAAGTGCCGCCGTATAATCGTTGTTGGTAGAAGTACCCGGCGACTCCATGTTTTTCTTTCGGGCTAAATCTTCCGCTTGGCAACGATTAAAACTATCTAAAAAATTAAATGCATCTTTAATCATAAAACCTTTCTACTTCAAACTTATAATTCGACCAAGTCTGAGAATGTATACTACAGTTTTTTCAGGTGCCCCCCATTCTATAATTCCCAGACCTCTAATAATACCAAGAAGCTCCACAGTTATAGATGGGACATTTTTACCATAACCATTTCGAAACTCCACAACATCAAAATGTCGTGTATGCAAGCGCAAATCCCAATACGGTTTGATTTCTCGGTATTCTTCTTTCTTAATACCTGAAGATACCATATCGAACCATTTTTTCTCTAAAGTTAAGTGCAAAACCTTCAGCAACGGCCACTCATATTGCCATGGCAATTAATATGGCATATAGGGGGCATTTTCATTTTATGACCCCCAGCTTCATGCCGTAATAAATAAACCATAAGAATTTTTTCATCGGGTTCTTTTAAAGGTATGATCATTTCCAGGTCAATCAGGTTCTGATAATCCTGTCTACTATTAATATAAAGGGATTCACAATAATCCATGATTCTTTCCAAATCCGGATAGGACGCCCCTATAGCCTCTTCATCACTACGATTATCATACCATAAACCATCTGCAGGTTTTGCTTGTATGATGGAGTCATCAATTGTCAGATATTTGGCTAACTTCCAGATTTGAGTCTTTTTAAGGTCCCCAATGGGGCTGAGGTCAACGAGCCCGTCACCGCCTTTCGTGAAAAACATTACCCCCATATCCTCTATTTTGTTACCAGTACCGGCTACCAAATAATTTTTTGTATTGGCCCAGGCATATAGAGTAGTCATTCTTAATCTTGAGCGGGTATTAGCTAAGGCCAATTCAGAGACATCCCCCAGGTCAGTTTTCATATAATCGAAAGTTTGAGTGAGATCTATTTCCATTCCTTCATAATGATTATATGTTTTTTTGAGCCCTTTCATATGAAGATGAGCTCGTTCAAGATGTTCTTGAGATTGGTGTATGGGCATGCTGATACAAAGAAAAGGGTGCCCTGTTTCGGCACATAAAGTAGATACTACCGCTGAATCCACACCTCCGGACACTCCTATGACAAACCCTTTCTGACCGGAATCTTTTAATATTTTTTCGAGCCATTTAATGATATGGGCTTTAACCTTTCCGCAATTCATCCTTTTCTCCTTTTTATTCAAATTTTCTGAATAAGATTAATGGCATCTGTAATTAATCCTAAAGGTGTCTTGACATTATCCTCAGTAAAAATATAGTCACAAGCCTTAACATCAGGAGTCATTCCGAATTCTCTCATTATCTCCAGCACTGCCGGAACACTGGGGAGTTTCCCTTTTATATCAATAGATATAGATATATGATGATAATGTTTCCCGTCCTTTTCATCTATTGAGTATACTACACGATACCCATTTTCTAAATAGCAGACGTGGTTAGCATCATCCCCAGCAGGAAGCTGTATGCCTGCCTTTATAGCCGCTCTGAATTCTTCATTGAAAATGTTATTACCGGCATGATCAAGAACTCTCTTTATTTCCTTTCGAGCATTATCATCTATTAAAAGTACAGACATTATAACCCCTCATTAAGATGCTCACAATCCTCATCGATATCACTGATTGGTGACAGACTTATTATAATCAAGAAGAGCATTGTATATTTGGAACATGCCGCCAATTTTAATTTGTAACACCCTTACTTCTTCTTGAAAACTATGCTTCTGAAGCCACTCTTGACGGAGTTCAACTTCGCGTATTTTCTCACGGCATTCTGAGATGAAGCTTTCAGGAATTAATGATTCCATTCTATCTCCTTTTAATAGTTTTAGGTCTCAAAGTTATAAATTACACACTCACCATGAGGCTTTTTTGACTTTCCATGTTGTTCTGTAATCAATTTTGCCGGGATAGGCTTATTAATTTCCAGGAACACACTATACCCATCACTAAATTTATACGGAGAATCAAAGCATCTTCCGCAGGTCCCATTTGAGGATATTATTTTGGCATGAAATTTTTGTGCCAATTCTTGAGCCTGGCTTTTTACATCATCCAATTTTCTTTTTTTGACTTTAATGACCAGTTCAGGTGGATCATCGTCATCAAAACAAATAAAATAGCCCTTCTCACTAAGAACAGGGTCCTTATAGAAAAACCCATCATCTGCTTTTACATATGTTGGGACAAGACTCATTAATATCTCCTATACCGTTAATAATAATTTACGTCTCTATTAATTATACCAAAATGATTCCCTTTTTTATACCTAATCTGGTTAAACGGTTAACCTGTGAATTAATAATCTTTTATTTATTTGTACTAATAAATGCCCGAATCATTATTATAAGTCGTAATGCCCATGGAGAATTACCTATGCTGTTTAGAGAAACCCTGCGCCACGTTAAAGAAAGATTCATATCAGGCTATCGTCTTAAATATGAAGAAGTTATAAGCCCTATTAAAGGCGAATTCTGGATAATTTTAAGGGATAGTAAGACGGGTATTGAGACCCGGTATTATCATAATATTATTGTTAATTCGGCATCAGTGCTGATAGCTCGTCTTCTTAAAGACAATCATGAACCTGATGGTGGTATTACCTATCTGGCAGTAGGAACGGGGGCCTCTGGATGGAATCTGCAGAATCCTCCTCAACCAACGGTTACTCAGACGAAGCTTAATAATGAGATTGCTCGAAAGGCATATACGACTGAGGATATTAGTTTCATTGACCCTTCTACAGGAGACCCGACTACTTTTCCTACAAATGTTTTAGATTTCACAGCTACGTTTGCTGAAACTGAAGCTGTAGGGCCTTTAGTAGAGATGGGTCTTTTTGGTGGAGACGCTACAGACCTTACCGATAGCGGCTCTTTGGTCTCATTCAGAACGTTTCCAGTAGTAAATAAAACGAATTCAATGACGATGACCATTATTTACAGGATCACGGCATAAAAATGGAACGTTTAGGAGTCTATAGCGGTTATGGGAGGGCTCTGTGCTCTTTGAATACAGGGAATCATAGTATATCTATCAATAAGACCGGAAAGAAACTATATACCCTGATTAATGGTAAAACTGCTATGGCCTCACGTTCGGAAAAAGAATTCAGTGCAAAAGCTTTGCCTGTTGTGGGATTAATAGCTCAGAAGATTAATCCGAGAGTAGCTCCCTGGAAAGGGTCGAAAACTCCTTATGTCCAGAATATTTTAAACTATTTGCAGAAAAACAAGTTTCCAGCAGAGACTTTTGTATTAGAAGCAAAACCTGATGAGGCACAGGAAAATGCTCCTGCGGAAGTACCTACGACAATGAGCAGACCTTTCTTGGCTTATATAGAAAAAGCTAAAGAGGTAATTGAACGAATACATAAGAATGCTTATGGTATGTGTCATTTTCAACCCTCTTCGGAAGTTTGGGGCAGTAAAGAAATAGTGTCATATCTTAAAGGTGTCCGGAAAGATTTTGAAGAGCTTTCTAAAGCATCAGAGGAATGCACAGGTCATATAGAAAAAATGCCGGACTATTTATCCTTATTGCAGAAGAGTTCTAAAATGCGACTGGCTGCTCAGATGATATCTTTATCGGATAAAATAATTGAAGGCTTTGACCTTATAAAATCATATGTCTCTGAGCTGACACAGACCTTAAGCCCTTTATATGAGCTTGATACATTATGTCAAAAATCAGCAGGATTTCCTGCGACATTCTTTTTTCCTTCATCAGCATATCTGGATTTCAGATATGATTACAATGAACTCGTAAATAATATGATAATGGCATCAATAGTAGAGAAAAAGGCCATACAACCGTTACTCATTTTCAAAGTGAAAATATCAGGAGACTCTAATGTCTGATTATTTTGGACCTCTACAGACCAGAGTATTGGATTCCACAGGTTACAGCTATGACCAGGTAATTTATCAGTATAAGAAACCTCCGCTGTCCTGTGAAGTTAATCTAACAGGTTCAGTCGTATGGCAAAAAGCTAAGGATATATCCAATTTTCTATGCCCCAGTGGATGGGTTATAGTAGGTACCCTCCGAGACCAGGTAGCTGAAACTGCAGCATACACAGGAGATGTCTTAAGCTCTTCTTCTTATGCAGCTAATAGTATCAAGCTCATGAGCTCCAATCTTGGTACAACATCCTTTTCCCTGTATGCCTGGGTTAATGGACATAAAATCCTTATTCAAGGGTCTAATTCCACGGATGAAAATAACATTATCACACTCAACGCACCTCCTTCCAGAGGTAACAGGGTAGATTTTGTTTTCCTGGAAGTCTGGAGAAAATTAATTACTCCTACAGATACCCTTTATCGATATGGAAATGTTCTTTATGGAGGAACGAATTTCTCTAATGACCTTATTGACCCCGCCAGAAATATTGAAACATCTTTACGAGTACAAGTTCAATACAGAATCCGGGTAGTAAATGATATCGACATAGAAACCTATCCTTCAGGATTCGACCCCAATAGAGTTTATGCTCAAGGACCCCTAAGTAGTCCTGTAGCATGTACCGGTGGATGTTTTTTTCAGGCATCTTTTGATCAAGGTTTATGGATAGCGGGAGAAGGGGATTCTGCAGCACAGGAGACTTTAGAGACTGTAGATGGCTATACCTATGCTATCCCGATGTTTGCCATATCCAGAAGGAGCACATATGCCTATGAGCCTGACCAAGACTCGAATGGTGCAGGCAGGTCTTTAGCTGATTATACCAATGGGTATGCCTCAGACAGACCAGATAATCTTTATAGTGATTGGGTTGTGTCCGATGACATTCTTGATTTACGGCATAAGGTGGCTCCTGTTGAGAATTATAAGGAAATAGCTCAGGAAGGCTTCAGAAGGCTCAGCAGAGGTGAAATAAAGGGCATAATGGCTAAGAGTACCCTTGGAGAAGACCATTATGGTACTGTTCTTACGCATGCCGATGCAGTCAGTAATGTGGATAAAAATGGATCCGTAAAAATAGCAGAGGGTGATGGTGTTCGCAGGGTATTCTCTAATGCACAGGTTGACCAATCAGAATCCTTGAAAACATTTACAATAACCGATAAATATTCCGGGGTTTCCGGTTCTCCATGGTTATTGGGCGAGCAAGTCCTCGTTGTTACGACCAATTATCCTTCAGGCTCCTATATAACCATTGATAAAGTCTATTATTCCACAACTTCTGGGGCATCAGTTTTCACTCAATACACTACAGCTTCAATAGGTAATGATATTGCCATTACCTTAACTTCTGGAGCAGCTCCTATTGGTGGGAGTGGAAATATTACGGTTGATTATACCATTAGTTTTGCACAAGGCCCTAACGGACTCAGTTATCTGCCTATTACCATGCTCGAGTCACGTCAGGAAGATTCCACACAGAGCGTGGCTTTTGACAGTATCAGGCTTAGACCTTCAGCTCCCGTTGTAGCAACAGATGGTACCCATTTTAACATGCTTTATAATAAAGGTGCCTGTGTTACGGAGCCTTATGATTTCGGGCATCAAATGGAATATCATGTGTTGGGTAATGGTACAGAGAATTTCACAATACCCAGAACTATCTGGGGATATGACGTCTTAGGTATTGTGAGTGTTAAAGTAAATGGCACGTATCGTCAGCCTGTATCCATATCCAGGAGCGCTTCTTTATATTATGTCAGCATGGGTAGTCCATCGATTTCAGTTGGTCTGGACATTCAATGCATGCTTTATACAGGCGTGAAATTTTTTGAGGCCAATAGACAGGGACGGGCCATCATAGATACGTATGAGATGTTGGAGCTTACTACTCTGGAAAGTCCTGATGGTCTTTTGACGGAATTTCATATTGATTCTTCCAGTAAGCCTATTATTGCTTTTGGTAGTACTTATGAATATAATGGACAGGCTTTTGCTTATGTGAATAATGATGCTACTTCATTGGTTACTCTAAATACATCAGTTCCTACGGACGCCACTCGTTCAAGGGCAACCATAAAGTTCTCTACAGCTCCTACAACGGGTCCTATTGAGGTTCCTGTATTGGTGAAAAGTGCCATAGAATCCACTGAAGGATATAGTTTCTTTTATAGTACACTTCCCTATCAGGGTAAACTGGATGGAACGGCTTATGGCTCTATAGAGGCTGAAGGGCCATCTATTGTCACCACGGCTGGTTCGGGGAATATTACTAATTATACCCAGACGGGGACAGCCATTTTTACAGGGACGACTACTGTATATGGTCTTAATACCAATTGGTTGAATACTGTGTCAGAGGGATATCGAATAAGTGCTGATTCTGATGGGACGCCGTATACGATATCTCAGGTTACATCTAATACGTTATTATCAGTCTCAGCTGCCACAGATGCCAGCAGTACTCTTTCTGGCGAGGCTTATACTATTACGGCATTAGACAAGCCATCATTTTCTCCCTCTAATATCATAGACAGATTTCCGGCATTGATAGCTGATAAGGATGCCAGTGCTAATAGTGAGTCTATTTCCACAGTCATCACCGATGAGTATCCGACTTTGGAGAGTTCTATAAAGATTCGGATACAGGACATTATGGATCAGGCTCCCGGAACAACTGTTTTTGGGGTAAATGCAGCTGATAGAGGTCGTTCGGCTGTAACCATAGCTGATGCTGAATTCGGAATAGGTAGTCCTGGTCTTAAATTTGAGAAGCTTGATTCAAGTGGAGCTTATCAGAAGACCTATCAGAGTTATATCTTTAATGACGATAATAGTGGAAGATTGTATTTGATGGTTATGGCCAGTGAGACTGATAATACTTCTTTGAGCAGGTTTATGAATCAGGATAGTCAGGATGATGTTGTAGATATTTTTGAGCTGCCGGGGAGACCTCTGACTTCAAGAAAGAAATCATAATGGACTGGGTTGGGTTTTTTAAGGGTCAACCGGAGAGTGGTATGGGCTATCATATTGCCGATATAGAATTCATTGATGGTATAGTGAAAAAGGGAATTAAAATTTATAATTCTTCTATCTCAGAAGATAAGCCCATAAAATCTATAAAAATAGTCAAGAAGGGTGCTACTTCTGACTACAATATAGAGGGGATAAAGATTTTTTTCAGTGCTCCTGATCCTGATAAAGGCACAGACGAGACCCTGACAATTGCTCCTGATAAGTTTGCTGAGGCCAATTTTCAATGGATAGATTTTCAGGTTTTATTCTCGAAAGAAGGGGAAGAGCCTCAATATTATATCTATAGCAGTCCTTTAAATCCGAATGGCTCCTTAAGGGCTCCTGATAAGGTATTTGAGAGTGACTCTGATTGGTCACCTGCTAATAAAAATAAGCCTTCGAAGGATGTCACTCCTGGTGAAGCTAAAAGGCTATTCCCTCATGTATTAAAAGGGCCCGATCTTTTCTCCAAATATCAGACAGTATATATAAATACTTCTTCTGATGATAAGGGTGGGACATATTCATCGAAGGAATTCGATGCCAAATTTAATAATGATTTTTACATTGTTTTAAATTCCAAGACCAAGGAATTAAGAAATCCTTTCGGAAAACTTGTTGGGAAAAAAGGCGAGGAGAAGAAAGCTATGGATTTTAGTTCAATAGCTCCACTTCTGGGGCCCGGGAAAAAGCTGACTCCAGAAGAAATAGCCAGGGCATGTCGTTTAAGCATATCTGCTGAGCATGATGCTGTACATCTGTATGAGCTGATAGCAGACGCTGTGGATGAAAAAGTTGCCAAGGTATTCAGAGATATTGCCAGAGAGGAAAAGGTCCATGTAGGGGAGTTCTCGAGGCTCTTAAAGGAGTATGACCCTGAGGATAAAGAAGCTTTGGAAAAAGGCACCAAAGAAGTTGAAGAGATGTATGAAAAAGCGGTTAAAAATGCCATGATAGGTAAAGATTATCGGGTCTTAAAAAAAGATATGAAGAAGCATCTTGAGAAATCTTTCAAAGGACTTCTCGACCCGCATGAAAAGGCATCAAATGAGATGGATATGGAAGCTGCCATTTACTGGTATGCTAATAATTACCACGAAGGACAGGATTCCGCCTTATATAGTATACTTTCAGATTCCAATTTTAAACCAGGGCCTACCCATAAATCCGTTAAAGATGAAGGGGATATGGCAGAGATGATGTATGAGGCTTTAGAGAAAAAGTACGGGAAATCTAAAAAGGCGGCGGAATCTGGTGGTATGGATATCATGAAAAAGATGATTCCTCATCGTAATCAGAATACTAAATATTACACGAATGGTTGGGGTATTGTCCGTAAATGGGTTATGGACCAGCAGAATAGGCCGGTAGAACCTGTTGATGCCCCGGATGGATATGATACTATCCAGCAAATTGATAAAAACCCAGTTCCAGTGAAGAAAAGTTAGTCTATAAGTACTACGTTTCCTTGAAGATAACAATTTTACAGTTATAACTGTATTTCAAAAAGGTACTATTCTATGAGGAGTAGTGCCTTTTTATTATTGGAGACCGGATGAAATTTGCCGAGATACCTTCTATATATCCTCAGCTTTTAGAGTTGAGGAAATCCAAGGACGCTAAATTTAAGCAGAATAGTTATTGGAATCCATCGATGACTTTACGTTATTATCAGGTCATTGGTGCTCTTCATATGTTATTGTTAAATAGGATGGTATTGGGAGATTCAACGGGACTTGGAAAAACTATTCAAGCAATAGCTACATATACATTTCTTCTGGAAAGTATTCCTAATCTGAAGTTATTAATTGTATGTCCTAAGTCTGCTACGACACAATGGCAGGAGGAGTTTGCTAAATTCAGCATTGGTATTACCACAAGAGTTCTCAGCAATGAGTATAACAAGCTTACCGGCTATAAGGCCAGATTGGCTCAGTATCAGGAATTTAAAGAGAATGTATTGATAATGGGATATGCTATCATTCTTGATGAATATGAAAAGATTAAAGAGATATTAGGGCCTCGTTTCATGGTAGTATTTGATGAATGTGTGGCTTTTAAAAGCAGAACTACTAAGACCCATATTGCTTCCAAAGAGATTGCTGAGGCTGCGGAAAGAGCCTATGGGATGTCTGCCACCATTATAAAAAACGGGCTTGAAGAAGTCTGGGGCATATATGATGTAATCGTTCCAGGATTGTTCGGTAAAATCACCCCCTTTAAAAAAATGTATTGTCAGGAAAAAATGCTGAAAATACGGGTAGGTGGTAAAACACGAATGATTCCTAAAGTTATCGGGTATAAGAATTTAGATAAGTTCAAACAAGCCATAGACCCTTATTTTTTAATTCGTAAGAAGGAAGAAGTAGCGGAGGAGTTGCCCAAGCTCATATCGAAAAAAATTATACTTGAGATGACTCCTGAGCAGAAGGATGCTTACAGGCAGGCTCTTTTAGGGATCGTCTATGAGGAAAAGGTTAAGCGTCAGTATTATGAAGTTGCTGATAAAGTTCGAACTCTTGCTGTACCAGACAAAAAAACTATAGAGTTGTATGAGAGTTTAAAAGAGAAATACGACAAATTTACTACTACTGAGGGTAAGCAGCGGGGTAAATTAGCTGCCCTTACATATTGTCAGATGATAAGTAATGGTCCTCAATTGGTTAATATGCAGGGAGAATCGAGTAAAGAGGAAGAGTTTGTCAGGTTAATGACGGAAGAGCTTTTAACGGAAAAAGTATTGCTTTTCACCAGATTTAAAAGTGGAATACCTTATCTTGAAGTAATATGCGAAAAAAAGGGTATTTCTTATGCAAAGATAACTGGAGACTGCTCAGATAAGGAGAGGACAGATGCCCGACATAAATTTATGACGGATCCGAATTGTCGATTATTATTTATTACTACTGCAGGAGCAGCTTCTTTAAACCTACAGGCAGCGAGTGTAATAATCTTTTACGATACTCCATGGTCATTTGGTGATTTAGCTCAGGTTATTGGTCGTGCCCAGCGTATTGGAAGTCTGCAGGAGCATGTTTTATTGATACATTTAATAAATAAAAGCTCCATAGATATGCGGGTCATGAACAGGGTATCCTCAAAAAAGGGTCTCAGTGATAAGATAATAGGTGATACAGCCGTTGGTGCCCTTGATTTCACTCAGAATGAAAATTCTGCTGTTAATGATTTGTTTGAAGACCTTCTTAAAGATGCAGGAGATCTATGAGTGTATGTCCATTATGCAACGGGGAAGGGCAAAGAATAGTCCTTACAAAACATAAGCATACAGGCCAGTTAAAGACCGTTGTGCAGTGGTGTTTATGTAAAAAGTCTGCTTCTATTTCTACTTCACCTTTAAATAGGATTTTATCCTGGACGGGGGAGTATTATTTACCTTTGAAGGAGATCGATGAGAATCTTAAGTTCTATCCTGATAATCTTGCGGGATCTCCCAATATCATAATAAAAGGTTGTGCTTTTGAGACATTCTGTGTGAATGTTAAAAGCATTATAATCAAATATCGATTCCTGGAACCTCCCTCCCTTATTTATTGCTGCAGGGCAATAGAAATCTTAAAAAAATTCTATGTTCAGCAGGAGGATGATTCATCTCCCGGGTTGAATGATACAGAGAAGTTCGACCTTTTGATTATAGCTTTAGGGACCCGGGAAAAAAATGTTGCCCTGAATACCTGTCTTTCTCAGGTAATTGATTTAAGGCTGTCATGTAAAAAACCCACATGGCTATATCTTCCCGAGCCGACCTTGAGTGGTTGTCCTCAGGATTATTCGCAGGAATTAGAGGAATTGATTAAGACATTTAAGGTAGTTCAATTGACCAATAAAAATTCGATACGGGCTGAAATTCTTACAGAGGCAAAAAAGAAAGCTGCCAATATAACGCTATGAAACGATTATTCAGATCTATTATAAATGTTTGCTCGGAAGGAAAGGCCACCATTCCTCCTGAGGAGCTTGTCCGCAATTATAAAGCTTTTCTTCAGAGTAAGGTCAATCCGGAAGACCCTTCTTATGTCAAACTATATACCTGGATAGAGGCTCATTATCGACAATATAAAGAATTACCATCATTAGAATATTTGTTTGAGAAGGCCAAATATGATGGTGATGAAGCTGTTATGGCCGGATTAAGGGACATAGCAGCACAAACAGCTTTTACAAAATCTGATTACAGGGCCATACTCCATGAAAAATTTGAAACACAGAATATTGAAGAATTCCGTGCATTGGTGGAGAAGTCATGGAAAGTAGCTTCCACAGGGCTCAAAATAGGAAAGAAAAAAGAAATTCGGGGACTCTCTTCAGCGTTGGAATACTTCATGGCAGAGTCTCGAAAATTCAGGATGAATACGTTTGGAATAAAGGTTGACAGTCAAATACGCAGTAAAGAAGACTATGATGAAGTTATGACCGACTATAAAAAAAGGAAAAAAGACCCTTTAACAAATTTAGGGTTGTTTACCTTTTTGGATAAAATGGATGATGCTTTTCGGGGTATTAAATTAGGAGAACTCTTCATTGTCGCTGCCTATGTAGCTCAAGGTAAAACGACTTTTGTTATTAATATGGCATATAACGGCATCATACAAGGATTAAACGGTCTATATATGACACTTGAGATGCCGTTTAAGGAGATAAGGGACCTTTTTTATACCATGCATACGACCTATCCTGAATGGTATGACCATGCTAAGTTTTCAAAACTTACAGGAAAAGTTTCTTTTGAGAGGGTTTGTTACGGAGAACTCTCTGATCTGGAGCAGGAATTCTTTGAAGCAGCATCGGAAGATTTTGTAACAAGACCTGATTTTGGAGAGCTGCTTTTAAAGCAACCTACAGGTCCTCTAACACCTTCAATTCTTGATATGGAACTTTATGATGCAGAAGCTTATTTTGCCGAGAAAGGTAAAAAACTTGATTTCATCATTGTGGATTATGTTGGTCTCATGATCCAGGATAAGAACGAACGGTATGGAGACTTTAACATAGATCTCAATAATATGATAAAAAAATTGAAAAATACTGCCATAAACTTTTCAAACGGAAGAGGTTTACGGGTTATAACTCCATTTCAAGTCAACAGGAATGGTTATAAAGAAGCGATTAAGAATGACGGCATTTATACATTGACGGCATTATCGAATGCGAATGAAGCAGACAGGTCTTCTGACGGAGTTATAAGTTTATTTATGACGGATGAAATGAAAAAAAGTGGCAGGATGAAAGTATGCTGTTTAAAGCACAGGGATGGCCCTGACTTTTCGCCCCATGAGATTAATATTGATTTTACTTCCAGAAAAATACGGGATTTCATACAGAAGAAGCAGGACAGTGCTCCTGACGATGACATGTTTATTAATGAGATACCTTTAGATATATGAAAAACCTAACGAAAATGAGAGATATGATTGTAGGCTCCATTGATTATGCAAAAGTCATGGTTGAGTATGGAGTCTCTTTTTTATTTAATCCTATGCATTCTGATGAAGTGCAATTCCGATGCCCTTTTCATGGTGAGGATAATAAACCTTCCGCACGATATTACAGAGCCACACAGACTTCATATTGCTGGGTATGCCAGAAAAAGTGGGACGTTATCAGTTTTATAATGGATAAAGAAGTGATTAATTATCGTCAGGCTCTTTTATACCTGGCTGACCGGTATAAGTTGGATACTAATTCCATACCGGATGACCCTGAAATAAATTTAGAGAAGCCGACTATAAGTCTTGAACGTGTGAAGATGATTTCCTTGGAAAACAGGATAAAGGATCTTAAAGGAAAAGTGGGTTTTGAAGTTTATAGAAATATATGCGAAATTTTCTTTATGATAAAATACAACTGGATAAAAGATAAGCCTGTTCTGGAACATTTAAAAAAATTGGAATCGAAATGTCACATATAGAAAATCCCGGTTTTATAGAATTTTTACAAGAGAGCGTACAAGATATTCTGGAAAAAATGCCCTGGGTACGTGAGAGAGAATTCATCCTTGCAAAAGAGATTGATGCAGTAAGTACTTTCATAACAGAAGCAATAAATACGGGGCTATGTGCGGTTGACCTGGAGACTACGAGTCTTAATTCCCGTATGAGAAGGATTAAAGCTAAAGATGATTCCATACAATGGGTACCAGCATCTGCTATAGTAGGAATCAGCCTTTGCTACGAGTCTAAAAAAGGCATGTATATTCCTGTTAATCATATGAAGGATGAAGAGCTTAATCTGTCCTTTTCTGCAGTAATGGAACAAATAGCCAGACTTACTAGTAATTGTGTAACTATCTATCACAACTCCAAATTTGACACTTCCCATCTTAAAAATTTCGGGGTATTGATTGACCAGCACGATAAATTTGAAGACACGCAGCTTCTGGCCCGTCTCTATGATGCAGGACAAAAAGATTTAAAATTGAAAAGTTTGTCTGAAAATCTTCTTAATCAAAAGATGCTGAAATTCGAAGAAGTCGCAAAAGGTAATCCTTTCTCTTTGGTATCCCCAAAGGTCGGATATATCTATGCTACTTCGGATGCATTATGCACATTTGATTTATATAAGTTTTTTATGGCTTCTCCTGTAATACAGGCACAAAAATCCATATATAATCTTGAGAAGAGGGTGATGCTTTGCGTCAGAGAGATGGAAGAGAACCTCATCATGATAGACGTGCCTTATCTAAAAAGAGCTTATGAGGATACCACGGAGAAGATACAACGGATAGAGCAGGAAATCTATAAACTGGTGGGTAAGACTTTTAATTTAGGAAGTCCAATACAACTGGGAAAGATTCTCTTTGAGGAGCTGAAATATAAATATCCGGAAAGCATAAGGACAG
>Ga0307375_10001774_pt1 | contig 23010 bp, 19 predicted proteins | sample TR1MG_FD_202531 | JGI IMG/M metagenome (GOLD analysis project Ga0307375, IMG submission 202531) | Soil microbial communities from Risofladan, Vaasa, Finland - TR-1 | ecosystem: Environmental > Terrestrial > Soil > Coastal area > Acid sulfate soil | place: Finland: Risofladan, Vaasa | collected...
CCTGTTCACGCGCCACAGCCACAAACAGGACCGCAAGGCCATCGAATACCACTACGATGTCTCGAACGAGTTCTATTCCCTGTTCCTGGACCGGAACATGGTTTATTCATGCGCCTATTACCGGCATGAGGACGACTCGCTGGAGACGGCCCAGGAACAGAAGCTGGACCATATCCTGAACAAGCTGATGCTCAAGCCCGGCGAACGCTTTCTCGATATCGGCTGCGGCTGGGGGGCATTGATCCTGCGCGCGGCAAAGAAATACGGCGCGGTTGCCAAGGGCATCACGCTATCGAAGCACCAGTTCGAGCACGCCCAGAAACTGATCTTGGCCGAAGGGCTGCAGGATCGTTGCGCGGTCGAGTTGCGCGATTACCGCGACCTGCCGGACGGCGAGGTGTTCGACAAGATCGCGAGCGTCGGCATGTTCGAGCACGTGGGCCTGAAGAACCTTCCCGTGTATTTCGGCAAGATCGGCTCGCTGCTGGCGGACCAGGGTCTGGTGTTGAACCATGGCATCACCACCAGCAATGTGGACAGCGGCGAGCTGGGCGCCGGGGCCGGGGAATTCATCGCCAAATACGTGTTTCCGGAAGGCGAGTTGCCGCACCTGAGCCTGGCGTTAAGAGAAATGTCGGCAGCCGGACTGGAGGTGAGCGATGTGGAATCGCTGCGCCGTCATTACGCGCGCACCTGCCACGAATGGGCCGACCGCCTGGAATCGAACCGCGACCGCGCGATTGCCATCGCGGATGAGCGGCGGGTTCGCATCTGGGAAGCCTATCTGGCCGGGAGCGCCCATGCGTTTTCACACAGCTGGATAAATATCTATCAGGTGCTTGCGTGCAAGGCAGTCAATACGGCTGCCGATCCGTTGCCCCTGACGAGGGAATATATGTATCTAAATTCGGAACAAAATTAGTTGCAAGGTGGAATCAGGCTGCGCTTGCGCAAAAACAGGAAATTCCGGATAGCAAAGCTGTTCGGATCAGAAAAATAACGATCATGACAACCAAACAAATAGTCTTCGCTCCAAGAAAGAATCCCGATCCTGAAGAAGCAAGCACTTCATGGAAAGTTACGCTGGCGTACCCTTGCCGAAGGGGAGCCGCGCCGATAGCTTGGTAGCCGACATGCAGCGGGATATAGTTCTGGCATACCGGTACATCCTGGGTGCGGTAACGAACAGACCCGCACTTCCGGAGCGGTCAAGCTCCTTAACATATGCACGGCTGAAGATGTTCCTGTGCATGTTCATCGGCCGAGAAATATTCGCATCATTACCTGGCGGATTTGACACGCACAGTCACTACGTTTAGGTTGTTTTAAGCGGCACCACTGATGTGCCACGCTGTCCTGAGGAGATGAAACACCGTGAATGAAACGGCACCATTGTCGCCCCGTCTCGCTGCAATTCTTGAGCAGGCACGCAAGCATCCCGCCTTGCAGGTGGCGGTGGTGGATGCGCAGGAAGAGCATGTACTGGCAGGTGTGGTGGAAGCCAGCGATCACGGCTTGATCGAGCCGGTACTGCTGGGGCCGCGAGCGCAGATCGAAGTCGTGTGCCGGCAACTGGGTTGTCCAGCCGACCGTTTCCCCATCCTCGATATGGCACCTGCTGAGCAAGCAGCCGAGGCCGGCGTGCAACTGGTGCTGGAAGGCAAGGCATCTGCCCTGATCAAAGGCTGGATACACACCGATGAATTGATGCGGCCGGTGTTGCGCCAGTTGCGCACGGCGCGCCGCGTCAGCCACGTGTTCATCGCCGATTTGCCGAGTTACCACAAACTGTTGTTCATCACCGATGCCGCCATCAATATCGCGCCCGATCTCGCCACCAAGGCGGCGATCCTGCAAAACGCGATAGACCTCGCGCGCATCCTGGGTGTGGACAGGCCGAAAGCAGCAGCGCTGTCGGCGATCGAACTGGTCAAACCGAGCATCCCTTCCACGCTGGATGCCGCCTGTCTAAGCAAGATGGCCCAGCGCGGCCAGATCAGCCATGCCGAGGTGGACGGCCCGCTGGCCTTCGACAACGCCATTTCGCACGATGCGGCCAGAATCAAACAGATCAACAGCACAGTGGCGGGTGATGTAGACATTGTGCTGGCGCCGGATCTGGATGCCGGCAACATCCTCGCCAAGGATCTGGAATACCTCGCCGGTGCAACCCTGGCCGGCATCGTGATCGGCGCCAGGGTGCCGCTGATGCTCACCTCCCGCTCCGACCCGCCTGCCGCCCGCCTGGTCTCGGCCGCCATTGCCGTATTGTTGCACCAGCACTGGGACAGTGACGGCGTATCGGCCATTGCTACATCTATCACAGGAGAAAAATCATGACCATTGCAGACGAACTCCAGGCCACCATCGAACAGATGGTGCAGCGCGGCAAAGGCATACTCGCCGCCGACGAGAGCCAGCCCACCATCGCCAAACGCTTTGCGGCTATCAAGATTGAATCCACCGGGGAGAATCACCGCGCCTACCGCTCCCTGCTGTTTACCGCCCCCGGAATTGGGGACTATATCAGCGGCGTGATCCAATTCGAGGAAACCCTGGCCCAGAGCAGCGATGACGGCACCCTTTTGCCCGAAGTGCTGGCGCGGCGCGGCATAATCCCCGGCGTCAAGGTGGACAAGGGCAAGGGGCCACTGGCGCTGGCGCCCGGCGATCTGATCACCTATGGACTGGACGGCTTGGAAGAATGCTTGCAGCAATTTAAAAGCCAGGGTGCGCGGTTCGCCAAGTGGCGCGAGGTCTACCAGATAAGCGAACACAATCCCACGCATCTGGGCATCAGCGCCAACGCCGAGATGCTGGCGCGCTATGCGGCGGTCTGCCAGGAACAGGGCGTTGTGCCCATCGTCGAGCCGGAGGTGCTGATCGACGGTGATCATAGTCTGGCCCGTTGCGCCGAGGTGACCGAAGCGGTGCAGAAGGAAATTTTTCATGCCCTGCACCGCCATCATGTGGTGCTGGAGCACATGATCCTCAAACCCAACATGGTGCTGCCGGGCAAGGCTCATCCGGCCAGGTCCAGCGCCGAAGAGATCGCCGCCGCGACCCTGCGGGTGTTCCGGCGCACCGTACCGGCAGCGGTGCCGAGCATCAACTTTCTCTCCGGCGGCCTGAGCCCGGAACAGGCGACGGCCAACCTTAACGCCATGAATGCCGGCTTTCCCGATGCGCCCTGGCTGCTCTCTTTTTCCTACGGGCGTGCCCTGCAACAGCCGGTGTTGCAAGCCTGGCAGGGCAAGGCCGAGAACGTTGTCGCGGCCCAGCAAGCCCTGCTGAAACGGGCAAGGTTGAATGGCGCGGCACAGCGTGGTGAGTATCAGGAAAGCATGGAAATGCAGCGTGAGTGAGGCTCATTTATTACGTTGTCATCATGGGAGGTATCAAAAATGAAGGGGTACCTGAATATATTGTGCGCAACGGATTTCTCAGTCCATTGCACAGCGGCAGCCGAACGCGCCGTCGAAATGTCCCGGCTATATGGAGCCAAGCTGACGCTGCTGCATGTCGTGGAGTATTTTCCCGAGGACAGGTCCAACGAGTTGATTTCCCCGGAAGACAGGGAGCCCGCGGCCTACCGGAAGCAACAGGCGTACACCTTGCTGGCGAAATTTTCCGAGGATCTGGGCTGTGTAGAGGCGGGCCAGGAGGTGAGTTTTTCCACACGTTCGGCCAGACACGGGATTATCCTTTTTGCCGAAGAACAGTCGATTGATTTGATCGTCGTGGCAACCCATGGCAGGCATGGCATTGCCAATATTCTGGGGGCCACCGCGTATGGTGTGGTGCATCGCGCGCGCTGTGACGTATTGGAGGTGCGGGCAAAAGCGGATACGCAGATATAGCTGAGATGGCGCAGCGTACTGTCCTGATATTTGAAAATGCAGGCAGCGTTGGTCACGGCTATGCCTATTGAACCAAGGAGCAAAACATGAACAATGTCTCATACATTCGCTGGTTCAACGATATTGGTATCGACGATGTACCGCTGGTCGGCGGCAAGAATGCCTCGCTGGGTGAGATGTACCAAAACCTGACGGCCGAAGGAGTGCGTGTCCCCAACGGGTTTGCCGTTACCGCAGAGGCATACCGCTATGTGCTTGAGCACAATAACGCCTGGCAGCCACTGCATGAGGCGCTTGACGGACTCGCCCCCGACAACATCAAGGATTTGCAGACGCGCGGTAAAAAGGCCAGGGCGATTGTCTACGCCTGTGAACTGCCCGACGATTTGAAGGCTGAAATCTCAACAGCCTATGCAGGACTCAAACAGCAGTATGGTGAAAAAATTTCATTGGCGGTGCGTTCCTCTGCCACCGCCGAGGATTCCCCGGAGGCCTCTTTTGCCGGACAAAATGACACCTACCTCAACATCGCGAGTGAGGATGCCCTGTTCGATGCCTACAAACGCTGCCTGGCTTCCAACTTTACCGACCGTTCCATCCACTACAAATACGACAAGCATTTTGATTGCTTCAAGGTCTATCTCTCGGTTGTGGTGATGAAGATGGTGCGCAGCGATATCGGGGCCAGCGGCGTGATGTTTTCGCTGGACACGGAAACGGGCTTCAAGGATGTGGTCTTCATCAACGCCGCTTTGGGGCTGGGCGAAAATGTCGTTCAGGGCACGATAGACCCGGACAGTTTCTATGTGCACAAACCCAGCTTCAGCAAGGGTTATCGCGCGGTTCTGAAACGCCGCCTGGGCAGCAAGGAAAAAAAGATGATCTTCACCGACACGCTCAATACCGGCAATATCGCGGTGGAGTACACCGAGAATATCGATACCCCCAGCGAAGAAAGAAACCGGTTTTGCATCTCCGATGCAGATGTCATGGTGCTGGCCGACTATGCGATCAAGGTCGAAAACCACTATTCCAAACAAGCCGGCTTTTACAAGCCGATGGACATGGAGTGGGCAAAGGACGGAATAGACGGGCAGCTTTATATGGTGCAGGCGCGACCGGAGACGGTGGCATCGCAAAAGAAAGGCACCGTCCTGGAGATTTACCATCTCAAGGAAAGGTCTGCTGTCCTTCTCCGCGGCAGGGCTGTCGGCACCAAGATTGGTGCCGGCAAGGCGCGTGTCATCAATGACGTTAAAAATCTGGGTGATTTTCAAGCGGGAGAGGTGCTGGTTGCCGATACCACGACACCGGACTGGGAACCCATCATGAAAACCGCCGCCGCGATTGTGACGAACCGGGGCGGCCGTACCTGCCATGCCGCCATCGTGTCACGCGAGCTCGGCATTCCCGCCATCGTGGGAAGCAAAAACGCGACAGATGTAATCAAAGACGGTCAGGCGATCACCATCAGTTGCGCCGAAGGCGAAACCGGAAATATCTATGAAGGCATTCTGGATTTTGATATTCAGCAGACCGATCTCAGCCAGCTGGGACACCCAAAAACCAAGATCATGATGAACCTGGGTGACCCGGATCAGGCCTTCAGTCTGGCATCGCTGCCAGTTGATGGCATCGGACTGGCGCGCATGGAATTCATCATCAATGAATATATCAAGGTGCATCCGATGGCGCTCAAACATCCCGAAAAGGTGGACGATGCAACACGCGAGAAGATCGCCGCCATCAGCATCGCCTACGACAGCCCGGAGGAATTCTTCGTCAAGACCCTTGCCGAAGGAGTCGCCTCGATAGCCGCGGCGGTTTATCCCAAGCCATGTGTGGTGCGCATGAGCGACTTCAAAAGCAATGAATACGCCACCCTGCTGGGCGGTACATTTTTTGAGCCGGAAGAAGACAATCCGATGATCGGATTCCGCGGCGCGTCCCGTTATGCCCATCCCGCCTATGCCGAAGGATTTGCGCTGGAATGCGCGGCGATGAAACGGGTGCGCGATGAGATGGGACTGACGAATGTGATATTGATGATCCCGTTTTGCCGCCGCGTACAGGAGGGCGAAAAGGTTATTGCGGCGATGGCCGCCAGTGGACTGAAACGCGGAGAAAACGGACTGGAGGTTTACGTCATGTGCGAGATCCCCAACAACGTCATCCTGATCGACGCCTTCGCCAAAATCTTCGACGGTTTCTCCATCGGTTCCAACGACCTGACCCAGTTGACCCTGGGCGTGGATCGCGGTTCCGAGATCGTTGCCTTCGATTTCGATGAACGCGACCCCGGCGTGAAAGAGATGATCCGCCTCGCGGTGGAAGGCGCGCGCCGCAACGGCCGGCATTCCGGATTGTGCGGACAAGCGCCGTCCGACTATCCCGAAATGGCCGAGTACCTGGTGAAAATCGGCATCGACTCGATGAGCCTGAGCCCGGATACGGTACTTGCCACCACCCGGCACGTGCTGGAAGTGGAAAAGCAACTGGCGCGCAATCCCAAAACATAATTGCGCTGACGGGAAAGACGCATCAGAAACAGCGGAAAAAACCGTGATGAAAAATAGAAATGCCACGCCAGGGGTACACGATCGAACTGAACCATCAACCCAGGAAAAATAATGAATGTTCTACCTATTGAAAAAGAAGTCCTCGGCAAATTCGGACCGTATACCCTGGTCACCGGGATACTGCTGATCTTGCTTGGAACGGCGGGTATATACCTGCCGGGCGTAATGTCTCTGGGCACCGCGCTTTTTGCAGCCTGGCTGCTGCTTATCGGCGGTCTGTTCTGGGCAATTCATACTTTCCGGTACGATGCCAAGAAATTAATGAGCTGGCTCAAACCGGGCCTGTTGGTTGGGGTCGGTCTTTTGCTGCTGTTTTTCCCCATGACAGGTGTGGCAGCAGTAGGTCTGTTGCTGGCTGCATATCTGTTTCTGGATGCCTTTGGCAGTTTTGCCCTGGCCAGGGCCATTCACCCGGCCAATGGCTGGGGCTGGATGGCTTTCAATGGTGTTGTGTCGTTCCTGCTGGGTACGCTGTTCCTGATCGGCTGGCCAGTTACGTCCATGTGGCTGGTGGGCTTGTATGTCGGCATCAGCCTGCTGTTCGACGGATTGGCGCTGGTCGCCATCGGCTGGAAGTTGCGCAAAACGCAGAGGCAGACCTCGTGAGCCGTCTGTTCCTGGTCAGGCACGGCCAATCGGTCTGGAACCTGCAAAACCGTTTTACCGGCTGGGTGGATGTATCCCTGAGCCGGCAGGGAGTGATTGAAGCGCAACAGGCGGCGACATTGCTGGTCGATGAGCATTTTGATGTGGCCTTCACCTCGACCCTGCTGCGGGCGCAGGACAGCCTGTATGAGATACTCAGGCAGAACAGTCATTGCGCACAATATGTGCGCGTGCATGAGCAGAGCAGCGAATGGTATGAACACTACATCCCGGCCGAAGGCGATGCGCATGAACTGAAAATATACGTCTCGGAAAAACTCAACGAACGTTACTACGGCGATCTGCAAGGCCTGGACAAGAACTGGGCCAGCCAGCGCTATGGGGCGGAACAGGTACACCTGTGGCGCCGCAGTTATGATATCCCCCCGCCCAACGGCGAAAGCCTGAAAATGACCGCGGCAAGAACCCTTCCTTATTACAGGAAACGCATTGTTCCGCATCTTCTGCATGGCGAGAACGTGCTGGTATCCGCGCACGGGAATTCACTGCGTTCCATCATCATGCACATCGAGCAAATGACGCCGCAGCAGATTATCGGCTACGAACTGGCGACCGGCGCGCCGCACATGTATGCATTCGATGATGATTTAAGCGTCATCGACAAGCGGATTTTTGCAACGCCGGCAGATTGAGATAATCATGGACAAGCACACCGAAACAACAGGAAAGTTTGCCTTGAACGACATGGCCGATCGGTGTGCGGCAAAAAATGCGCGATCGAATTGTTTATCCAGACGACCCCGTCGATCTGGCCGGGTACTTAGCAAGGACATGAAAGAAGAGTAACGTTAGGTTAGCCAAACCGGAAATGGAGGTCTGAGATGTTTGAACTGCGTATACATGGCCGTGGCGGTCAGGGCGTCGTGACGGCAGCGGAGATGTTCTCTGTTGCGGCCTTTGCCGAAGGGCGCAATGCACAGGCCTTCCCAAGTTTTGGTTCGGAGCGCACCGGCGCACCGGTGGTGTCGTTCTGCCGAATTTCAGACAGGGAGTTGCGCCTGCGCGAACCGGTCATGGAACCCGATGCGATCATCATCCAGGACATCACGCTGCTGCATCAGGTCGATGTGTTTGCCGGGCTGAAAAAGGACGGCTATGTCCTGCTCAACACCGCCCGCAGCTTCGAAGAGCTCGGCTTGGGCGACCTGATTGCCGGCAGGCCGCCCGAGCGGCTATGCACTTTGTCAGCCACCGAAATCGCGCTTAAACATATCGGCCGCCCGATACCCAATGCGCCGCTGATCGCCGGCTTTGCCGCGCTCTCCGGACTGATACGCCTGGAGTCGGTGATCAAGGCCATCTCGGAAAAATTTTCCGGCAAGGTTGCGGATGGCAACATCGCCGCGGCCACCGAAGCCTATAACCTGATCAAAACCCGAATCGAGGAGGTTTCCACCCATGCTTAAGCAAATCGAAGGTTCCCGCGCCGTAGCAGAAGCCGTTGCGATGTGCCGCCCCGAGGTGATCTGCGCCTATCCGATCTCGCCGCAGACGCACATCGTCGAGGCGCTCGGGTCTATGGTGAAGAGCGGTGAACTGGCACCCTGTGAATTCATCAACGTGGAAAGCGAATTCGCCGCGATGTCGGTCGCGATCGGCGCCTCCGCCACCGGTGCGCGCGCATATACCGCCACCGCCAGCCAGGGGCTGTTGTTCATGTCCGAGGCAGTCTACAACGCGTCCGGTCTCGGCCTGCCCATCGTGATGACGGTGGCAAACCGCGCCGTCGGTGCGCCGATCAATATCTGGAACGACCATTCCGATGCGATGTCGCAGCGCGATTCCGGCTGGATGCAGCTGTTCGCCGAAAACAACCAGGAAGCCCTGGATCTGCACATCCAGGCGTTCCGGCTGGCCGAGGAATTGTCATTGCCGGTGATGGTGTGCATGGACGGTTTCATACTCACCCATGCCTATGAGCAGGTGGACCTGCCGACGCCGCAACAGGTCGATGCCTATCTGCCGGCATTCCAGCCGCGCCAGGTGCTGGACCCTCGCGAGCCGGTTTCGATCGGCGCGATGGTCGGGCCGGAAGCGTTCATGGAAGTGCGCTACCTGGCGCATGCCAGGCATATGCAGGCGCTGGAGCGCATTCCGCAGCTGGCTGCTGAATTCAAGCGGGTGTTCGGGCGCGATACCGGCGGCCTGGTGCACACCCACCGTGCCGAGGATGCCGAGACCATGGTGGTGGCGATGGGCTCGGTGCTGGGCACCATCAAGGACACCGTGGACGAAATGCGCGACGACGGCCACCGCATTGGCGTGCTGGGCATCACCAGCTTCCGCCCTTTCCCAACAGACCTCGTGCGTGCGGCCTTGCACAAGGCACGCCGCGTGGTGGTACTGGAAAAAAGTCTGGCCGTGGGAATCGGCGGGATACTCTCCACCGATGTGCGCATGGCCATGTCCCACCTGCCCGTACCCGTCCACACCGTGGTGGCCGGGCTGGGCGGCCGCGCGATCACGCGCAAATCGTTGCACAGGTTATTTCGCGAAGCGGAACAGGACGTGTTGGAGCCGCTGGGCTTTCTGGACCTGGAGTGGGACCTGGTCAACAAACAGCTGGCGCGGGAACGCAATGCGCGCCGCTCCGGCCCGGCGGCTGAAAACATACTGCGCGACATCGGCACGGTCGCTTCCAAAATCGCATGAGGAGATAACATGCCATTCCAACCCATCAAGTTTTACCAGACCGGCACGTTCACCGTCGGCAACCGCCTGCTGAATCCTGAAGTGCGCAGCGTGCAGTCGCACCGGGATCGCAGCAACGCAATCAACTCGGGGCACCGCGCCTGCCAGGGCTGCGGCGAAGCGCTGGGCGCGCGCTACGCGCTGGATGCGGCGATGGAGGCGACCAACTCGCAGCTTATCGCGGCGAACGCCACCGGCTGTCTGGAAGTGTTTTCGACACCCTATCCCGAAACCTCGTGGCAGCTGCCATGGATGCACTCGGTGTTCGGCAACGCCGCGGCGGTCGCGACCGGCATCGCCGCGGCGCTGAAGGTGAAGGGACGCAGCGAAGTGCGGGTGGTCGCGCAGGGCGGCGACGGCGGCACCACCGACATCGGATTCGGTTGCCTGTCCGGGATGTTCGAACGCAACGACGATGTGCTGTATATCTGCTACGACAACGAGGCGTACATGAATACCGGGGTGCAGCGTTCGTCCGCCACCCCTCCCGCGGCGCGCACCGCAACCACGATGCCGGTGGGACCGCATCCCGGCAATGTGTTCGGCCAGGGCAAGTTCGTGCCCGCCATCGCGATGGCCCACGAAATTCCCTATGTGGCCACGGCCACGGTTGCCGACCTGCACGACCTCGAAGCCAAGGTGAAGCGCGCGATGGAATTTCACGGCGCGCGCTACATCCACATCTTCGTGCCCTGCCCGCTGGGTTGGGGAACCGCATCGAACGACACCATCCGCATTGCGCGGCTGGCTCATGAAACCGGCCTGTTCCCGATATTCGAAGCCGAACACGGCGTGCAAGTCAGCGCGTTGCCGATACGCAAACAGCTGCCGGTCGAGGAATACCTGAAGCCGCAAAAACGCTTTGCCCACCTGTTCGGTGCGAATCCTGAACCGGGTGTCATCGCGCGCATCCAGCAGCGCGCCGACCGCAATATCCGCAGGTACGGGCTGGTTCAACAAGAAATGGTGCTGTGATGGGCATGGGCGCCTCCAAAAATTTGGCGTTTGCCCAAATGCAAGGCGTGGAAAAAATTTCGCCGCGCCGCATATGGTTTATATGTAAGCAAGAAATTCTTTTTCGCAACACAGCAGTTGGAATGAAATCTGGATTTTTGGAGGTGCCCTGATGGATAAGCCTTTTGCGATTACCCTCGACCCCGGCTCTTCGCTGGCCAATCACACCGGATCGTGGCGCACCATGAAGCCGGTCTATCTGGACAGGCTGCCGCCCTGCAACGCGGGCTGCCCCGCCGGAGAGAACATCCAGGGCTGGTTGTTCCATGCCGAATCGGGCGACTATGAGAAAGCCTGGCGCGTGCTGACCCTGGACAACCCGCTCCCGGCGATCATGGGACGGGTCTGCTATCACCCCTGCGAAGGCGCATGCAACCGCGGCCAGCTCGATGCCCCGGTCGGCATAAACTCGGTAGAGCGCTTTCTCGGCGACGAGGCGATCAAACGCGGCTGGAAATTCGCTGCGCCCGCCGCAGCTTCCGGCAAGAAAGTGCTGGTGGTCGGCGCGGGGCCGTCCGGGCTTTCCGCCGCCTACCATCTGGCGCGTCTCGGGCACAGCGTGGAGATACACGAAGCCGGCCCGCTGTCCGGCGGCATGATGCGCTTCGGCATCCCGAAATACCGCCTGCCGCGTGAGGTGCTGGATGCGGAGGTGCAGCGCATCCTCGATCTCGGCGTGACGCTCAAACTCGACAGCAAAGTCGCGAATATCGAGGACAGCATGCGCGCGGGCAATTTCGACGCGGCCTTCCTCGCGGTCGGCGCACACATCGGCAAGCGCGCGTTCATTCCGGCAGGCGATGCGGCGCACATCATGGATGCGGTGTCGGTGCTGCACAGCATGGCAGGCGAGGACAAGCCGCTGCTGGGCCGCCGCGTGGTGGTCTATGGCGGCGGCAATACCGCGATCGATATGGCGCGCACCGCCAAACGTCTGGGCGCCACCGATACCGTCATCGTCTATCGCCGCACCCGCGAGAAGATGCCCGCGCACGATTTCGAAGTGGAAGAAGCGCTGCAGGAAGGGGTGATGATCAAATGGCTGTCCACGATCAAACATGCCGACGAACATGGACTCACGATCGAAAAAATGAAGCTGGACGAAAAGGGTTTTCCGCAACCCACCGGCGAATTCGAAACCATGGCGGCGGATTCCCTGGTGCTGGCGCTCGGACAGGATGTCGACCTGTCGCTGCTGCAGGGCGTGGCCGGGCTGGAGATCAGGGACGGCACCGTGCAGGTCGGCGGCAACATGATGACCGGGCATCCGGGTATCTTCGCCGGCGGCGACATGGTGCCGTCGGAGCGCACGGTCACAACCGGTGTCGGGCACGGCAAGAAAGCCGCCCGCCATATTGATGCCTGGCTGCGCGGAAAAAAATATGAGCCCGTGACCAAACACGAGCCGGTCACGTTCGACATGCTCAACCCGTGGTATTACTCCGATGCCCCCAGGACCATGCGCCCGATGCTGGATGCGATACGCCGCCAGTCCGGTTTCGAGGAAGTACAGGGCGGGCTGGATGAGAGCAATGCCCTGTTCGAGGCGCGCCGCTGCCTGTCCTGCGGCAACTGCTTCGAGTGCGACAACTGCTACGGCGTATGCCCTGACAACGCGGTGATCAAGCTCGGTCCGGGCAAGCGTTTCAAGTTCAACTATGACTATTGCAAGGGCTGCGGTATCTGCGTCTCGGAATGTCCGTGCGGGGCAATCAAGATGGTGCCTGAGGAGATTTGACGGAATCGGTATGATCCTGGCAAACCGCAGAACGGAGCAGCACCGCTTCGGTATCTGCAAGTGACGCCGGGTTGCCGTGGCATACCGGCATCACACCGGTGGGCCGGACCGACAGCCTTTGGTATGCGGCAAGACAGGTTTCACGCAGCGGCGGGTGGGCCGCATTTTCGAGCAACAGCGCCAGCGTGAACGTCCGTCCGGCGCTTTCCAGCCATTGCCGCGCCTCGCGCTGCTGCTGCTCGGCGGGCAATTTCAACAGTGTATCCAAACGGCTCGCATCGTCGTCCAGTCTGGCTTTGACCGGCCCGGTGTCCAGCTTCTTCGCACGCGTTAGTGCCAGCCGTATCCGCGCAAACAATGCTTCGTGGCTGCCTTCCTTCAGGATCGCCCGCAACGCGTCCAGGGTCAGAATATGAGTCGTTCCTTCCCAGATCGGCAAGACCTGGCAGTCGCGCAGCAACCTGGGAAGGATGCTTTCCTCGATGTAGGCATTGCCGCCGATCGCCTCCATCGCTTCGCTGACCGCGAACACGGCAAGTTTTCCGCTCAAGGCCTTGGCCATCGGGATCGCGATGCGCACCAGCTTGCGTGCTTCTTCATCGCCGTTGTCGGCACTGTCCAGCGCGCTGACGGTTGTAAAGACCAGCGCGAAGATACCCAGATGTTCGGCAACCAGATCGGCCATCGCCGCACGCCACAGCGGGAGTTCATCGAGTCTTCTGCCAAAAGCCAGCCGCCCGCTGCCGTACTTGAGCGCCTCGAGCACGGCCCTGCGCATGCCGGCCACGCTTGCGACCGCGTTATACAGCCGCGAGAGGTTGAGCATCTCGGCCATCTGCTTGAAACCCTCGTTCTCACCGGCCACCAAAAACGCCTCGGTGTTCTCGAACGTGACCTCGCCGGTCGGCATCGAGCGCACGCCCAGCTTGTCCTTCAGCCGGTTGATGCGGATCGTCGCGGAATTGCCGGCGGGTTCGCGGCGCAACACCAGAAACAGTCCCAGACCCTTGGTACCGGGGCCACCTCCCGGCATGCGCGCCAGCGCGAGGATCGCGTCGGCCGCCACGTTGGAGCAGAACCACTTGTCGCCGTTGAGCAGCCAGCGCCTGCCCTGGCGCGTTGCGGTTACGGCATTGGCACCAACATCCGAACCGCCCTGCTTCTCGGTCAGAAACATCGCACCTTGCCAGCATTGTTCCGGATCGCTTGCGGACAGATGGGCGATGGTCATTTCATAAAGCGGGGTTTGCGGGCCCTCAGGTTGGCGCTCAAGCACCCGGCCCACGCCATCGGTCATGCAGATCGGGCAATACAGGCCGATCTCGCTCTGGGCAAAGTAATATCCCGCGCCGAATCCGGCCAGATGCCGGTATGCGCGATGCCTGGCCAGAAATTCAGGCTGGTATTTGATTCCGGCGATCCCGCGCCCGTAGGAAAGTTTTTCAAGTTCGCGGTAATCGGGATGCTGGATCACTCGGTCGATGCGCAAGCCCCGGGCATCGTGGGTCTGCAGCACCGGCCCCTGCTTGTCGGCACGGGCGGAAAGTTCGGTGGCGAGCGCGCCGCTTTCACCCAGCGCGCTGAAATGTTTGCGCAGCTTGCTGTATCGGCCTGCACCGAACCAATACATCCAGAATGCCTGGCCGAGCGGATCCTCGTCGAGCAGGTTGGTAAACCTGACGTCGGGCGTGTTGATCAGATCGTGTGTCGGAACGGTCATGATGGTGAAATCGTAACATCAAATCAGTGGTGTCCGGGGGCTACCCGTTGGCCGTTCAAAATCAGACCGGATCGCTGCCGGTCCGGCATTGCGCTTCGGCGCAATCGGCCTGTTTGAAAACTGAAAGATCTAACGCGGATAACCGGGCTTGTTGCAGCGGGATTCGGTATATGGCCCCCGATACCTGGCCCAGGTAGCGCCGGGGGAAGTTTGCGCGCACAAGATCGTTCTGTCCGTCAGGTTAATCCATTTATACCACGGTGCTTCGGACGCATACGCTGCCGAACAGAGCATGGTTATCACCACCAACAACATGCAACCTGTTTTCATTTGTTCTCCTTATCTGACCCGGACAGGTGTGATGCATTGCAATACATCCCGCTTCACGCTGAAGACTAATTCCGGGAACGCTGCTTTGCAATCATTGCAATTAATCCCGGGCAGACTGGCATAGCATGTTCGCTGCCGGAGTGGCAACAATGGCCGGGGTTACCCAACCCACTTCCTTGCATTCTGGAACATCTTCAGCCAGGCGCCGTTCTCCTGCCAGCCATACGGGTGCCAGGAATTCTGCACCGCACGGAACACCCGCTCGGGATGCGGCATCATGATGGTGAAGCGGCCGTTCGACGTAGTCAGTCCGGTGATGCCCTGCGGCGAACCATTCGGGTTAAGCGGATAGGTTTCGGTCGCGTTGCCGCGATGATCGACATAGCGCAGCGTGACCAGTTTCTGAGCAACCTTGAGCCGTTTATCGTCGCCGAAATCGGCATAACCCTCGCCGTGCGACACCACGATGGGCATGCGGCTACCCGCCATGCCGTCGAAGAAGATCGACGCAGAGGGTTGCACCTCGACCATCACGAAGCGCGCCTCGAACTGTTCCGAACGGTTGCGCGCAAAGTGCGCCCAGTTTTCCGCACCCGGGATGATCTCGTGCAGGTTGCTCATCATCTGGCAACCGTTGCACACACCCAGCGCGAAGGTATCCCTGCGCTGGAAGAACGCGGCAAATTCGTCGCGCGCCCTGGGATTGAACAGGATGGATTTCGCCCATCCCTCTCCCGCGCCCAGCACGTCCCCGTAGGAGAACCCGCCGCACGCGGCGATGCCCGCAAAGTCGCGCAACGAAACGCGCCCGCTGATGATGTCGCTCATGTGCACGTCCACCGCGGCGAAACCGGCACGGTCGAACGCCGCCGCCATTTCCGCCTGGCCGTTGACCCCCTGCTCGCGCAGGATGGCGATCTTCGGCCGGGTCAGCAGCAGCAACGGGGAAATATTCTCGTTCAGTGCATAGGTCAGATTGGCGTGCAGACCCGGATCGGCGGCATCCAGCAAGCGGTCGAATTCCTGCTGGGCACAATCCGGATTGTCGCGCAGCTTCTGCATCTGGTAGCTGGTCTCCGACCAGATGCGCTGCAGGTTGACGCCGCTTTCGCTGAACAACTTTTCGCCGCCGCGCATGATCTCGATCATGCCGGTCTGGTTCAGCGCGGCGATCTTCTGCACGCTCTTCAGCCCCGCGTCATGGGCCAGTTCGATCACGTGCTGCACGTCGCGGTTGCGCACCTGTATCACCGCGCCGAGTTCCTCATTGAACAGGGCGCGCAGCGTGTCGCTGTGCTGGTCATCAAGCTGTATCGTCACCCCGATGTGGCCGGCGAAGGCCATTTCGCACAGTGTCACGAATACGCCGCCATCGGAGCGGTCGTGATAGCTGAACAGCTTGCCCTCGGTATTCAGTTCCTGTATCAGTTCGAAGTATGCCTTGAGCACCAGCGCATCATCGACATCCGGCGCGACATCGCCGACCTGCTTGTATACTTGGGCCAAAGCGGAACCGCCCATGCGCTTTTTTCCCTGGCCCAGATCGATCAGCAATAGCGTGGTATCCAGGTAAGGCGCAAGTTGCGGTGTCAGGGTCTCGCGCGCATCGGGAGTCGGCGCAAAGGCGGTCACGATCAGCGACAGTGGCGCGGTGACGGATTTCTGTTCTTCGCCGTCCTGCCAAACCGTTTTCATCGACATGGAATCCTTGCCAACAGGGATGCTGATGCCAAGCTGCGGGCACAGTTCCATGCCCACCGCGCGCACCGTGTCGAACAGTGCGGCATCTTCGCCGTGATGTCCGGCTGCAGCCATCCAGTTCGCCGAGAGTTTGATGTCACCGATCTTGTCGATACGTGCCGCCGCGATGTTGGTGATCGCCTCGCCCACCGCCATGCGGCCCGAAGCCGGCGCATTTACCAGTGCCAGCGGGGTGCGTTCGCCGATCGCAAATGCTTCGCCGCGATTGGTGCTGAAACCCATCAGCGTGACCGCCACATCGGCCACCGGCACCTGCCACGGACCGACCATCTGGTCGCGCGCGGTCATGCCGCCCACGGTGCGGTCGCCGATACTGATCAGGAAGGTCTTGTTTGCCACCGACGGCAGGCGCAACACGCGCTCGATGGCTTCGCGCAAATCGATCTGGCCGGTATCGCATGCGGTCAGCCGCGGTGTTTCGCGCGCGACATTGCGCGTCATTTTTGGCGGCTTGCCGAGCAGCACCGACAGCGGCATGTCCACCGGATAATCGCCGAATTCCTTGTCATGCACGGTGAGCTGGTCATCGGCCATCGCCACGCCGACCACCGCGAACGGGCAGCGCTCACGCTCGCACAGCGCGCGGAATTCTTCCAGCCGCTCCGGGGTGATCGCCAGCACATAACGCTCCTGCGATTCGTTGCACCATATCTGCCTGGGCGACATGCCGGTCTCGTCCAGCGGGATCTTGCGCAACTCGAAACGCGCACCGCGCCCGCCGCCATGCACCAGTTCCGGCAGCGCGTTGGACATGCCCCCCGCACCGACATCGTGTATCGACAGGATCGGGTTGTTCGCGCCCATCTGCCAGCAACGGTCGATCACTTCCTGCGCGCGGCGTTGCATCTCGGGATTGCCGCGCTGTACCGAATCGAAATCGAGATTCTCGGCATTGCTGCCGGTATCCATGCTGGATGCGGCGCCGCCGCCCAGACCGATCAGCATGCCGGGACCGCCCAGATGCACCACCAGCGCGCCGACCGGCAATTCGTGTTTGTGTGTGTGCAGCGCCGAAATATTGCCGACCCCGCCCGCCAGCATGATGGGCTTGTGGTAGCCGCGCATCTCGCCGCTGACATTCTCTTCGAAGGTGCGGAAATAACCGGCCAGATTCGGACGGCCGAATTCGTTGTTGAATGCCGCCCCGCCGATCGGACCGTCCAGCATGATCTGCAGGGCGGAGACGATGCGCGACGGTTTGCCGTACGGCGATTCCCACGGCTGTTCGAAGCCCGGGATGTTCAGGTTGGAAACCGAGAAACCGGTCAGCCCGGCTTTGGGCTTGGAGCCGCTGCCGGTTGCGCCCTCGTCGCGTATCTCGCCGCCCGAACCGGTCGCTGCACCCGCGAACGGGGCGATGGCAGTCGGATGGTTGTGCGTTTCGACCTTCATCAGGATATGCGTCAGCTCTTCGTTGAATGCATACCCGCCATCGGCGCCCGGATAGAAACGCTCGACCCGCGCGCCCTCGATCACCGAGGAATTGTCAGAATACGCCACCACCGTGCCCTGCGGGCTGACCTTGTGGGTGTTGCGTATCATGCCGAACAGCGAAATATCCTGCACCTTGCCGTCGATCACCCAGTCGGCATTGAATATCTTGTGGCGGCAATGCTCGGAGTTCGCCTGGGCGAACATCATCAGCTCGACATCGGTGGGATTGCGCTTCAGCTTCTGGAAATTCTCGACCAGGTACTCGATCTCGTCCGCCGAAAGAGCCAGTCCCATCTCGAGATTGGCTTTAGACAACGCTGCACTTCCGCCCATGAGCACATCCACCCTTTCCAGGGGTTGCGGCACACCGTGTTTGAATATCCTTTCCGCGGCTTCTTCAATATGTTCAAGCACCGATTCGGTCATGCGGTCATGCAACAGCGGCAACACCGCCGTTTGCTCTGCCTGGCCCAAAGGCTTGCCGTTGTTGGTCTCCAGGTAATACACCACGCCGCGCTCGATGCGCAGCACGCCGGACAGGCCGCAATGCTGCGCGATGTCGGTGGCCTTGGTGGACCAGGGCGAAATCGTGCCGAGGCGCGGCACCACGAGCACGCGCTGCAGGGTAGCGGCTTGCCCGGGTTCACCGGCGTCATCATCCAGACCCAGCACCTTGTCCAGCAGCTTTACTTGCGCCTTGCTGAAGGCCGGCTCATGCGCCACCTGCACGGGGGGTTGCCCTGAACTTTTGTCCCCCTCGTGCAGCCCCCGCGAGGGGGACGCCGCAGGGTGCCCGGAACCTTCGGTTCCACCCTCGCGCAGCGCGATGAAATAGCAGTGACGCGTGTCAGCAAGGTGCACATGGGGCGCAACAGCATGCAGCGCGCCGCGCAGCTTTTGCAGGCGAAATTCGGACAAGGCGGTGGTACCGACAGAAACTCGAAACATGGTGATGGCCACAATAAAATCCCGGGGTGGGATTATACTATGCGCTACCCATATGAATGATTCGTGAAAATGAACAAACGCGTCGCCGCTCTCAGCCAGAAGCAGGTCATGGCGAATTTCCCCAAGCGCCCGCACGACAGCCACAAGGGCATGTTCGGCACGATCGCGGTGATCGGTGGCGCGAACGGGATGGTTGGCGCGCCGCTGATGGCGGCACGCGCCGCACTCAGACTGGGCGCAGGCTGTGTGCATGTCGGCCTGCTGGCGGAGAGTGCGCCGGCTATCGATTTTATCCAGCCCGAACTGATGTTGCACAGCGCATCAGCCGTATTGCGACTCCCGGATGTGAACGTATACGCGGTGGGCTGCGGCATGGGCACCTCGATCGCCGCGCAAAAGCTGCTCTACCATGTGCTCAAACGCAATGCGGTTGTGGTGCTGGATGCCGATGCGCTCAATTTGCTCGCAAAACACCCCGATTTGCGGGACGACCTGCGCAACCGCAAACTATCCACAGTGCTTACCCCTCACCCCGGCGAAGCAGCCCGTTTATTGGGTTGCAGCACGAAACAGATACAGTCTGATCGCGTCGCGGCCGCTCGGCAGCTGGCGCAAAAATTCGCCTGCAGCGTGGTGCTCAAAGGCGCAAACAGCCTGTGTGCCACATGCGACGGCAAGCTGTTGGTGAACAATACCGGCAACCCCGGCATGAGCAGTGCGGGCATGGGCGACGTGCTCACCGGCATGATCGCCGCCTTCATTGCGCAGGGGCTGAGTGGCGACAATGCATTGCAGCTGGCGGTACATTTGCACGGCGCGGCGGGCGACGCGCTGGCGGAACAGCATGCCGGCATCGGTATGACCGCGACCGAGGTGAGCGAATGGGCCCGCTATCTGCTCAACAAATGGCTAAGTAACTAGATTGGCCACCCCTATCGACATTTCCGAAGAAGCCGGCGTACGCTTTCTGCACTTCGGCTCGGAATGGATACAAGGCGCAATGCGCATCGCGCGGCCATGGAATCTCGAGCTGGAATATACCCGCGAGATGATGGCCAGTCTGTTGCTGCGCGATGATGCGCGCTGGCCGCGCAAGGTATTATTGATCGGGCTGGGTGCAGCCTCGCTGACCAAATTCCTGTATCGACACCTTCCGCTCGCGCACCTCACCGTGGTCGAGATCGAACCTGATGTGGTGGCAGCCGCGCGGCAGTTCTTCAAGCTGCCGGAAGACCCGAAACGCATCAATCTGGTGATCGGCGACGGAGTCGAATACGTAGCGAATAACGACAAGAAATTCGACCTGATTCTGGTGGACGGATATGACGAAGACGCAAGCTCCGGCGCGCTGGATACCCTGCTGTTTTATCAGTGGTGCCGGGTGCGCCTGAGCGATGAGGGAATACTGTCAGTCAACCTGCTCACCAGCAATAATCGCCTGGACGCCAGCATCTCGCGCATTGCCGAGGCATTCGCTGACCGGGTGCTGGGGTTCCCTTCCTGCGAAAGCGGCAATGCCATCGCGCTGGCGGCAGCGGGCAACCGGATCGAGATTTCCCTGGACGATATGAAAGAAAGCGCATTGGCGCTGAAAGAATCAACCGGGTTGAATCTCTTGCCCACGCTGACACGTCTCGCGAAAGCCAGAACCTGCTTGAATAACCGGCTGGTCTTGTAGACAGGCGAAGAGACAGGCGAAAAGTGCCGGTTTTGCATTACGATACGGGTTCACAATTACAATTAAAACACTGGATTGTCATCTCGGGGGAGAACAAGCATGGTTATGTTGATTTTCATCGGCATCGTTGTTGTGCTATTTGTCTATGGCATCAGTCTTTACAACCATCTGGTCACCGTCAAGCACGCTGTGTCCAAGGCCTGGGCCAACATTGATGTGCTGCTCAAACAGCGCCATGACGAGCTGCTCAAGCTGGTCGAAGTGTGCAAGCAATACAAACAGTTCGAGCAGGCCACGCTGCAGAAAGTCATCGAAGCGCGCGCCCAGGTTCATGCCGCTCGCGAACGCCAGGACATCGGCGCGCTGGGCCAGGCGGAAGGCGCGTTGCGCGCCGGGTTGGGCAGCATATTCGCGGTGGCCGAAGCCTACCCGGAGTTGAAAAGCAATGAAAGTTTCATGCGCTTGCTCAATCGCATCACCGCGCTTGAAAACGGCATCGCGGACCGCCGCGAGCTGTACAACGAATCGGTGAACATCAACAACGTGCAAATCGAGGTTTTCCCCGCCAGCATCATCGCACGCACATTCAACTTTGGCGGAAAACCGTTGCTGGAATTCTCCGCAAGCGAGAAAACGGATGTCGACATGAAAATGCTGTTCAGCTGATTATCACGGGCATCTGACCATGCTGGCCTCGCTGCGCCGCCAATACGGGCATCTGGTCACCTCGGGGGCACAGTTGCTGTTGCTGTTGGCCGGCATTTACCTGCATACCCGTAACGACTGGCTGCTCATCCTGTCAATCATGGCCGCCATCAGCATACTGGCCTGGCTGTCGGCATTGAACAGGCTGCGCACGATACGCGACACACCCACATCAAAAATCGCGTCCGCCGCGCAGGGTTATGTGGAACTTGCCGGACGCGGATACCCGTTCGGTGAACCTTTGCTCGGACAACTCAGCCGGCTGCCCTGCCTGTGGTATCGCTACCGGATCGAACAGCGCAACACTGAAAAGGAATGGAAAACCACTGACAAGGGGGAAAGTGACGGTACCTTCATCCTGCGCGACGAAACCGGCGAGTGTGTGGTCGATCCGGAACAGGCCGAGATACTCACCCGGCACCGTGACCGGTGGCGTGATGGCGATTACCGCTATACAGAATGGAAGCTGATCGAGCACGATAGCCTGTACGTGATCGGACAATTCCGCACCCAGGGTGGCAGCAGCCTGGAGTTCAACACCCGCGAGGAAATCGGTGCTCTGCTGGCAGAATGGAAACAGGACATGCCGGCGCTGCTCAAGCGCTTCGATCTGGACGGCAACGGCATGCTGGATATGCAGGAATGGATGTTGGCCCGGTCCGCCGCCAGGCGCGAAGTGGCGAAGATGAGGTGCGAAGCCGAGGCACAAGCGGATATCAACATCATCAGCCGCCCGCGCAACGGGGAATTATTCCTCGTCAGCAACCTAGACCAGGTCAGATTATTGCGCCGCTACCTGTTGTGGAGCTGGGCACATCTGTTGATCTTCTTCGCCGCGCTGGGCGGAATAGGATGGGTAATGCAGGCAACAGATTTTTAGCGTTTAAAAAAACAGGGCGGGTATCAAGCCCGCCCTGTTTTAGCCGATTCAACTCAAATCAGTTGTTTCTGCGCAACATCATCCGTTCCATCAAGCCGTCCTTCATGAAGAACTGGTGCTTGATCGCGCCGAGTATATGCACTATCGTCAGCCCAATCAGCACATTGACCAGCAGTCCATGCACGGAATGGGCAAACACGTTGTGATAACCATGAGCCTTGGGCAACAGATTCGCATCCCAGGCCAGCAACGCCTTGCCGGTGGTGCTGGTGATCACGGTCACGATACCGGTGAACGGCACCAGCAGCAGCACCGCATATATCAGATGGTGAACGCCCTTGGCGGCCGCCTGAAATACCGGCTTGTCGTTGAGCTTCGGTGGCGTGCCATCCCTGTGGCGGAACAACAATTGCGACAGCACCAGAACCAATATCGAGGCCCCCACCGCCATATGGACCAGATACCCGACCAGGGTTGCCTTGCTTTCGTCCGTGGCGTCACCGAGACTGTCGCCCAGATACCAGGCAACGACCAACAATGCCAAAGTCAGCCAATGGACGATCACGATACGCTTGCTGTACTGCGTCATAACTTTAAACTCCTGGAATTTATGAAACCGTCTGAATACGCGGAACCGCCACCTGAATTTCGAAAATCCGACAGAATAGGCCTATTCCGCTATAGCTTCATGGTTAAAAAGGGTACGCAATTTACCCCATACGGGCTTGATGTGCAGCACCTTTCTTGATAGAGCCCGGCAGACACCGGTTTGATTTACTCGCTAACCGCTATCGCTGTATGCTTTGATCATCGCATGGACTCGGACCCGCCGGCATGAACGCAACGAAAGACGAACAGCTGATCTCCGGGTTGAGCGCGACAGAAGCTCGGCAGCACCTTGCCGCGTCCGGCTACAACGAACTGGATTCCCCTCACCCGCATCGCTTGTGGCACTCCGTTGGAGAAGTGCTGCGCGAGCCGATGTTCCTGTTGCTGATCGCAGCAG
>Ga0307375_10001775_pt1 | contig 23004 bp, 27 predicted proteins | sample TR1MG_FD_202531 | JGI IMG/M metagenome (GOLD analysis project Ga0307375, IMG submission 202531) | Soil microbial communities from Risofladan, Vaasa, Finland - TR-1 | ecosystem: Environmental > Terrestrial > Soil > Coastal area > Acid sulfate soil | place: Finland: Risofladan, Vaasa | collected...
AGTGGCGGTCGTGTAGGAGAAAAAGCGAACATATGTTCGTAAGAGTAGCCACTGACCGTGACGTACGCCAATGGCCCCTGTGGTCAGGCTAGAAAGGACTCCATGTGCGGTCGCGTTGCCCTCTTTAGCCCACCAGCTCGGCTCGCCAAGTTGCTCGACGCCCAACTCGCTGCGGGCATCGACCCCGAGGGACACCCCAGCTGGAACGTCGGACCCCAGCAGCAGCTCTTTGGGGTGAGCGAACACGAAGGCAAGCGCATACTCGACCGTTATCGCTGGGGACTCGTCCCCAGCTGGTCCAAAGACCCCTCGATCGCCAATCGACTTTTCAACGCCCGCGCCGAGACCGTGGCGGAGAAACCCTCATTCCGCAGCGCCTTCTCGAAACGACCATGCGCACTACCTGTCGATGGCTTCTACGAATGGGATCACCGCGCTGGCCACGAGAAGCAGCCGCACTACTTCAGTCGCACGGACGGTGAGCCTCTCATCTTGGCCGGGCTCTATGAGCAGTGGCGTAATCCTGCTGAATCGAGTGACGTCTCGGTCCTTCGAACCTGCACGGTCATCACGACCACGCCGAATCGAGATATGGACGAGCTGCACGACCGCATGCCCGTGGTGCTCGCGCTCTCGGACGTGCAGACCTGGCTCGACGTCGACTCGTACGGCCCCGACGAGCGGATGCGACTCCTACTCCCCGCTCCTTCGGGAACCCTCAAGCACTACGGCGTCGACCGCGCAGTCGGTTCGGTGCGTAACGATGGTCCCGAACTGATCGAGCCGAGCGAACCGCAGTCACTTTTCTAGAGGCCGCGCGGGGAACGAAAACCCCGAGCAATCGGTGAATGCAACTCACCAGCGCTCTGAGTTATCGGCGCCGCCTGACGTTCGTGATCTTCCCCCACCAGGCCAGACCGCCGGTGCGTGCGAAGTGCGTCGCGTACTAGTGCACTTGCACTAGTACGCGCGCTTGGTGATGGATTCACCGCAATTGTCACGTTTCGCTGCACTTTCTTGTCACACGCCGGGCAAGCCGTCCTCCGACGACTTTGACGGATGGGTCATATTGCTCTTGTTTCTACCGGACTTTGGTTGAAAGGTGGTGACCAGAGGGCGTTGTCTGAATCACTTCTCAAGGTCTGACTAGTGGGTTGACGCTCGAGAACAGAGAAGCGCGATGGGTAATCACCCAGAAGTCGGACTGCACCGTCGTCTGAGACTCCTTGCCGTGCTTGGTGTCATCAGTGTCGCAGCACTGATTGGCGTGTCGAGCACCGTGAGCGCCGCTCACCCGGCCCCGGTCAGCACAGTTGACCAACCCTCAACGGTTATGCGCGAAGCCGCCAGTCACGGTTCGCTTTCTCCGGAGGTGACCTGCGTCGACACCTCCGTGAAGGGTCAGTTCACCGCGTACTTCGGCTATGCCAATTCCGGTTCGCCGGTCACGATACCGACTGACTCGAAGTTCAACAAAGTCTCGCCCTCGGCCTATAACGGCAGTCAACCGACCGATTTCACTTCGGGCACTGTTACCAACGCTTTCAGCGTGGTCGTGACCGCACCTTCTGTGTCGTGGACGTTGGAGGGGGGAACCGCGTCGGCGTCTTCGCACAGTACGAAGTGTTCGGATTCGTCGCTCCCGGTGGATCCTTTGGGTCTCACTTTCGTACTCACCATCGGCGTCGGCATAGCTCTCGGTGTCATCTTCGTCACACGAACCGCACGTAGAAAGAGTGCTTCATGACCATGCGTAGCGTTCTCGCCATTGGCTGTCACCCCGACGACATCGAGTTGGGTTGTGCGGGCGCGCTGCTCAGACATCGATCCATAGGACAACGCACCAGCATGCTCGTCATGACCGAGGGTCAGCAGTCACGAACCTTTTCCAGCGACACTCGGATCAAGGAGCAGGAAGCCGCCGCTTCCGTCCTCGGCGCGGAACTCTACTGGGGAGGGTTCAACGACACCGAGATCGATCCGAGCCGGGCAACCATTGACGTGATTGAGCACGTGATGGAACTCGTGAAACCCGATGTGGTGTACGTGCACGCTCCCGAGGACTCGCACCAAGACCATCGCGCCATCTCGGTGGCGACGGTCTCGGCCGCGCGGCGGTCGTCGAGAATCTTGTTCTACCAGACCCCTTCGACCACTTACTTCGAACCGACCGTCTTCGTCGACACCGAGGAGAACCTTGAGCGCAAGATCCAAGCTCTCGAGTGCCACGCCTCCCAGGTCGAGGCCGGTTCGTTCCACCTCGATGCCGTGCGGGCTTCCGCGCGCTATTGGGGGTCCTTCGCGCGAATCTCGTTCGCCGAAGCGTTCACACCGGTGCGCTTCGTGTGGGACATCACGTCGGACTTCACCATGCTCGATTCACTGGCGACGGTGGCGTTCTCGCCGGAGGAAGCCCTGGGGCGCTCGGAGAGGATCTCCGCCGTCAAGTGAGACGCACAACCACCTCGACGGGTTCTGATCGTCCCGAGACTCACTACTTGGCGCTCGCCATGTACGTAGTGGCCCTGGCTCTGGGCATCTACCTTTTCGGGGTCGGACATACTGCGGCCGCACTGGCCTGGTTCCTGATGGCGGTCTTCTTCGTCTTCTTCCTCCGCCATCTCAGTTTCGCCATCTCCGCGGCTCGCTGGGTGCATAACGACCTCTACGCCGCCGACGTTGATCTACTCGATTTCACTCCGAGCGTTGCGGTCCTCGTCGCGTGCAAGGACGAGGAACTCGTCGTCGACAAATTGCTCCAATCACTGCTGCGATTGGATTACCCCGAGACGCTTCTCCGATTCGTCGTGGTCGACGATGGCTCTACGGACGCGACGGGTGCAAAATTGGACAGATGGACCGAGGTCGACTCGCGTCTGACCATTGTTCATCGCTCACCCGGTTCTGCGGGTGGTAAGTCCGGGGCGCTCAACGCCGCGCTCGAGCTCGTCGACTCCGATCTCATTTGCATCTTCGACGCGGACCACGAACCCGCCAAGGACGTCGTTCGCCGACTCACTCGCCATTTCCTTGACCAGGACGTCGACTGCGTGATGGGACGTTGCATCATTCGAAACGGTGGCGAGAGCCAACTCGCCGGGGTGGTGTTCGTCGACTTCCTCTCTGGTTACCTGGTCAATGAATACGGCCGCCAAGCACTCTTCGAACTGCCCGCCTACGGCGGCGCCAACTGCGCGGTACGCCGATCGACACTCATCGAGCTCGGCGGCTGGAACGTCGAAACGGTCACCGAGGACACGGACCTGACGATTCGAGTAATCCTGTCGGGTGGTCGCGTTCGCTACGACCCCACCGCCGTTGACTACGAGGAAGCGGTGCTCGTCGCGCGCCGCTTCTGGCGCCAACGGTACCGATGGGCCCGTGGGCACCAGAAGTGCACGAGGGACTACTTGGGACAAGTCGCGCGAGCCAAGCACTTGAGCCTCGCGGAGCGTTTGGAGTTCGTGATGTTCTTGTTCGTGTATCACGTACCCGTCCTTTCGGGGCTCGGTGTGGTGCTGACCGTGGCGCGCCTCTTTGGTATCGGTGAAATACCGTTGGTCACACTTCTGCCACTCACGCTGTTGCTCTTCCTCGGGCCGCTGGCCGAACTGACGGCGGGTCTTTCCCTTGGCCGAGTCGAACGTCGAGCCGCGTGGCACCTTCTCGGTTTCCTGCCGAGTTTCGCGATGTCCATCGTCACGACGACGTGGGCCTACTTCGACGGCATGCTGGGGCGCCCCTACTCGTGGGTCAAGACACCGAGGTCACAGGAGCCGAATTCAACCTCGTCCATTACTTCGATTGTCAACGTGCCCGCTCGCTCGCGGCGGCTGAGTGACGTCGAAGAAGACGAGAGTGAGGGTGCGATGCTCGCCAGCACGGGTCTGGTCATTCGCTCTCACGATGGACAACCTTCGAGTGCGATCGGCACGAAGTCATTCGCTCGACGCAACGAGTCCGCATGAGTTCGCCGACCACAGCGATGACCGAGACAGGCCGATTGCTTCACCACAGCTACACCCCGCGTCGGGGGACCCGGCGGCGGCGCCGTACGGTGCTGTTGGAGATCCTCACGTTGGTGGTGGTGTACCTGTCTCTTTTCGAACTACTCATAGGCCCGATGCGCCGACTCGAGACCACCTCGGTCGCTTGGTTCTTCTCGGCTGTTGGTTCGAACGGTGTCACGGTGGCGCACAATGATTCGTTACTGATTGCATCGAGCGGCCACCAACCAATGCTGACGTACATCTCACCGTCGTGCTCCTCGCTCATGGGGCTGCTCGCACTCGCGACACTCGCCGCCGCGGTCATGCGTCAGCACCGTGCCACCACGGTGGTGGCCTACTTCGTCGCCGCAACGGCTCTCTTCCTCTCGAACTTGGCTCGCATGATCGCGTCAGCCGCCGCCGGGCTCTGGTTCGGGCAAGGAGCCCTGGTGCTCTTCCACGACTGGGTCGGGACCATCTGGAACTTCATAGCGACGCTCTTCGGATTCCTGCTGCTTCAGTTCTTGACCTCACCGCCGTCCGATCGCGCCGAGCAGGACCGGTACGGACGCCACACGGCCCGACGCCCCGAATCCTGGTCGCGGGCCGGCTTGGGCTACAGGACTCGTACGCGTCAGAGACTCCGCGCCGCCTCGGACTCTCCCCTACGGTGGTTCATCCGTCACACGCTGCCGCCATCAGTTCGAGACGCGATGGGTCGACGGAGGGAGTCGAATCGAATTGACTACCGACTGGGTTTCCTCGATGTCGACCAGCGATGTAGCGCAATCACCGAACTGTCTCAAGCCGGACTCGAGACTCACGGCGCCTCGCTCCTCGCCATCGCGGTCTACGAGACCGAACCCTCAGTGCTCGAGATGCTGTCGCGGGCAGTGCAGGATTCGCCCGAACGGACCGTTACGAGTTCGCGCGCCGCCTCGTTACATCTGTGGAGTCGCGCGTGGCAGTTGGGTACGGGGCGGTCGCTCGACGCAATGGAGATCTCGCCGGAGGTCCAACGACAACTTATGAAGGGGTCAGGTCACCGTCGCCGCGAGAATGCGCTCAGCACACTCTTGTGTGATCACGACCAGAGTGTCACCGCGCGCCGAGACCTCTTGCAGCGATTGTGCGACGAGGGACTGGCCTACCACTGCCGATCGCTGATCGCGTTCGCTGCCAGCGTGCACGAGACAGATTTGATTGAAGATGCCGTGACCTTCATCGCAATGCGCCAATGGGAGCCCGTGTCCACGGGCGGTGTCGCGGCGCTTCGGCTCTGGGCTCGTGGATGGCTGTTAGGCCACGAGACCGCCCTCGCCGAGACTCCAGTAGCCGCGGCACCTGCGTCGGTGTCGTCAAAGAAGACTGATCGATCTACGCCTTCGAAGAGGCAGCAGATGTACCCCAACGGCATCGGTCGCGGTGGTCCGTTCGTCGTCGGCGTCACCGGCGCCGGTGGACCCGCCGGAATCTCGGTGGTGCGGGCACTCATGCAAGCCGGCCACCACGTGCTGGCCTTGGACTCTGACCCGCACGCCGGCGGCTTCAAGTTTGACGACGTGAGCTGGAGCGTGGTCCCGCGCTTCGACGATCCGGCGTACGCCGACGTCATGGTTGAGCAGATTGCGCGGCACTCGGTACAGGCCCTCATCTGTACGGTGGCCGAAGAGTACGCCGCGCTCGCACGCGTCACTCAATCGCTCCATGACGTTGGCTGCAAGACCTGGCTCCCTGACCTCGACGCCGTCGAGCGATGCATCGACAAGGAACGATTCGCACGACTCATGGACAGGTACGACATAGCCCACCCCCCGACGAGCACCCACGTACGCGGCCTGCGACGAATCCCCGGTCCGTGGGTGGTGAAGCCTCGTCGAGGACGCGGCAGTCGCGGCGTGGTGATGTCGAACAATCTTCGTGAGGTTCGATCACTTCTGCGGCGAAACAAGGATCTGATAGTCCAGTCGTGCCTCGAGGGTGACGAGTTCACCGCGGACGTCTTGGTTGACCGCAATGGACGGATGATGACGTGTGTCCCACGATGGCGTTTGGCCACGCGGGGCGGCATTTCAGTGCACGGCCTCACGTTCGATTCTCCCGAAGTGACGAGGAGTTGCGCAGAGGTGGTCGCGGCCACCGGTATCACCGGGCCCGCCAACATCCAAGGAATGGTCGACCACGAAGGTTCGGTGAGCATCATCGAGCTCAATCCCCGCTTCTCGGGGGGGCTCCCCCTGACCCTCGCGGCGGGAGCCGATGTGGTCGGTGCCTACCTCCAGGCCATCGTCGAGCCAGACAGGAGGATCGCCACGCTCTACTTCGATCCGGGCGTACGAATGACCCGAGTCTTCAATGAATTCATTGAAGGGGCCACGTGAACAGTCCCTTACCCGACCCCGCGGCACCGCGCCTGCGGCGGATCATCGTCCCCTACGGCACGCGTCCCGAGATCATCAAGCTGGCCCCGGTCGTTCGCGCCCTGCGCGCCACCGGACATAGCGTCACCACGGTCAATACCGGCCAGCACACCGATGCATCGATGAGTCGCGACCTGTCCGATGCCTTGGGACTGGACGCCACTATTACCAACGTCTTGGTGACGGACCGAGATCTGCGTCTGGGCCAGATGGTCAGTGACGCAGTGAGAATCGTCAGGGAACAAGCGCCCGACCTCGTTCTCGCGCTGGGTGACACCGACACCGTGCCGGCCTACAGCGTGGCGGCGAAGCGCAGCTCGGTTCCGTTCGCCCATCTCGAGGCGGGACTACGCAGTTTCAATCAACGAAGCATGGAGGAGCTGAACCGCAGGATCGCCTCAGCGGGTGCTGCGATTCACTTCGCGCCCACCGAGCGAGCGCGTACATTCCTTCGTAGCGAGGGCATCGCTGACGAGCGGATCTTCGTCGTCGGCAACCCGGTCATCGACACCCTCGTCTCCACGTCGCTGCCCCCGCTCGGGGTCGAAGAGAGGTCGGGGATCCTGGTCACCGCCCATCGAGCGACCAACGTCGACGATCCGCGGCGCCTCGCCCGCTTGGTGCAACTCGTGAACGACCTGGCGTCGACGATTGGTCCCGTCACGTTCCCGGTTCATCCGAGAACCGCCCGGCGACTCGCCGAGTTCACCCCCGCGTTGCGCTTTGACGACCGAGTGACGGTGTCTACCCCGTCGGGTTATGTCGCATTCGTGGATCAACTTCGACGGTCACTGCTGGTGGTCACCGACTCGGGTGGACTGCAAGAGGAGGCCGCGTACTTCGGCATACCCCTCGTGGTGCTTCGCGGGTCCACCTCTCGATGGGAGGGCGTGGAGAACGGCTCGGTCCGCCTCGCCACGCTCGACGCGGACCAGGGCGTACTCGAGGCACTCGACGCTGCCCGGGCCCTCACCAGTGCCATCGCGTTACGTCGCGTCGCGTCGATCCCGTGCCCCTACGGTGGTGGCGCCACGGGAGAGGCCGTGGCGAGCATTCTCGCCGATCCATCACTCGACCGTCTGCTGCTGCTCGAGGAGCCATCGTTCATCAAGGGTTCGTTGCCGTGGTGACTCCCGGCGTGGCACGCGAGCAAGTCCGAGCGATATTGATTGATCTTGACGACACGCTCTACCCCCAGTCCGACTTCCTCCGAGGGGCTGTGCGTTCGGTCGGCGAACGGGCGCAGGACTTGGGACTCGATCGCGAACGGTTCGAGAGGGCCTTTCACGAAGTCCTCGCCCGTGGCAGCGATACGGGCCACACGATCGACACCACACTCGCCGAGCTCGGCTGCGCCAAGGACGAGGTTCTTCGTCTCAAGTCCCCCCTCGTGAGCGCCTTCCTCAGCTTCCGGCCCGTCGCCCTCGAGTGTTACGACCAGGTGCCCGAGAGTCTGCGCCAACTTGGCGAACGTGCACTGCTCGTATGTCTCACCGATGGGCAACCCGATCTTCAACGCACCAAACTCGACGCGCTCGGCATCGCCAGTCTCTTCCAGGCCATCGTCATCACCGATGAACTCGGTGGACGCCTCTTTCGAAAGCCCGCAACCGCTTGTCTGCATCGGATCTCGGAGATGCTCGACGTACCGGTGCGCAACTTCTTCGTCCTGGGCGATCGTCTGGACAAGGACGTCGCCCTCGCCCGCTTCGCCGACATCGGTGTCATACGGATCCGCCAGGGTGAGTACCGCGACACCCCGTCGCCCGCCGACGTCACCACGGTCGAGGATTTCCCCACCGCCGCGAAGTACCTGCTGGACAACTTTCTCTAGTTTCGCGCCTTCGCCCCACGATCGGCCGACTTCGCGCGCGACGAAGATTGGCGATCAACGAGCTGGGCTCCAGCGCACGCCCGATCTCGTGAGGGGCTCGCAACGCGAACGTGCGGTCGAGGAACATCGCACGCCGTTCGAGCTCCCCGCGTAGAAAACCGAAAACCCCGAGTGACCAGTGAGTCGAAACTCGCCAGCCCCTCGGGGTTCCCGAAGGCACACCACCCGTTGGCCCGTGTCGGACGGGCCACCGTGTGACGGCAGGTACTTCACGTCATTCGTCTTACGAACAGCGGACCGAACTCCGCTGCCCGCCAAGAGCTTCCGTTCCTCTTGCGAGGCCCCTCCACTCTCCGTCGATCTCCCCTCTCGGGGCTATCGATCGTCGACAGGTGCTACGTGAACTACGAAAGACACTGTGCCAGAGTCCCAGCACTCACGACGGGAGAATCTTGAAATCCGAAGGTTTTGCCCAACGATTCTTGGGTTTATCCACCTCTTTCTGGTCCATTCCATCGTGAATCAACCAGAAAGTGACACCTTTCCAACAGGAAGCGGCCGGGGCGAAATCCCCCTGGGTGCCGTGTCGCCAAACCTACAGCGGGTTCTGGTTCAATTCCCTGTCGCGTTTTACCTGATCGACACCATTAACGGTCGAGAAGCGCAACGCCCCGGCGGATCCGCGTTACGCGCGAGTCGACCACTCGAACTATCCCGCGCTCTTCAACGTCACTATCGATCAAGAGCGGCACGGACGCCCTGAGAAGTGCCCGAAGTCTGACGATGAACGCGGGTGGAGTGCGAGGCGCCGGCATCGGCATTCCTTCAACCGGGACTCGCGTCTCAACTCGAAGTCTGTCCGTCACCGATTGGCATTGGCACTGCCCACCGGCGGGCGGAATGCGGCGAATGGATCGGTCACGCGCAACGTCCGATCACGAAAGCGATAGATGATCGCCGGCCGGCCTCCAATAGATGACGAAGGCGCGACTGAGTCCGTGGACTCGATGATCTCACGACGCAGCAGCACCCTCTGAAGGTTCGTTGGCGAGACGTCGTGACCGAGACAGGCCTCATACACAACCCGCAGTTCGGCGATGGTGAAGGTCAACGGCACGAGGGCGTAGCCCACGTTGGTGTAGGTGAGTTTCGCGCGAAGGCGTTCGCGTCCCGACTGGATGATCGACGCGTGATCGAACGCCATCAGGGGGAGATCATCGACTGCGAACCACGCAGTATCGCTCGGAATCGTCGGGTTCACGTCCGTCGCGATCAAGGCAATGTAGGCCGTCGCGATGACCCTCTCTCGCGGGTCGCGATCGACGTCGCTACGAGTCTCGAGTTGCTCAAGGAAACCAACGTCAGTGAGATCCACCTTGGTCGCGAGATGGCGACTGAGCGAAGAGCCGAGACGTTCGATTTGGCTCAGTACACCGCCCGGCAATGCCCAGTGCTCGGCGAATGGCTCCTGCGCTCGCTGCCACAACAGACAGTGCAGTATCCGACCGCGAACCTGCAAGACCACGGCCAGTGTTTCGTGCTCGAACCGCCCCACCGCCCTTTTCGTCGCCCCCGCGTCCGTGGGTGCGACGAAAGAAGATGTCGGTGGGTTTTGACGTGATGACACGCCCCATAGTAACGTGGTGAATAGTTTTCGCCTTTTAGGCGAAAACCACGAGGAGGATTCACTTCTCGTTGACAGAGGCAGATGGCTCACGTCAATTCGCCTCCCCACTAGCAAGGTCGACCATTGGAAGCCACTGAAGACACAGGAGACCGCGACCTTCACCGTGCATGGTCCGATGAAGTCCGACGCCTCGCGAAGCAGCGCGACGCCGTGATCCTGGCCCACAACTACCAACTCCCCGAAATCCAGGACATCGCCGATCACGTCGGCGACTCCCTCGCCCTCTCTCGAATCGCAGCCGCCAGCCCGTCGACGACGATCGTGTTCGCGGGCGTCTATTTCATGGCCGAGACCGCCAAGATCTTGGCGCCCGAAAAGACCGTGTTGATTCCCGAGCCGCGTGCTGGATGCTCGCTCGCCGACAGTATCGACGCCGAACAGCTCCGCAATTGGAAATCAGAACACCCCGGCGCCGTGGTCGTGGCGTACGTCAACACCAGTGCCGACGTGAAGGCCGAGACGGACCTGTGCTGCACCTCGGCGAACGCTGTCGAGATCGTCGCGGGCATCCCCGACGACCGAGAGGTCCTCTTCCTACCCGACCAGTTCCTGGGTGCGCACGTGCAGCGAATGACCAAGAGAACGAACATGCACATCTGGATGGGCGAATGCCACGTGCACGCCGGCATCACCCCACAGGAACTGCGCGAGAAGGCCACGGCGTCACCGGAGTCGGAACTCTTCATCCACCCCGAGTGCGGCTGCGCTACACCGGCGCTCTGGCTGAGCGGCACCGGTGACCTTCCCGAAGACAGGACCCACGTGCTCTCAACCGGCGGCATGCTCGAGCGGGCCAGGACGACGCAGGCTCGCTCGGTGCTCGTCGCCACCGAGACCGGAATGCTGCACCAGCTGCGCCGGGCTAATCCCCTGGTCCAGTGGGAACCCGTCAACGCGAAGGCCGAATGCGCGTACATGAAGATGACCACACCCGAAGTGCTGTTGAACTGCCTGCGCGAGGGAACGACCGAAGTGCACGTGGATCCAGCGATCGCGAGTCGGGCTCGCCGGGCGGTCGAAGCCATGATCTCGGTGGGCTCACCGTCGCTCGTAGGCGAGTGAGCATGAGTTCCCTGCGCTACCTGCCCTCGACGAGCGAGTCGTGGCGGCGTGCGACCGACATCGTGATCATCGGAGCGGGTGCCGCCGGACTGAGCGCCGCTTTAGAGGCCTCGCGACGTGGCCACCGCGTGATCGTGCTGAGCAAAGCAAGCCTGCGCGGGGGCTCCACGCTCCTCGCCCAAGGTGGACTCGCGGCGGTCATGGGTGACGATGATTCACTCGCCTCCCACGTCGAGGACACATTGATTGCCGCCGCCGGCCTCGCGAACGAGGCCGCAGTACGCGAGCTGGTGGGCGCCGCCGCGAGTGCGGTTCACTACCTCGCCGAACTGGGTGCCCACTTCGACGACGGGCCTCTCGGTCTCGAAGGGGGTCACTCGCACCGTCGGATCGTCCACGCCGGTGGCGACGCGATTGGTGCCGAGCTGCACCGGGTTCTGCGTGAGGCAGTGCTCGATTCAGACGTCGAGATCATGGAGGACACTGTCGCAATCGATGCGCTGAAGGATGGTGACGGCGCAGTCGTCGGCATCACCGCGGGAAGAGTTGGCGCATCGAGCGACCAGCCCCTGGAGACGGGTGTCATCACCGCACGTGCCGTCGTTCTCGCGACCGGAGGACTCGGCCAGGCATTCTCATCGTCAACGAATCCCGCCGAAGTGACCGGCGACGGCATCGCCCTCGCGGCGCGGGCCGGCGCGGAGATCTCGAACATCGAATTCGTCCAATTCCACCCGACTGTTCTCTACACGGCTGGCCAGCGCGGCCAGTCGCCTCTCATCACCGAGGCGATTCGAGGAGCGGGCGCGCGGATCGTCGATGAGCACGGATCTTTCGTGATGCAGGGGCGCCACGTTCGAGGCGACCTGGCCCCGCGTGACATTGTCGCGTACGAGATGTCCCTACGCATGCAATCGTCGGGCGAACCGCTCGCCCATCTCTGGCTTGACGCGCGGGCGATTGGAGGTCTTCGACTCGAACAAGAGTTCCCCACGACCGTTGCGCTCTGTCGTCAGGCGGGTGTGGACCCGGTCAACGAGCTCATCCCAGTCGCTCCCGGGGCCCACTACTCCTGCGGAGGTGTCCGCGCTGGCCTCGACGGCAACACCTCGGTCCCAGGCCTCTACGCCATTGGAGAAGCTGCGGCCACCGGTGTGCACGGCGCCAACCGGCTCGCTTCCAACTCACTCACCGAAGCCGTCATCAGTGGCCGCCGGCTGGCTCGACAACTCGATATCGCGCTCTCGCTCGATTCCGATCACCTCGCCCCCAACAACTTCACCTCGCCCAACCCTGGGAGTGGCGTCAAGGCCCTCACCAGAGACGCGTTGACCTCCACGATGTCCGCACACGCTGGGGTGGTCCGCGACCGCGTCGGTCTCGAGTACGTCCTCGAGACTCTCGAGAACACTGACGACGGCCCCACCGCGCCGCTCGACCTCGCCACCCTGGAAGCGACCAATCTCCATACGGCCTCACTCCTCGTCGCGCGCGCCGCATTACTTCGTGAAGAGAGTCGCGGAAGTCACCGTCGAAGCGATTTCCCGGCAACCTCCGACCGGTGGGCGCGCTCCATTACCCTTCACGTGTGCGACGGCCAGGTTGTCGCGCGCAATGACGCGATGGTCGACGCATGAACGGGCGTCTTCTCAAGATCCTGGGTGATGCGCGCCTCGACGCCGCAGAACTCGAGCGCTTGATCGGAGTCGCTCTCTCCGAGGACCTACGCTTCGGACCCGACGTCACCAGTGATGCCACCATTTCCGACGATCAGCACTCCACAGCTGCGGTGGTGGCGCGCCAACGTGGCATCGTCTGTGGCGTACCTGTCGCACTCGCAGTCCTCGAAGCCGTTCAGTTTCCCGAGTCCGGTGTGACCATCGTGCGCCACGACGGCGAGGTCGTCGGCGTCAACGACGTCATCCTCCACCTTTCCGGGCCACTTCGACCACTGCTCCTCGCCGAGCGAACGCTGTTGAACTTCATGACCCACTTGTCCGGAATCGCCACCGCGACCAATGCCTGGGTTCGTGCCCTTGAAGGCACCGACTGCAAGGTGCGCGACACCAGGAAGACCACCCCGGGACTGCGCCAATTGGAGAAGTACGCCGTGCGAAGCGGTGGCGGGGCCAATCACCGGATGGGTCTTGGTGACGCGGCACTCATCAAGGACAATCACATCGCCGCCGCAGGTGGTATCACTCGCGCCATCGCCGCGATCCGTGCGGCGAATCCCGACATCGATCTCGAAGTCGAGTGCGACACACTCGCACAAGTCAGCGAAGCCGTCGAAGCGGGTTGCTCGTTGATCCTTCTCGACAATATGGACCTCGAAGAGATCAAGGCAGCTGTCGAGACGATTCGCAGGGTGCCGGGTGTGCGTTCCGAGGCGAGTGGTGGGATGACACTCGACAACGCCGGCGTCATCGCTCACACCGGTGTTGACTACATCGCCGTGGGTTCGCTCACGCACTCGGTGATTGCCCTGGACCTCGGGCTTGACATCGTGGCAACCGACTGACTCGTCTCTTCGCAGACCCGCGCGGAAAGTGTGCCGACGAGGTCGAAGTCGTCGCCGAAGAAGGACTCCCGAAGTAGGCGTGATCACGCGCGACAACATCGTGACACCGCCGCTGGTAATGCTCGAGGGAACCCGATCGGGCGTCTCAACCTTGGGAATCGTGCCGCGTTGGACCAGACACTGCGCAACGAACTCGGCATACTGAATTAACAACGATCGGCGACAAGGTGTGACCGCGCTTCAGTGCATCTGGGCAGAAGCAGGTCGACCGCTTAAAGCCTTAACGAGCCTGGTGTGACGGTTTCAAGGGGTCAGCGCGACAAGTACCGGTACCCCGTTGACCTGGGCGAGCCATTGGCAAGAGTGCGGGGACCGGTCCTCGACCTTTCGATAGCTCTCCACTGACAAACGACCCCGACGATCTACGGGTCGTTTCGAGGGCTGCACATGCGAACGGCCCCCACCTCGCCGTAGAGATGCCGGACAAGGCAACATAGGGAGCTACCTCCAATGTCCCACTCATGAGGAGATGTGCAGGTATTCGTTCGCGAGCGCTGACGCGTACGAGTTGGCTCAGCTCAACAGCGATGAACAACGTGGCGCTGCCAACGTCTCCAGTACGCCGAACGACGCGCATGAGCTCCTGACATCGTGTGGCGGCAACTTCACTTCGTCCTCGGCGACCCTCCCCGCCGGGGGTTCCCTTCGCGGCGATTCGTCGAAGGATCTCGCGAACCGAGCGACTGGGTGAGATGCGCCCGGAGCGAGGGGCCGAGATGCTCGTCCTCAAGACCCAGATCGATGATCGTCTTCAAGTACTCGAGCTTGTCTCCTGTGTCGAAATAGCGGGCATTCTCAATCTCATATCCGAGGAGAAAGTTGCCGTTATCGATTGAGAGCTGCATCGCATCCTGCAGCGAAAGCTCGTCACCAGGGCGAAGTTCGGAAGCACGATCGCTGAGGCAACCCAGTATCGTCGGCGTGAAGAGGTAGCTGCTCACGCTCGCGAGATCCGACGGCGCGCTGGATCGGCCGGGCTTCTCGACGATTGATTCGATCTTCACGATACCCGGCTCGATCTCCTTGCCTCCCACGTACCCGTAGCGCGTGTAGTCGTCGTCTTCATCCGCACGAATACACGAGAGCACGCCGAGGCCCGTGCGCTGGTGGAGGGCGACCATCTGGCTGAACCGCCCAGGAGTAGCGCGGATGAAGTCGTCGCCGAAGGTGTAGATGAAGGGCTCATCACCGATTAGGTGCGCAGCGTTAAGCAGAGGCGTGCCGTTGCCATCCGGACCCTTTTGTCGCATGTAGGCAAAATTTGCCAGGTTGGCGATCTGCTCAACCTCCTTCAACAAGTTCTTCTTCGGACCCGTGAGGGCAGCTACAAGCTCCTGGTTCGGCTCCGCGAAGTGGTCCTCAATCGAACGCTTGTGGTATCCGGTAACGATGACGATGTCTTCGATCCCGGCCTCGACGAGCTCCTCAACGATGTACTGGATGATCGGCTTGTCAAGGATCGGCAGCATTTCCTTTGGCATGGCCTTGGTCTGGGGGAGGAATCGAGTCCCGAGTCCAGCCGCGGCAATGACAGCTTTGCGTACCAATTGGATCTCCCGTTCGCGCGAACTCGACTTGCTGTAAATGTACTCAGTCTGCCCAATTGCGGCGTCTCTCATGCCACGGTTCTACAATACGGTGCAATCCACCCGGGCTTTCGCTGTCCGGAGGGCGACGTCCTCAGGACAGAATTCGCAGGCCGGCCACCGTGCCTTTCGGAGGAGGTGGTGGGGCTTCACTTTCACGCTTGATGTCCTTATTTCGTATGGTTCGCTGGGTCGATTACACCTCATCGAGAATATCGATGGCCTCACCATCGGAACCTTCGGTGTCGTCAAGTATCAACGTGACGTGAATGGTAGGAGACTTGCTCGCCGAATTGCGCGAGGTGATATGTGACTACCGATTGAACATCGCCGCTACGTAAGCCATTGACCGACCTTTGACTGAGATTGGGCCAACGATTCGAACCGAAGTCTCACCCGTCTGAAAGTTAGCGTCGCCAGAAAAATAGATGCGTCACTCCGCTCGGGCTCGGTATCTTTTCCAAGAAGAAGCGGTCGACGAGATCTTCGGGTCTATTCCACAGCCTTTCACCGCGATCGAGCTCGATGGGCGCGACCGTGAAATGCATCTGGTCGATGAGATCAGCGTCGAGAAACTCGCGCACCGTGGCGACGCCACCACCGATGCGAACGTCTTTACCATCGGCCGCCTCGAACGCCTGCGCGAGTGCGTCCTGCGGCGACGCATCGAGAAAATGGAACGTGGTGTCCCCCAAGGTTATTGAAGGACGAACATGATGCGTGAGTACGAACACCGGCGTATGGAACGGCGTATCATCGCCCCACCACCCTTCCCAGTCAAGGTTTTCCCACGGTCCGCGCTGGGGGCCAAACTTGTTGCGCCCCATGATTTCGGCACCGATGTTCCGGGTGAAGTCGCGAGTGCAGTAGTCGTCAAGACCGTACGTCCCCCCCGGATCAGTCCGATTCACCCAGTGCGCGGTCGCCCCCGCCCAAGAAAAGAGTTCGTCAGGATTCGCGTGACCGAATGGGTGCTCCAGGCTTTGCCCCACACCGGAGCCGTAGCCATCGCTCGACACCATGAAATTGTGCACACGGGCCACTTGTGGCATTAGAGGCTCTCCTTCTATGCAACAGCTTGCGAAGTCTTACCGCATCCCAATTACAGCTGTCCAACTGATGGGGGTCAAGGCCTACGGAGTGGATCTTGAGTCACACTATAAGAACCTGCCAAGCCTCGGTACCCCAATTACGCTATAATTCTGTACATGACGACGCTACCCATTGCCGATGCTCGCGCCCAGTTGTCCAAATTGGTCGACGAAGCCAGTTCGACCCACGAACGAATCGAAATCACAAAGAATGGGCGTCGGGCCGCCGTGCTCATGGGCGCCGACGACTACGACGCTATGCGCGAGACGATTGCCGTCTTATCCGACTCAGCCCTCCTGCTTGCTCACGAGGCAGGCGTGCAGGAGTTTTCGAACGGCGACACGCTCAACGCCGATCAACTGGCGGAAGCAGTGAAGAACGTCGGGCGCAGTGTCGACACCAAATAAAGACAGCTACAACCTACAAGTCGCCCGTTCAGCAGCATCGGCACTTACCGATGTTCTCCCCGAGAAGATTGCGCATGCGGTGTACGAATTCATCACGGGTCTTTTACTTGAGAATCCACAACGTGTTGGCAAGCCTCTCGGTCCACCCTTGGCACCTGCGTACTCAGCGCGCCGGGGCAACTATCGGGTCCTGTACTTCATTGATGACGCCACACACACGGTGAAGGTCACCGCAATCAGACATCGCGCAGACGCTTATCGGTCGTGAACCACTGAGATCGATCGCCAGCATGCCCGAACGGTTCGCGCAATCTGATTTTGTGGACGACCTTGGGTAACACAATAGGAACCGGGTTCGTGAACTTACCAATCCGGAAATCTACGCGACACTCCCAGTTGAATCGACACGACCGACTCGATGGTCATCGTTCACTCTGCGAGCACTTGGGCCTGGGTCATCCGCGTCGATGGCGGTGGCATCGCTCGAGCACTCGACGTTGCTGCCTCAAGCCATGCTGCAATTACAGCTTCGACTTCGGACACGGCGTCGTGCAGTGTGTCACCCAGCGCCGAGCAGTAAGCCAAGTCGGCGACGTCGACTACCTCAGGATTGCATGGGTTCTTGGATCGTCCCGCTCGAACGGGAACAACCGCGCCATCTTGCGCCGAAATCAAGCCCTCTTCACTGTGATGTCGACTGCTCAAGGGCAGCGGCATGGATCCAGGCTTAGAGGTCTTGCTTATTGTTTACCCGGTTCCACCCGCCAGGCACTACGACCGAGCCGCCCGGGGTGGTGCTCGCACCAGTCAGGCTGAGGCTGGCGCTGGCCATCTTGCCATCGGCCGTGAGAGTTGCGCTGTCGCTTTCTCCGTTACCAATCGGCGCATAGGTGACGCTGACTTGGCAGGAGTTGTGGTGGTTTCCGCTGAGGCTAGTGCCGGTGCAGTTATCAGCAGTAATGGTGAACACCGACGAAGGTGACAGACTGATGGTGAGTGCGCCCGTAGCCCTTCCGCCGATGTTCGTCAGCGTGAAGTTCTGAGTTGCGGTTTGGCCTTGGCTGGCGTCCAGCGTCCCGAAGTCATAGGAAGGGGTGGCCGAGGGGGTCGCTGCTCCAGCTTGTGGCCAGACAAGTTGCGGTGGCGTACTGTTAGCTCCCGCGGCGGACGGCAAAAAAGTGACGGCACCCGCCATAGCCACAACGCCGACCAGTGTCCGTAATAAAGCGCGCATCTCAACTCTCCTCAAGTAGTCGTCCATCCCAAATATATCGAGCACCGACATGGATGACGAGGAGCTCCCAAGGTGGAGCAGTGGACGGCCATGGACCAAAGCGCGTGGGAACGTTGATGACGGCAGCCCGACGACAGTGAGGTGACATGGACCTCCTTGTCGTTGTCCGTCGCTGTGGCGGCGCGCATCAACTTGCCATGGCGAGACGACCTGGAAGCAAGGCACACTGCCGGCCCCTGAGAGGTGCCCACCCAGGATCACATCACCGTCGAGCGCGCCGGAATCCAAGACGACATCACGAATAGCGGTGAATTCGTGCGCAAAGTTCTCTTGCAGCCCCTTGTCGCCGAGGTACGCGTCGAAAGCCGACACAAAATCCGGGCCAACTTCCGTCTATCAGCGTGCGGCACGACCACCGCGGACGCGATTCGTTTGCCGTGCACCACGGGTGGATCGTGCAAAACACAATGAAAACCGAAGGCGCACGATCGTCAGATCCGTTACGTCAACGAGACTGAATTGAGCACGTCGCGTTATGTAAGGGCCCGGTCATGAGACCGAAATTTAGGGTGTGACGCTGGCGAACTGATCCACCCGTCACGAATTGGTCTACTTGTCGGTCACAAATATCACACCGCTAGGCATTTCAAGCGCGTCCAAAGTACGGCGAACGGCCTCATCGATGTGCACTCGCGGAGGTGGTGGCGGCTCAAATTCGAAATAAGTACCCGTCCCATAAAACTGGCCGTAGCGAATGACGACGCCACCAGCAGCCAGGACCTCACCCTCGTGATCCTCAACCGCAGCACCGCCGTCACCAGGTATCTGCCAAGCAACGCTCTGCGCCACGAATCCGTGAGCACCAGCCGCTTTTGCCGCGACCAAGAGATTGCGCGTTCCCTGACGACGTATCCGTGAGTTCAACTCGCTGAGTTCACGAATGCGTGAAGGGTCATCCGGCAAGTCAGTCAGCTGATGAAGGACCACGTCGGGCCGGAAGGCCCCGACCACTTCACTGAGCGCAGTCAGATTGAAAACATCGCATACGACGGGCTCTGCACCGAGTGCCTCAAGTGGTCCGACCTTCGCTGGAGAGCGGGTCATGCCGGCGACGTCGTGGCCAGCGTTAACAAGCAGTGGAATCAGGCGCGACCCAATCACCCCGCTCGCGCCAGCGACGAAAATACGCACTGTCTGAAACTAACATCGGTGAGCCAATTGATAAGCCCCTCGAATACGTAAAGGCAGTCCTCACTCGCACGAAAGTCGAGCACGCTTGAAGAGTAGATGTTGCCTAGAGCACGTCGATGAATTCGCCCACGGTAACGCCAGACTGGCGAAGAATTGCCGCAAGCGTCCCCCGGGCAAGTTCGCGGTGAATCGGTCAATCAAGGTTCTGCCCCGTTGATTATGGAGTTTTACATGACTACCTCGCTGCTCGATCTCTGCGAAGCCAATCTTCTCGAGCGCAGTGACGGTCTCTTGACTGGAAGCAACGGGTAGTGCGGAACTCATGCAGGAATCAAGACAGTGGTGATGAGCGGTGGCTCTAAGGAGTTGGGGAGGTCCCCACTTTCGAAGTACAAGCCCAGCGCTTCTTCGAGATTCGCGACAGCCTCATCAACAGTCCCACCTTGACCAGCTACGTCGACGTCCAGGCACCTGGCGACAAACCAAGGCCCTTCGTGGGTGACTGCGACAGTGAACTTCCCAATTCAAATCGTACAAGCGGCCTGTTCCATCAGACCCGGTTCGAATTCTGTTCCGACCTCGAGGGACACAATAAGAACCGGAACCTCGCTGTATCAATTCGAGCTCCTTCCCTGTTGTGACGAGGGTCCGCAAGATGGCACTTCCTCAAAATGCCTTCGGTGCGGCGGTGAAGATCCGTCAAGTCATGTCGAAGCGATGGACTAATTCGTAGCACTATGTCGCACATTTTGCTACACTTCTCTCATGACCAAAACCATCGCCCAGCGTGAACTGCGCAACGAGAACGCCAAAGTGATCGACGAGGTCGTCGCTGGCGAAAGTTTCGTGGTGACTCGTAATGGAATCCCGGTGGCCGAATTGCGTCCTCTTTTCGCTCCACGGCGAACCGTGGTACCGAAAGCCGCCATCGCTCACTTCGTTGAGACCGGGCCGCGCATCGACGCAAAACGTTTTCGAGCCGACCTCGACAACTTCGTTGACCAAGAGTTCTAGATGACCACGGGCCTGCTCGACACGTCAGTGGTCATCGATTGGGATGACCCTTTGGTTCAACGAGCCCTGTCCGAGGAGATTTCAGTCAGTGCGATTACTCTTGCAGAATTGGCCGCAGGCCCAATTCTGGCGTCGACGGTCACGGAGCAATCAACCCGCCAGGCTCGCCTTCAGCAAACGGAGGCGACCTTCGAACCTATCCCCTTCGACGCTGCGGCTGCGCGCAGCTTTGGTCAAGTAGTTGCGGCTGTTGCCAGCACCGGCCGAACGCACCGATCACGCATGGCCGATTTACTGATCGCGGCAATCGCGCACGCCAACGGCCTGACGCTCTACACACGTAACCCAGCCGATTTCATTGGCCTCGAAGAACTCATCCAAGTAATCACCGTCTGAACGTCGTGCAGTTCATGCAGTTCATCCGATTCTTCGTGGACCTTGAGGGACACAATAAGAACCGGATACCTCAGCACTATCGGTCGGTAGTTGGTTAGCTCGAACCGGTATGAACTCCGAGACTCACAAACTGACTTCCGCCAGCAAGGTTTTCAAAATGAGTGCGAATCAATAGGTTCTCAATCAAGGCGCCACGAAGCGACTATCCTTACTAGACAGATAAAGTAAGGAGTTCTGACATGGACGTAGCCGCGAGAGTGACATCGAAGGGGCAAGTGACCGTCCCCAAGGCCGTTCGCGAAGCGTTAGGCGTGAGCGCCGGAGACGCAATCATCTTTCGAATTGAGGGCAATCGTGCCGTCGTTGCCCGCACACCCGATTTTCTTGAACTCGCGGGCACACTTCGGATTCCTGCCACCAAGAAGAATGCCGCCTGGGACAACGTCATCAAGAGCACTCGCGCGATTAGAGCCGCCAAGAAATCGTGAGCGTGTTCGTCGATACCAACATTCTTGTTCGCCACCTGATCGGCGACCCGCCGAAGATGGCGGCTCAAGCGACGGCCTTCCTCCAAAGAGAGTCTGAACTTCTGGTAGCGGATCTCATTGTCGCAGAGACCGTCTACGTTCTTGAATCATTCTACGAGGTTGAGCGAGCGGAAATCAGTCAGGCTGTGCAGTCGCTGATTGTGATGGAATCCGTGAGCGTCGTCGACGCGCCTCTTCTCCTGCGCGCCGTGGAAATCTACGAGCACGACCGTCTTGACTTTGCTGAGGCATACCTAGTTGCATCTGCTGAATCGACGGGCGTCTTTAAGATTGCGTCCTTTGACCGCTCAATTGACCGCGTCAAGAGTGTTACGCGCGTCGAGCCATAAGCGATCGAAACCCAACCACTCTGTAGCCCAACCACTCTCGGAGTGGACCCTGAGTCACACAATAAGAACCGGTAGCTCGCGTTCTTTGGAACGCCATCGACGACCGCACTGAACGAAACATTCGTTGCGGCAGGGAGAGAATTTGTGGTGCGAAAGCGCCCGAACGACAACCGTTGGGTGTAAATGACAATCGCGCGTCCGCAGAGACTTGATAGTACATATTTGTACTATACTAGTCATATGGTGAGTGGAGACCTAATCAAAGAGGCTCGATTGCGAGCCGGACTGACTCAAGCCGAATTGGGTGCGCGCCTTGGCAAAGCTCAGTCCGTGATTGCCCGCTGGGAACGTGACGACGTCTCACCGAGTCTTGAGACACTCCGAGGGGTAGTACGCGCATGTGGTTTCGATCTCGCGTTCTTCATGTCCAAATTTGATGACTCCAATGTGACGATCATTGATCAGCATCTTCGAATGACACCTGCCGAACGGTTCGCCGATCTCATGACCCGGGTTCGGTTCCACGAACAGCGTGAACAGAGAAAGGCGAGACACAGTGACTGAATTAGTCCCCTATCGACCAGACGAAATCCTTGAGGTTCTCGAGCGTCACCAAGTTCTTTACGTAGTCATCGGTGGACTCGCCGCCGAGCTGCGCGGGTCTCCCTACATCACTCGTGACGTCGATGTCACGCCCGCACGTACCCGTGAGAATTTCACGAGGCTCGCGGCAGCGTTGAGGGAACTTGACGCCAAGCTTCGGATTCCAGATATGGAAGAACCATTAGCGATACCTCTCGACGAGCGAACATTCGGGCAAGGGACAACCTGGACCTTCGTGACCAAACACGGCTATCTGGACATCGCGCTTCTTCCTGACGGCACACGAGGCTACGACGACCTGCGAAGATCAGCTACTCAGGAGCAGATTACCGACACCGTGAGAATCTTCGTTGCTGCACTCGCCGACGTCATTCGTTCTAAAGAAGCAGCCGGTCGCGAAAAGGATCGCGCCGTGCTCCCGATACTTCGCCAAGTCCTCGAACGCTCACGTAAGAAGGATCGTGGCGACCAAGGCATGGAACTCTGACTCTCAGATATATCGAGGTCCAAACATGGGCGCCGTTACGACTAATGGGAGTGGAAGACAGCCCATAATTGAGTTCGAGCGCCCGACGCAGAATGCGGAGTCACCTACCGACAAACACCCTTTACGCCATCGAATTTACTTCGCGTCCATCGCAAAACACGATGATCCTCTCGCGTTACTCGAACCATGAATTTCAAAATCGAATCCTTCCAGCGTCTCGCATCGTCACGTTCCGTTCGGTTCTTATTCGGCCTCGGAGTGGACCTTGAGTCACACAATAAGAACCGGAATTTCTCTAATCTCGGTTTCTGCTCATAGACAATACGTACTAGTGTAATCCTATGGCGAAGCCCGAGGACAGCAGAACCGGAGATCTCCTGAAACGAGCACGTGTCAGCGCCCGGCTGTCGCAGACCGATGTTGCACGTCGTGCGAGCGTCGCCCAAAGCGTGATCAGTGCATACGAGTCCGGCCGCAGGGACCCATCGGTCTCGACACTCGAACGACTCGTACGCGCGACGGGACACCGCCTAGTCCTCGAGTT
>Ga0307375_10001776_pt1 | contig 23003 bp, 15 predicted proteins | sample TR1MG_FD_202531 | JGI IMG/M metagenome (GOLD analysis project Ga0307375, IMG submission 202531) | Soil microbial communities from Risofladan, Vaasa, Finland - TR-1 | ecosystem: Environmental > Terrestrial > Soil > Coastal area > Acid sulfate soil | place: Finland: Risofladan, Vaasa | collected...
TGCACCGGTTGCAGCGGGCGTGGGAGGAGTTGGACGTTCCGCAGTGCGGCTACTGCCAGGCCGGCCAGCTGATGGCCGCCGCCGCGCTGCTGGAACGCAACCCGCATCCCACCGACGCCGACATCGACAGCGCGATGAGCGGCAACATCTGCCGGTGCGCCACGTATCTGCGCATCCGCGAGGCCATCCATCACGCGGCGAGCATGGAGGCCACCCAATGAACGCGCACTCCCCCGTTTCCCGCCGCGACTTCCTGCGTGTCTCCGCCATCGCCGGCGGCGGCATCGTGCTCGCCACCTGGTTCCCGGCGTTCGGCAACGCCGGCGTGCTCGAGGCGATGCCGGCCGGCGACTTCCAGCCCAACGCCTTCATTCGCATCACGCCCGACGGCATGGTCACGATCGCGGCCAAGAATCCGGAGATCGGGCAGGGCGTGAAGACGATGCTGCCCATGATCATCGCCGACGAACTGGACGTGGACTGGAAGAACGTGCGCGTGGAGCAGGTCGGGTTCGATCCGTCGAAGTTCGCCGACCAGTGGGCAGGCGGCAGCATGGCCACCCCCATCAACTGGATACCGATGCGCCGTGTGGGCGCGGCTGGACGGGCCATGCTCGTCGCCGCGGCCGCGAGCACGTGGGGCGTGGCGGCGTCGGCGTGCACCACCGAGCACGGCACCGTGTTCCACCGCTCCAGTGGGCGTTCGCTGGGCTACGGCCAGGTGGTGGACAAGGCCGCGACGCTGACGCCGCCGGCGCTCGACAAAGTGCCGCTCAAGGATCCCAAGGACTTCCGCATCATCGGCACGTCGGTGCGCGGCGTGGACAACCATGCCATCGTCACCGGCCAGCCGCTCTACGGCATCGACGTGACACTGCCCGGCATGGTGCATGCGGTGTTCCAGAAGTGCCCCGTGTTCGCGGGAACGGTCAAGTCGGCGAATCTCGACGTGGTGAAGGGGCTGCCCGGCGTGAAGGATGCGTTCATCGTGGAGCCCGCGGCCGGCGGCGATCTTGCCGGACTGCTGGGCGGCGTGGCGATCATCGCCGACACGTGGTGGGCGGCGCAGTCGGCGCGGGGCAAGCTCGAAGTCGTGTGGAACGAGGGCACCACGGCGCAGCAGAGCAGCGCGTCGTTCGACACGCAGGCGGCGGCGCTGGCCAGACAGGCGCCTGCGCGGTCGCTGCACGCCGACGGCGACGTGGAAGCGGCGCTCAAGGGGGCGGCGCACGTGGTGAGCGGCGACTACTTCTATCCGTTCATCTCGCACGCCACGCTCGAACCGCAGAACTGCACGGCGCACTACCACGACGGCAAGCTCGAGATCTGGGCGCCGACGCAGATGCCGATGCGCGGGCGGCCCATGGTGGCCAGCACGCTCGGCATGAAAGAGGACGACATCACCATCCACCTCACGCGCAGCGGCGGCGGATTCGGCCGCCGGTTGAACAACGACTACATGGTGGAAGCGGCGCGCATCGCCAAACAGGTCAACGCGCCGGTCAAGCTGCTCTGGTCGCGCGAAGACGACATGCAGCATGACTTCTACCGGCCGGCGGGCTACCACTACCTCACCGGCGGCGTGGATGCGTCGGGCAAACTCGTTGCCTGGAAGGATCACTTCGTCACGCTCGGTGATCCGCCGCGCTACGCGGCCAGCGCCGGCATTTCGGGCACCGAGTTCCCGTCGCGGTTCATCGCCAACTTTTCGCTCGGCGTGTCGTCCATGCCGTGCGGCATTCCCACGGGCGCGCTCCGGGCGCCGGGAAGCAACGCCATCGCGTTCGTGATGCAGTCGTTCATCGACGAGTTGGCGCACGCCGCGGGGCGCGACCCGGTGCAGTTCCGCCGCGACCTGCTGGCCGGCGCCGAAGAGGGCGCGGCCATGGACGCCAAGCGCATGCGCGGCGTCCTGGAGCTGGTGGCCGACAAGTCGGGCTGGGGCAAGCAGAAGCTGCCGAAGGGCACGGCGCAGGGCGTTGCCTTCCACTTCAGCCATCGCGGATACTTTGCCGAGGTCGTGCAGGTCACGGTGAGCCGCAGCGGCGCATTGCAGGTGGACAAGGTGTGGGTGGCCGGCGACATCGGGAGCGAGATCATCAACCCGATCAACGCCGAGAGCCAGGCGCAGGGCGCGGTGCTCGACGGCATCTCCGAAGCGCTGGGGCAGGAGATCACGATCGAGGCCGGACACGCCGTCCAGGCCAACTTCAACCATTACCCGGTGCTGCGCATGCACCAGGTGCCGCCGGTGGAAGTGCACTTCTTGAAAACAGACTTCCCGCCCACCGGTCTGGGCGAACCGGCCTTGCCGCCGGCGGTGGCCGCGCTGTGCAACGCGATCTACTCGGCCACGGGCAAGCGGGTGCGGTCGCTGCCGTTGTCCAAGCACGATCTGAGCTGGACGTAGCGGCGGGGGCGCGGCCCGTGGGTCGAGGCCGCGCCCGGGCGCCTGCCCGGGCGCCGACATGCGTTTGGAAAGTTCAGGCATTTTGCTGACGAGCCAAACATTCGGCGCGGGGTATCGTGGGGGTGCCCACCTGCATCACCCCCGTAGAATCGTCGAACCCGATGACCGACCAGCGTTCCGCGCCCCCGCCTGGGCGGCGCGACCAACGTCCGCGTGTGTCTCGCATGCATGTTGGCGCCCGTGTCGCGCTCGTGTGTGCCACCGTTGCCGCCTGTACGCACGACCCGGACGCGCCCATCTCCGCGCAACGGACGATGGACCGCGCGTGCTCCGGAGGCTCGAACATTGCGCTCGCCTCGGCGCAAACCACCGTCGTGGATTGCAGCAACGGCGGCAGCACCGCGACGGTGGCGGCGGGAGGCGCGAGCTACCTGGTGGTCGCGCAACTTGCCACCGGCGCCTCGGCGCCAGGTCTGGTGACGTACACACTCTCCACGGATGCCGGTGCCGCGGCCTCGAGTGCCGCCAGTCATTCGGTGGCGCCGGTGGCGCCCGCGCCCGGGCCAATGCTCGGCCGTCAACTCACATTCGATCTCATGCTCCGCGCCCGGGAGCGGCGGGCCGCGCAATCGCCGGCGTTCGCGGCCGCGGCGCTCCGGGTTCCGGCGTCCGAACTCGGGGTGGCGTCCGCCGTTGCCCCCGCCGCGGGCAGCGTGCGCAGCTTCCACGTGCTGGCCAACTACGCGTCGGCCACCGACAGCTGGCGCACGGTGGCGGCTCGGCTGGAGTACGCGGGCGCCAACCTGCTGCTGTACGTGGATACGCTCACGCCCCACGCCGGATTCTCGGCGGCGGCGCTGCAGCAGTTCGGCCAATACTTCGATCAGACACTCTATCCGCTCGATGCCGGCGCGTTCGGCCAGCCCGCGGACGTGGATGGCAACGGCCATGTGATCATGTTGATGTCGCCGGTGGTGAATGCGGGCACGCCGGCCGCCAGTTGCTACGCGCAGGGATACGTGGCCGGCTTCTTCAACGGTCAGGACTTCAACGGCGCCTCCGATCCGAACTCCAATCACGGTGAGATCTTCTATTCCATCGTGGCCGACCCGCAGGGCACGTATGGCTGCGCGCACAGCGTGGCCGATGTGTCGAGCGGAGAGCCGGCGGTATTCCTGCACGAGTTGCAGCACCTCATCAGCTATTCCCAGCATGTGGTCGTGCATGGCGGCAAGCCGGCCGCGGGTTGGGTGGACGAAGGGCTGAGCCTGGTGGCCGAGGAGTTGGGCTCCAAGTACTACGAATCGCGGTGTCCGGCACCGGCATGCCGGAGCACGCCCGGGCAGCTCTTCCCCGACTCGTCCGCGGGGTTCGTGCGGAATTTCCTGCTCACCTCGTACGCGTTCGCCTCGCATCCCGATTCCAACAGCCTCACCCTCCACGGCGATGGCGACTTCGGGTTGGCGTGGCGCGGCGGCGCGTGGGCGTTCATGCGCTGGCTGGGCGACCACATGCCAGACGGATTCTACCGGAGCCTCGAGAACGGGTCGGCGGACGGCATCGCCGCCATCGAGGCGGCAGCGGGAGGCCAGCGCTTCGCGTCGCTGTTCGCCAACTTCGGACTCGCGCTCTACACCGACAGTCTGCCGGGTCTGCCGCGCAACACGGCACCGCTGGCCGACCGGTTCGGTTCGCGCAATCCTCGAGCGCTGTGGGCGCTGGTGCTGAGTCCGTACGCGTGGACGGAGCAGCCATCCTCGGCGTTTCCAATTCCGGTGCGCGCCGTCTCATCGTCGGCGTCGGCCACGCCGGCTGAACTGGCGCCGGGTGGCATGGCCTACTGGCGGCTGGACACCGCACCGGGTGCGACCGTGGCCCGGTTGCGGTTCACGGCACCGAACGGTGGCGCCCTCGATCCGGCGCTCCATCCCCAGCTCGCGATCTTCCGGTTGCCGCCGGGCCAGTAGTGCCCGGTGGCAGGCGGCGCGCTACTCGTACCGCAGGGCGTGCATGGGATCGGTTCGTGAAGCGCGCCGGGCCGGAATGTACCCGGCCACGCCGGCGACCGCGGTGAGCACCACGGCCGCCAGCAGCATCACGACGGGATCGTAGCCCTTGAGCTGGTACAGCAGGGACTGCGCCCCGCGCCCGAGTCCAATGGCGGCGACCACGCCGATCGCGCCGCCGATGAGCGTCATGATCCCCACCTGGCGCAACACCATGCGTTGCACGCGTCCGCCGTCGGCGCCCAGCGCCATGCGCACGCCGATCTCCCGCGTGCGTTGGGTTACCGAGTACGCGAGCACGCCGTACAAGCCGACCGCCGCGAGCAGGGTGGCCAGCAGCGCGAAGGCCGTGGACATCGTGCCGATCATCCGGTCCAGGAAGACGTTCTCCTTCACCTGCTGCTCCAGGGTCTTCAGATCTTCCACCGGCAGGCTCGGGTCGAGCTTCTTGATCACCGTGGGAATGGCGCGCAGCGCCTGCTCGGCGCTGCCGGCGCTGCGCACATAGTACGACAGCGAGCCCGTGGTGGTGTCCTGGCGCCAGGGAATGAAGAACACCGGAGGCACCGGGTCCTTGACGTCGGCGTATTTGGCATCCTTCACCAGGCCCACGATCTGGATGTCGAGGTCGTTCCCGCCCATCGACATGCGCTTGCCTACGGCATCGCGGCCGAGGTGGAATTTCTTGGCGAACGCCTCGTTCACGACGGCGACCTTGGGTGCGCCGGCGTTGTCACTACTGGTGAAATCACGGCCCGACAGGATCGGCATCCCGACCACGTGGAAGTAGTTGGCCCCCACCTCGTTGAACCGGGAGTTCGCGTCCACGTCGGGGCCCCGCTTGAAACCCTCCACGTTCACGTCGTTGCCCCAGTTGTCGCCCGACACCAGCGGCACCAGCGCCTCGCTCACGCCACTGACCCCGGGCACGGCCGCCAATTCCTGGTCGGCGCGATCCAGAAATACCGCCGACCGCGCAAAGGAATAGCCGTTGCGCCGCGGCGAGATGCCGAACGTCGCCACGTTCTCCACCTTGATGCCGAGGTCCACGCGACTGATGTTGCGCAGACTCTTGATGAACAGCCCGGCCGAGATGAGCAGCGCCATGGACAGCGCGATCTGTGCCGTGACCAGCGACGTGCGGAACCGGGCCGCACCGCGTGTGCCCGAGATCTTGCCCGAGTTGTTGCGCAGGGCGGTGACCAGGTCGGGCCGCGTGCTCTGCAGTGCCGGGAACAGGCCGAACAGGATGCCCGTGGCCACCGAGACGCCGGCCGCGAACCACACCACCGACATGTGCAGCTGGAATTGCAGCGACGTGGCCGCCTGTGGCGGGAGCAGGGACATGATGGCCACCAGCGTCCAGTGCGCCACGACGATGCTCGCCGCGCCGCCGAGCAGGGCCAGCAGCACCGACTCGGTGAGCAATTGCGTCAGGATCTGCCACCGCGTGGCGCCCAGCGAGAGGCGCACGGCCATCTCCATGGTGCGGTCGGCGCCGCGCGCCAGCAGCAGGTTGGCGATGTTGGCGCAGGCGATCAGCAGCACGATCGCGGTGATCGCGAACAGCAGCAGCAGCGGCGTCTTGGCCTCGTGGCCAATGGTGCTCTGTCCACGCCGGCCGTCTTCGAGCACCACTTGCTTGGCCTTGAACTGCACCATCGTCGCGTCGCTCATCCCCTTCTGCAGCGGGGCCTCGACGTCGGTGATGATCGGATGATAGGCGGCGTTGATCGCCGCCTTCGCCTGGTCCAGGGAGACGCCGGGCTTGAGGCGTCCGAACACGTACATCCAGTAGTTGCGCCGATTCTCGAAGCCGTTGAACGTGGGGGTCATCGCCGTGCGCATCGAGATCGGCACGAACACGGCCGGCTGCACGCCGAGCGTGGTGCCCGAGAACCCGTCGGGGGCGACGCCGATGATGGTGAATGTCTGCCCGTTGATCACGATCGGCTTGCCGATCACGCCGGGATTGCCGCCCAGGTGCGCCTGCCAGTAGGCGTAGCTCAGCACGGCCATGAAGTTGGCGCCGATCGTCCGGTCGTCGTTGGGCGTGAACAGCCGCCCGAGCGCGGGCTGCAACTGCAGCACCGGGAAGTACGAACCGGACACCAGCATCGCCTGCGTGTTCATCGTCTGATCGCCAAACGCGACGTTGACGCCGATCGCGCGGTGCGCCGCCAGGCCGCTGAACCCCGTGTTCGCGTTCTGGAGATCGCGGAACATCGGATAGCTGAACACCGCGTCGCAACCGCCGGCCTGGCTGCACGACTGGGAGCCAGGGTTCGGGCCGGGCGTGCGCAGATTCACCAACCGGTCGGGGTGCGGCACGGGCAGTGGCTGCCGCAGCATCTGATTGAAGATCGAGTAGATCGCCGCGTTCGACCCGATGCCGAGCGCCAGCGAGAGCACGGCGATAGTGGTGACGAACGGCGTCTTGAACAGCGTCCGGAAGGCCAGCTTCAGATGGGACATCGTGCGGTGGGCCGGAGGAACGAAGGAGGGCGGCTGTCGTCTTTGGACATCGCACGCGCCCGGAAGGTTGCGGCGCGCGACTTGCCCATCCTACGGCCCTGACGGTCCGAAAGGTTTCCCGACCGTCGGGCTCGGGGTCACCCCATGGGGCCCGGCTGCCCCGAGTCGCGCGCGGCCAGCGCGCCGATGGCCGACCAGTCGAGGCCCTCGCCCCCCATGGCCAGCAGCGTCAGGAACCGGTCGCGCAACAGGCTGGCCAGCGGCAGGGGCACGCGCAGTTCCTCACCCGCCGCCAGCGCCAGCCGCACGTCCTTGAGCCCCAGGCGGGCCGCGAACCCGACCTTGGTGAAGTCGCCGTCGGCCACCAGTCCGCCATAGGTCCGGTACACCGGGGCGTCGAACAGGGTGCTCGTCAAAAAGTCCAGGTACTCGCGGCGGGCGATGCCTTCCTTGCCCACCAACGCCATGGCTTCACCCACCGACTCGATCACCGACATGATGAGGAAATTGGTGGCCAGCTTCACCAGGTTCGCCGACCGCGGGGCGTCGCCCATGGGGAACACGCGCTGACCCATCACCTCGAACAGCGGTGCGCACGCGGCCACGTCGTCCGCGCCGCCGCCCGTGATGATGAAGAGCTTGGCCAACGCCGCCATCTCGGGACGCCCGAACACGGGCGCCGAGACGAATCGCTGGCCCGCGTCGGCATGCGCGGCCGCCAGTTGATCGGCGAGTTCCACGCTGATGGTGCTCATCGAGACGTGGAGCCCACCCCGGGCGAGCGTGGACACGATGCCGCCCTCGCTGAACGCCACCCCTGACACCGCGGCGTCGTCGGCGAGCATGGTGATCACGACGCCGGCCGCGCAGGCGCCGGCCACGGTGGTCGCCACGTGCGCGCCCTTGGCCGCGAGCGCGTCCGTCTTGGTCACCGTGCGGTTGAACACGGTCACCTCGTGTCCGGCCGCGAGCAGGTTGGCCGCCATGCCCTGGCCCATGCGGCCCAGTCCGATGAATCCGACTTTCATGCTGTGCCCTCGCGTGTGTCGCTGGTTGTCTGTTCGCCGGTTCGCGTCGCGCGCCGTCGTCGAAGGATGAGCAGTGCGTCGTCTCGAATGCAACCGGGCCCCGCGGATTGAATCCGCGGGGCCCGGCCGCCGTTTCCCCTCCAACCCTAAACCCTCAAACGCTCCAACTCTCTCTACCGTCCGGAATCCGGCTTGATCTTGATCGGATCCCCCACCGTCGGGACGATCGTGATCGTGCTGTCGAGCTTCACGACGCCCGAGTCCGGCTTCGGCGTGGAGGTCTCCTTCCACTGCCGGACCTTCAGCCGGAACTGCTCGGCCAGATCCTGCACGTTCACCTCGTCCACGGCGGCGGTGTCGGTCACGATCCCCTTCATGCGTTCCAGATTCTTCACCGCCTTGCCGAAGGTGGAGTCGTCGCGCACCGCGGCCTCGTACGCGTGCTTGGCGGTCACCGGATACCCCGACCGCTCCAACGCCATGCCGAAGTTGTTCTGGAACAGCGGCGCCGTGGGCTTGAGTTGTACCAGGCGGGCCAGTGGACCCAGCGCGTCTTCATAGTTGCCCGCGTCGAGCATCAGCACGCCGAGGTTGTTCAGTCCCCACAGGTCCTCGTCGTTGCGCGACAGCAGCTGACGGTAGGTCTCCTCTGCGCCGTCCAGATCGCCGCTGTTGGCTTGGGCGCGCGCCTTCAGCCGCCAGCCGTCGCCCGACGTGGAATCGATGGACAGTCCCTTCTCCACGCGCTCCAGCGCTTCGGGCGCCCGCTTCAGGTCGAGCAGCACGCGGGCCGAGTTGAAGTAGCTCTTGGCGAACGCCGGGTTGATGTCGATGGCCTTGTCGAACGCCTCCGCGGCGCGGGACAGGTCGCCGGCCTTCCACGAGGAGAGGCCGAGCATGTAGAGACCGAACGCGTTGTCGGGCTTGGAGGCCACGTACCGCTCGAACATCACCGCCGCCTCGGGGTAGTGGCCGGCCTTGTACACGCTATTCGCGTTATCGTATGTTGCGGGCATCACGAACTCCGACTTGTCGGGTGTCACGGCGCCGCCGGTGACGTTGGAGGCCGGAATGGCCGTGGCGGTCACGGGTTGCGTGACGGGCGGGGTCGTCGCCGGCGCCTTGGTGGCGGCCACGGGCCGGGCGTCGGCCTGGTCGCCGCCGCATGCCGCCAGCGCGAAGGGCACGACGACGAGCGCGGTCCACGAGAGCCGGCGGATACGGGTGCTGCGGGCGATGGTATACATGGTGTCCTCCTCAATGGGGGCGCCGGAGCGCCGTTGCGATGGTGCGACGCCCATTGAGAAAGCAAGACGGCGGCCACGAATGCGGCCGCCGGTGAGAGATCTGTAACACATGATCTGGCAGTGACTTTGGACGGGTAGCCGGGTGCGGGGACCCGGGTCCTCGTGTCCGGCCGGACACGTGGCCCCGAAACCGGCGTGTCCCGGAGGACACGAACACTGGCCACTCAAAGCTGATCACTGATAGCTCAGAGCTGTCAGTGATCAGCTTTGAGTCGCCAGTGACTGCCAATCGGCAGCCTTCAACCGCCCCGGTTGATGTTCAGCCGCCGCATGATCTTCAGCAGACTGGCATGGTCGGCCAGCCCCAGCGACTCCGCCGTGCGCGTGATCTGCCAGTCGTGCTTCTCCAGCGCGCCGAGCACGATCTTTCGCTCGGCGTCGGCCCGCAGCCCCTGGAACGACTGGTCGTCCGCGCCACTTGCTGGTGCCGCGCCGCCGCTGACCTCGGGCGGCAGGTCCTCAAGGCGGATCACCTCGCCGTCGGCCGCCACCACGCCGCGCTCGATCACGTTGCGCAGTTCGCGCACGTTGTTGCGCCTCCAGTCATGGCGCACCAGTGCCTCGCGCGCCTCGGGCGCCAACCGCTTGGGCAGCACGCCGAACCGCCGGCAGGTCTCGTCCACGAACTGCTCGGCGAGCACGGGCACATCCTCGGGCCGCTCGCGCAGCGGGGGTACGCGCAGCACGTGCACGTTGAGCCGGAACAGCAGATCCTCGCGGAACGTGCCGTCCTTTGTCAGCGCGTCGAGATCGCGATGCGTGGCCGCCACCACGCGCGCGTTCACGGCGATGTCCTTGTTGCTCCCCACGCGGGTCACGGTGCGCTGTTCCAGAGCGCGCAGCAGCTTGGGCTGCACGGCCGCCGGCAATTCGCCGATCTCGTCGAGGAACAGCGTGCCGCCCTCGGCGGACTCGAACGCGCCCTTGCGCGTGCCCACGGCGCCGGTGAACGCGCCGCGCTCGTGCCCGAACAGTTCGCTCTCCACCAGATGTTCGGGGAGCGCCGCGGAGTTGATCACCACGAACGGCCCCGACGGGTTGGCGCCCAGACGGTGAAGCTCGCGCGCCACCAACTCTTTGCCGGTGCCGCTCTCGCCCAGAATGAGCACGGCGCTGGGAATGGGCGCCACGCGGGCGATGGCGTCGCGCAGCCGCTCCATGGCCGCGCTGCGTCCGGCCAGGCTCGACTCCCCCAGCCGTTGCTGCAGCGCGAACACTTCGCGGCGCAGCCGGTGGCGCTCGATGGCGTTGGCCACCTCCTGGGCCACGCGTTCCATCGGTTCGGCCTTGTCGATGAATCCTGCCGCGCCCAGCCGCACCGCCTCGATGCAGCGGTCGAAGTTGCCGGTGCCCGTGTACACGATCACCGGCGTCTCCACGCCGTGATGCTTGAGCGCGCGCAGCACCTCGAAGCCGTCCATGCCCGGCATCTCGAGGTCGAGGATCAGGCAATCAATGGCCTCGTGACGCAGCTTCTCCACGGCGAGGGCGCCGTTGGTGGTCACCGACACGTCATGCCCGGCCAAACGCTTGAGATCGTAGGCGTATTGCTCGGCCAGCGGGGCGACGTCGTCAACGACCAGGATGGTGCTCATCGAGTACTCACGCGGCGGGAATGTCTACGGTGAATGTACTGCCCCGGTCGGGCGCCGTCTCCACTTTGATGGAGCCGCCGAGGTCGGTGAGCAGGCGGCGCACTACGGAGAGCCCGAGCCCCGTGCCCGTCGGTTTGGTGGTATAGAAGTCGTCGAATGCCCGATCGAGTTGCTGACGGGTCATGCCGCGTCCCGTATCGGACACCACGAAGCGCACCCGCCGCTCCAGGTCCCTGCCCACGGGCTCGGCGGCGATCGTCACGTCGCCGGGGGCGCCGTCCAGCGCGTCCACCGCGTTCGACACCAGGTTCTCGAGAATGCGCCGGAGCACTACGGCGTCGGCCCGCACCCTGGGCAGTCCGTCGGCGATCCGCGTCTGCACGCGGGCGCCCTCGGCGCTCACACCGCCGGCCACCTGTCGCGCCACCGGCGCGGGGTCGCACGACGAACGGTCGAGCGACGGCGACAGGCGGGCGTAGTTGCGCGCCAACTCCTCCAGGTACTGGACGCTGGACTCCAGTGTGCCCTGGCGTTCCACGTAGACCGACGCGAGCTGGTCGGGCTGCTGCTCGGCGGTCTGCGTCAGGTGGCGCAGCACGTTGCGGATGGGGGCCAGTCCGTTCTTGATGTCGTGGTTGATCTGACGCGCCAGATCGCCGGTGGCGGCCAGCCGTTCCGTTTCGCGCAGACGCGTGGCGCCGGTGCGCAGGCGCGCCGTCATCGCGTCGAGCAAGCGCTCCAGCGCGCCGATCTCGTCGTCGCGGCCCGTGCTGAACTTCTGATCCAGGCGGTCGAGGTCCACCTTGGCTGTCTTGCTCGCAAGGTCGGCGATGGGCTTCGACATGCGGCCGGTGACCAGCAACCCGACCAGCATTGCGGCGATCAGCGTGCTGCCCAGCGTGATGAGCAGCCAGCGGTTGATGCCCTCGCGCAATGCGCGCGCGGGACCGAGGTCCTGAGTCAGCACGAGGCTCGCCGTGCTGTCGGCGCCGCCCTGATCGTCGAAGTACGGCACTGCGATCGTGCTCACCACGTCGGGCGGCGCGACCCCGGCCCCGGTGATGAGCGCGGCGGCGATCTGCGGGTCGCGCGACAACTGGGCCACGGCGGTGGAGTCGAACGCGCGACCGCCCACGAGCGTGAACCGTCGTGCGCCCACGGCAAACGAGTCAACGCTCGCCAGCGCGCGCACCGTGCCGTCGGGCGTGCGCGCCGAGACGATGGCCCAGCCGCCGGACGCCGCGGCGAGCGCCGACGGCAGGGCCGGATCGAGGCGGTCGAAGTCGTTGCGGAACTGGCCCGAGCTGAGAATGCGTCCGGCGCTGTCCTGCACTTGCAGGATGGCCAGTCCGCCCAGTTGCATGGTGTTGCGCGCCCAGTCGAGCAGCCACCGGTGCTCGGCCGAGTTCTGATCCACGAGCGCGATGCGGAACCGGTTGTCGGCGGCAAGGTCGGCGGCCAGCGAGTGAAGGCGCGCGTGGTCGGCCGCGGCCGCCTGGGCGAGCGAGGCGTTCACGGCGGATGTGACGCTCGCCACGCGTCGCGCCGCGTCGTCGTCCAGTCGCGACGTCATCTCGCGGCGCACGCCGTACCCGAACACGAGCAGCGGCACGAGGGCGATCACGCCGAAGGCGAGCGTGAGCCGCGTCCGGAACGTCACGGGGCAGGCCTCCGCGTGAACCAGAGCTGTCCGTCGTGCGCGATGTAGAACGCGGCGCCGCTGCCGCGGCGCACGAGCACGTGGGCGCGCGAATCCACGAGGGGGATGGCCGCATAGCCCGGTGGGATGGGTCCCAACTCGCCGCACATGAGCGGTGGCTCGCGATAGTACGCGGCGATCGCGCCGGCGATCATTCCGGCGGCGAGCGCTCCTTCTATTGAATCGGATGGGACGGCCTGGATGCGCAACGACGTACGCGCGAGCGCGGCGCCGATCCACGCCGGCCGTTGGCCGGACGCGGCGAGGGCCACCACGCGTTCGGCGAGTTGTCGCGCGATGGGATCGCCGGCGGCGTAACCCAGCACGGCCGCGCCCGGCGGGGCCACGGAAGTTGCCGGCGTCGCGCAACTGCTGTCGCCGCTCCACGGGAACGGCGGTTCGGCGCCGCGGGCGTCGGCCTGCACCGCATCGCGGGCCAGCGCGTCGCGTTCGTCGGCGGTGGGCGCCACGGGAGTCGAATCGGCATCCGGCGCGAGCAGCGCGTACGTGCGGTCCCAGGGGAGCGCGCGGCTCGTGTAGTCATCGCGACGTGCGGCGTAGGCCAGCACGTCGGGGTCTCGCGTCACCACCACGTCCGGCCGGCGTCCGTCCGTGCCTGGCAGTCCGCGGTCGAGCACGTCGCGCAGGTCCGTGCCGGCCGGCAGCGTGTCGAACACCACCGGCGGCGTCGTCGTGGCCGGCATCGGCAATCCGCCGCAGTCCGTCAGGGCGAACGGGAGGTCCCGAATCGGCGGGCCAAGGACGTGCACCGTGTCCACCGGGGACACGGCCGTGTCCGCCACGTAGCACGATGTGAGCGGGATCATGCCCGCGGCTCCGGCCGTGCCGACCGAAGTTCCACCGGGCGCGCTGGCGCACGCGCCGAGCGCCGCCAGGGCGGCGATGGCGGCGAGCGCGCGTGCGTGGGGCGTGCGCCGCGCGGTGGGTGTGGTGCGGGGGCGAGGCATCGTCTCGAAGCTACGTGCCGGTGGCCCGTCCATCCAGCGGTTTGTGGCGGGCAGGCCGTCACGGAATTGCCGTCGGACCGGCTTAGATTGGTGAACGTGTCCACATCCTGAACCAGGGAGACGAGTCGAACCATGCACCCTCGATACGACTACGCCAAGACGAGCCCGGGCTTCTATCACGCGATGATCGGGCTGGAGAAGTATCTGCACGAGTGCGGGCTGGAGGAGCCGCTCATTCATCTGATCAAGCTCCGGGCATCGCAGCTCAACGGCTGCGCCTACTGCATCGACATGCATTGGAAGGATCTGCGGGCCATCGGCGACACCGAGCAGCGGCTGTACGGGTTGGACGCCTGGCGCGAGAGCCCCTACTACACCGATCGCGAGCGTGCGGCGTTGATGTGGACCGAGGCCGTGACCTTCGTGGCCGGCGGGCAGGTGGACGACATGGTGTACGAGGCGGTGAAGCCGCACTTCACCGAGAAGGAGTTGGCCGATCTGACCTGCGCCGTGGCCACGATCAATGCCTGGAACCGGCTGGCCATCTCGGCGCGCACGGAGCCGGGCAAGTACCAGTCCCGGTTGAAGCCGGCCACGTAACCCCGGACCAGGAGTCCGCACCATGACCAGACAATTGATCTCGTCGGGTACCAGTTGGGAGAAGCTCTACGGCTACAGCCGCGCCGTGCGGCTGGGGAACGCTGTGTACGTGGCCGGCACCTCGGCCGTGGATGAGTCGGGGGCCGTGGTCGGGGAGGACGATCCGCACCGGCAGGCCCGGTTCATCTATGAGAAAATTGGAAAGGCCCTCGCCGAAGCGGGGGCCTCTCTCACGGATGTGGTTCGCGTGCGGACCTACGTCACCGACATCTCGTGGTGGACCGAGGTGGCGCGGGCGCAGGGCGAGGTGTTCGCCGACATTCGCCCCGCGGCCACGCTGGTGCAGGTGAGTGCGTTGGTGGATCCGAGGTTGCTGGTGGAGATCGAAGTGGACGCTGTTTTGGCGTAGTAAGACTGTCCGACTGTCTGACTGTCAGACAGTCAGACAGTCAGACAGTCAGACAGTCTCTATCGGCGCACCACAGGCAGCTCCACGAAACTCGCCTCTCCGGGCGCATGATAGATCGTCATCGTTGCCTTCTTGTAATCGCTTGGCTTGGCGAAGAAGATGTTGGGCACGAACGTCTGCGGGTTGCGGTCGTATAGCGGGAACCAGCTCGACTGGATCTGCACCATGATCCGGTGGCCCGGCAAAAAGACGTGGTTGGCCGTGGGGAGTTCGAACTTGTAGAGCAGCGGCGTGTTGGGCGTGATCGGCTCGGGGTTCGCGTAGCTGGTGCGGTAGCGTCCGCGGAAGATGTCCATGGACACCGCCAGTTCGTAGCCGCCCATCGCCGGATCGCTGCCCATCTCGGGCGGATAGACGTCGATGAGCTTCACCACCCAGTCGGCGTCGGTGCCCGTGGTGGCCGCGATGAGGTTGGCGATCGGCTGGCCGCTGATCTGCATCGGCGCCGAGAGCACGTCCGACTCGTACGTCAGCACGTCGGGGCGGCCCGAGGCTTCGCGCTGGTCGTCCACCAGCCACTGCGGCCAGGTGAGCGGGAACACGTAGCCCGTGGGCTGCGACGGACGCGAGCGGTAGGGCACCGGCTTGGCCGGATCGGACACGTATGAGTCCGTGCCGTTGCCGCCGGCGGCCGGCGCCGCGAAGCCGACTTTCATATCAGATTCCAGATAGAGCGGCGTGGGGGTGGGCGTGCAGCCCGAGGCGCACCCCGAGGGCCAGCTCTGGAGCCGCTCCCACTTGTTGGCGCCCGTGAGGTAGGCGTTCACCGGGGCCACCGGCTCGGCGGGCGTGCTGTCCTTGAGGTACTTGGCCAGGAAGGGGCCCAGGATCTGCGACTGGAAGTCGTAGGACGTGTTGGTCGGGTACTTGAGCGCGCCCAGCGAGCTGCCGTCGTCGATCTCCTGCCCGTGGTGCCAGGGGCCCATGGTCAGGTACACCATGTCGTTGTTGACGTCCAGCGGCTTGATGGCCTTGTACACCGCGATCGCGCCGTAGATGTCTTCCTGGTCCCAGAGCGAGTGGACGAGCATCACCGGCACCTTGAGCGGCTGCTTGGCGAGGATCTTGTCCATCGCCTGCTGCTGCCACCAGGCATCGTAGTTCGGGTGGGCGAGGATCTGGTTCCAGAAGCCCACCTGCTGCATGCCGCGCGACGCGCCGAGCGCGCCCGCCGAGCCCTTGCTCATGTAGAGGTCGTAGTCGTCGAAGTAGTCAGTCCACCAGTGCACCGAGTTGTCGCGGGTGGCTTCCTGCTCCAGGATGTACGGCATGTTCTGTTCGCGGAACGCGCCGTTGTGGAACCAGTCGTCGCCCATCCAGCCGTCCACCATCGGGTTCATGGGGACACTGACCTTGAGCGCCGGGTGCGGATTGACGAGGCCCATGAGCGGTTCGAAGCCGTCGTACGAGATGCCCAGCTCGCCCACGCGGCCGTTCGACTGCGGCAGGTTCTTCACCAGCCAGTCGATCGTGTCGTACGTGTCGGTGCTCTCATCGACTTTGGTGTCGTTGAGCGGGCCGACCAGCGGGCGGTTCATGACGTACTCGCCTTCGGATCCGTACTTGCCGCGGATGTCCTGCACCACGCGGATGTATCCGCCGGGGATGATGACATCCTGCGCGTTGTCGTAGCCGTTCAGTTCCGGTGCCAGGTGCGCGCTGTGGGCGTACGTCGTGGTGGCGCTGGCGTCGTAGGGCGTGCGGGTGAGCAGGATGGGCGCGTTGTGGGCGCCCTTGGGGATGAGGATCACCGTGTGGAGCTTCACGCCGTCGCGCATGGGGATCATGACGTCGCGGCGGACGTAGTTCCACGCCGAGTCGGGCGTGGTGAAGTGGGCCGGGGTCTCGTTGGCGAGTCTGGGTTTCTGGGCGGCGAGCGAGGCGGTGGCGGCAAGCGACGCGCCGAGCATGGCGAGCGCGAGGCGGAGTGAGGCGGGACGACGCATGAAGACGGGCTCCGGAAGGACTGGCGGGGAGGACCGGGGGGTGGGACGGACGATAGAACGTACGACAAAAAGGAGCGCGCGGTCCAGAAGGGGCCGCGCGCTCGTGTTTCGGGACGCCGGGTGTTTGCTACCGCTCGAAGAGTGCGACGATCTCCGCGCTGGCGAGCGTGTGGAAGTGGAGGTTGAAGCCGACCATGGCCGGCGAGCCGTCCTGAGGGATGTCGAGGTGATCCACGTCGAGGGCGAAGACCTTGAAGTGGTAGTGGTGCGTGCCGTGTCCCGGGGGCGGGCAGGGACCGCCGTAGCCGGCGGCGCCGAAGTCCGTCTTGCCCTGCGCGGCGCCCTTGGGCAGGTGCTTGCCGGAGGCGTCGCCGGCGCCCTGCGCGAGCCCGGTGGCGTTGGCCGGGATGTTGTACACCACCCAGTGCCACCAGCCGCTGCCCGTGGGCGCGTCGGGGTCGTGGCAGGTGACGGCGAAGCTCTTGGTGCCGGCCGGAGCGCCGGACCAGGCGAGCGCGGGGGACACGTTCTCGCCCGTGCAGCTCATCCCCTTGAAGACGTGCTTCATGGGGATAGTGGCGTTGGGGGCGATGTCGGGGCTGGTGAGTTTAAACATGGCGGGGCCCTGTGCTGAGGCGGTGGAAATGGTGCTGAGGCGTGCATCGAATGATACGACGTTTTCGGGAGTCGTAAATCCTGTGAAGATGTCGGTAAGATCCTGGCGTCCGATGCGTTCACCTGAACTCATGCGCCCGATGCGCGAACTTCTCCCCTCCCACCTTCAACTCCCTGAACCTCCGTCCCACGACATTGATCGCCCCAGAATCCTTCTCCAACCGCCCCTGCACGATCACGAACGGCGCCCGCTTCACCACCTCTTCATTCGCCTCGACCAGGGACTTGTGAACCACCACGTTCACGAACCCCCACTCGTCCTCTAGCAGCAGAAAGATCGTCCCCCCAGCCGTACTCGGCCGCTGCCGCACGGTCACCAGCCCGCCGATGGTCACGGTCCTTCCGCTGTTCATCTGCGCCAGGTCCTTGCTCGATACCGCGCCCCCCGCCTCGAGCCTGGCCCGTGCCACCTGCATCGGATGCCCGTCCAGGCTCAATCCCACGGCGTAGTAATCCAGCAACACCTGCCGGTCGCGATCCACCGGTGGCGGACTATGGAACTCCCGTGACGCCGGCGCCAACGGCAGCAGATCCCCAACCGCCCGCAGTCCCTCCCACGCCGCATGCCGCCGGTCGGGCGCCCACACCCCGAACGCCCCCGCCCGCGCGAACGCCAGCACATCCGCCCGGCTCAGCCGCGCCCTCCGCACCACGTCGGCAATGGAGATGAACGGACCGGTCATCCGCGCGTCCTTGAGCGCATCGATCACCCGCGTCCCCACGCCCCGCACGTGCCGCCACCCAATGCGCAACGCGGGCCGAGCGGCGTCCGCCGTTTCTTCCACCGTGCACTCCCAGTCGCCATCGCGCAGGCACGGCGGCAACAACGGCACGCCATGCCGCTTGGCATCGTGGATCAACGTCGAGACGGGATAGAACCCCATGGGCCACGAGTTCAGCAATCCATAGAAGAACTCGGTGGGGTAGTGCGCCTTGAGCCACGCAGTCGCATACGCGATCAGCGCAAAACTCCACGCATGGCTCTCGGGAAATCCGTAGTTGGCAAAGCTCACCAGATCGGCGCAGATCCTGTCCGCGATCTCCCCCTCGATGCCGCGACCCACCATCGCTACGCGCAGCCGAGTGAGCGCGCCCATCAGCCGCTCCTTCTTCCTGATGTTCCCCATGGTCCGTCGCAGCTCGTCGGCCTGGCCACCGGTGTACCCGCCCAACGCCATGGCAATCGCCATGGCCTGCTCCTGAAAGATGGGAATGCCCTGCGTGCGCTTGAGAATTGGCTCGAGCGCCGGATGCAGATAGGTCACGGGCTCGCGACCGAGCCGTCGCTCAGTATACGGATTCACGAACTTCGCCTGGATGGGACCGGGCCGTATCAACGCCACCTGCACCACGATGTCGTACAACCGATCGGGCTTGGTCTTCAGAATGGACCCGATCTGCGCCCGGCTCTCGATCTGAAACGTGCCGATGGTCTCGCCACTCTGAATGAGCGCGTAGGTCCTGGCGTCATCGTACGGCAGGGTGTACATGGCCGGACGCTCGCCCACCCGCCGCTCGATCACATCGAAGGCGCGCCGCACGGCCGACAACCCGCCCAATCCCAGAAAATCGAACTTGGGCACGCCCACGGCGTCCAGATCGTCCTTGTCGAACTGCACGATGGTCCGCCCCATCGCGGTCTGCTCGATGGGCAGATAGCTCCCCAACGGCTGCGCCGACAGCACGAACCCACCCACGTGCGTGGACCGCATGCGCGGCACTCCATCAAACGCCGCGATCCCCCTGAGCAACGCCTGCCCACGCGCGTCACTCACATCCAACCCCTGCTCGGTGCCCAACCCCTCGCGAATGGTCTCCGCCGCCTCCGCGGGCTCCGCATGGTGCAACCGCTTGGAAATGGACACCGCGAGTTCCGGCGGATACCCGAACGCCCGCATGGCATCCTGCACGGCGTTGGGCGCGCGATAGGTCTGCACGGTGCACGCGATGGCCGCCTTCTCGCGCGCATAATTCGCGTACATGTAGTCGAGCACCTCCTCGCGCCGGTCGTGCTCGAAGTCCACGTCAATATCCGGCGCCTCGGCCTTACCATCCACGCGCACTTCGGAGAGAAAGCGTTCGAACAACAGCCCGTGCTCCACGGGATCCACGGCGGTGATGCCCAGACAGAACGCGATCACCGAATTGGCCGCACTCCCGCGCCCCTGGCAGAGAATCCCTCGCTCACGCGCGAACCGCACGGCGTCCCACATCACCAGAAAAAATCCCGCAAAGCCGAGCCGGTTGATCACCGCCAGCTCGTGCTCGATCTGCGTGGCCTGTTTGGGCGTCACCACGCCGCCCCACCGCACGCGCGCCCCCACATACGCCTGCTCGCGCAGAAAGCTGATGTCGCTCTGACCGGCGGGCACGGCGAACGTCGGCATGGGTGGACGCATCCACGCGAAGTCCACGGGCTCGCACTCGGCGGCAATGCGCGCGCTCTCGCACAGGCCCTCGGTGCGCCCGCGCCACCGCCGCTCCATGTCGCACGGCGCCAGCAGACGCCAGTCGCCATTGGGATGCAGCACGCCGCGCGCCGCCGCCTGGTCAATGGTCAACTCGGCCCTGAGCGCGGTGAGCATGTCGTGCACCAGCCGCCCGGCCTCGTCCACGTACCGCGGATCGTGCGTCACCACCCAGGGCACGCGCTCACGCTCGGCCAACGACACCAACGCGCCGGCCAGCGCCGCCTCGGCGCCGCCGGTGTGGTGGAGTTGGACCTCCACGGCCAACCGATCGCCGAACAGCTCGTACCAATCGCCCAGCAGACGACGCGCGCCGTCGTCGTCGCCGGCACGGATGCGCGACGCGAGCGGCCCCGACCCGGGCCCGGTGAGCGCGTGCACGCCCTCGGCGTGCTGCGCCACCTGCGCCCATGTCACGCCGGGCCGCCCGCGCCGGTGGCGCTGCGCGGTCTTGTCCCAGGTGGTCCAGTTGCCAACACGCGCCGCGGTCACGAGCGCGGCGACGTTGCGGTAGCCCTGCGCGTTGCGCGCCAGGAACGCGGCGGGCATGCCGTCCACGTTGATCTCCGCGCCGGCTATCAACTCCAGCGGCGGATCGCATGCCCGCGCGGCAAGCTGCGCGCGGACGATGGCGCCGAGGTCAGCGGTGTCGGTAATGGCTATGCGGCGATAGCCGAGTGCATGCGCGCGGGCCACCAACGCCTCGGGCGTGGCGCTCCCGTCGCCAAAGGAAAAGGCAGTGTGCCCGCGAAGCTCCACATAGGGCACGTGTCAGTCCCACCAGCCGTGCAGGTACCAAGGGGTTGGACAGTCTGACAGTCTGACAGTCTGACAGTCACGGCGTTCGTAGTTTGCTGTCCGACTGTCCGACTGTCCGACTGTCTGACTCCCCCCCCCCACCGCATCCCGATACAGCCAGACCAGCGTGCCGTCCTCGCGAACACAGCGGAAATACTCGCGCGCATACGGACCGCCCTCCTCCCACTGACCGCCCGAGACGCGCTCCGGGCCGGCCACGTTGACGATCGCGTACGACGTGCCGCCGTCGCGGTACTGCACCGGCACCTGATGGTCGCGGCGTTCTTCGGTGCGCACCGACACGGACCGCGGCGGGGTCACGAGCTGCAGGGTGAGACGCGGCGTGGGTTTCGCTCCGCTCTGTGCCTTGGCCACGCCGCGCTCCCCGCTCGTGGCCGCCACCGCGGGATCCTCCCGCGTCCACTCCGTGCGCGCGTCCACCAGCGGATGCGCCGAGTTGGTTGGCGTGAGCACCACGTCGCCCTGATCGTCCATCAGCTGCGACACGGCGCGCTCCACCTGCGGCGCGCTGGCGAACCCCTTGTCGAACAGGTCGCCCTGCACGCCGTCGTTGCCGATCACCGACTCCACGCGCAGCGTCACGCCGGTGACCGCATCGGGGAGCGTGATGCGGTCGAGCGCCGCGCGGATGAGCCGCATCCACGACTTCTGGCTGCCGGTGGGCCGCGCCGAGCGTATGCGGTGCGCGAACTCCGTGCGGTCGGCGAGCGAGAAGGCGAGCGCCACCTCGCGCGCCCGCTGTCCGCCGGCGGCCAGCTTGTCGCACACGGTGCCGGCCAGCGCGTTCACCACGAACGTCAATCGCTCGGCGTCGCGCAGCGCGTAGTCCACCCACTCCACCGAGGCGCTGGGCAGCGCCCGCGCCGGCGACGCGAACAGCAGCCGCGGGTCGTCGGCCCGGGCGAGCTTCCAGAGACGCATGCCTTCGGCGCCCAGCCGTACTTCTATATGCTCGGCGTCGAGCGCGGCCAGCGCGCCCACCGTCTCCACGCCGATGCCGTCGAGCAGGTTGTCGAGCAGGGTGGAGGGCTCGAGCACGTCGATGGGGAACGGCGCGATGAATTCGCGGTCGTGGCCCGGCTTCACGACGGTGAACGGCACGCGCCGCTGTGTGGCCGCCAGTTCGGCAGCGATCGCGGTGAGGGCGGTGCCGGCGTGCGCGTTGGAGTAGCCGTACCTGTGCGCCACATCCACGAGCCGCACGGCGAGCGCGCCCGCGTCGAGACCGCGCGCGTCGGCCCACACGCGACCGGCGGCGCCGACGCTCACGCGCGGGGTGTGTTCCAGCAGAGCGGTGACGAGATCAGCGGGAAGCGCCGCGCCGGTCGGCCAGCTCGGGCTCCAGAGACAGACGTAACTCATGATGCGTGACCGGAAGAACGAATTCAGCGTGCGCCTTCCATCCGAGCGCCACCGCGTCCATGCGCACGCGGGCGTGCGTGATCTCGGCGGGATCGCCGAACGGCGTGCGCTTGTAGCGGTAGTCGGCGGGGGTGATGCGCGAGGTGAGTTTGAGCGCCGACATCGCGGCGTGCGTGGTGAGCGCCACGAGCGCGCTCCCGCCGTCGCGCGTGGCGCGGGTGAGACGGACGGTCTCCTGTCCTTTCGGCTCGGCGCCGGCCAATACGACAAGTGCAAAGCCGCCCGAGCGCAGCAGCTCCTCGGCGGAGCGCAGCGCGTTGAGCCGGCTGGAAGGACGGACGAGCAGGGGGCCCTCGTCCCAGAACGCGCCGGCCACCGTGCCGACGCTGTCTATCCAGGCGGCGCGTTCGCCGGCGGCGAGCACGCCGTGGCAGGCGGCGCGGAGAATGGCGGTGGCGCCGCCCTGCGGGGCCCATACGGAAAGCCGGCCGCGCGGGAGCCCGCCGCTGGGCAGCGCGCGATCGAGTTCGGCGATGCCCGTGGCCAGTTGGGTGGCGGCTCGCCGGGTGATGGGCGAGGCATCGGGGAATCGCTCTTCGAGGAGAGCACGGAGGGCGAGAAGGTCCTGGGCAGCGGCGCCTGACATACCCGAATAAAAACCGAAACTCGGGGCGGGCGGAAGGGGGAGCTCACAGCTCGTGGCCAACAGCTTCCAAACGGCGGGGAACAGCGGTGAACTGCAGGCATAAAGCCATGAGCTGAAAGCTGTTAGCTGCTAGAAAAAGCGCTGGGACCCATCCCGAATCGCGTCAAGATGGGTCCCAGCGCAGTCACTGGCCACTGACAGCTGATAACTCTCAGCTCCCAGCCTGCTGTTTGCCGTTCCCGCTGTTTCTCAGTGCACCGTCATTTCCGCGCTGTTCCCGTAGTTATCCCCCAGGAAATGCTCGGCGAAGAACTCCATCATCATCGTCTGCGCGTACGGGGCCATGTCGCCGTATCCGTGCGGCTTGGGCGGATAGACCATGAGTGAGAACCGCTTGTCGGCTTTGATGAGCGCATTGACCAGCCGCATGGTGTTGGCCGGATGGACGTTGTTGTCCATGAGCCCGGTTTCGAGGAGCAGCGCGCCCTTGAGGTTCGCTGCCAACTCCACCGTGGTCGGTATGTGGATCT
>Ga0307375_10001777_pt1 | contig 22998 bp, 15 predicted proteins | sample TR1MG_FD_202531 | JGI IMG/M metagenome (GOLD analysis project Ga0307375, IMG submission 202531) | Soil microbial communities from Risofladan, Vaasa, Finland - TR-1 | ecosystem: Environmental > Terrestrial > Soil > Coastal area > Acid sulfate soil | place: Finland: Risofladan, Vaasa | collected...
GGCCAGTTTGACTAGTTCAGGATCGGGTTTAACTCGTTTGCTACGTTTCGCTTCGGTCATTGTTGCTCCTTTATGCTGGCAGTCTCCTGCCAAATGACCGTTTACACAAAACTATTTACACCCTCCACATACAATCTTGCAGCACCTCTTAACAAAGTACCCAACTATCGAAAGCCTTGTCTTAATTCGTGAGGTAAAACTTTTTCTTGCAGTGGGTCAAAGTACACCCCCGCCGGAAGTGAAAATCCGCATTTGGCTGGGCAATATCCCCGAACATCTGCCGTACTCTTTCGAGCTGAGTCATTATGTTAAGACGCCTATACAGATGGCACCTTACATCGCTGGCGGCCACTTTCAGTCAGAACTGGATGCTATTGACGGAGCCCTTAAAGCGCTCACCTCATTTTATGTCCAAGCTCTCAATCAAGGCCATGCGCCAACCCCATCGAATAATTGGATGGTTCCGAACTCGTATTTTTAGCCACAAAAGATAAATCTGAATCGGGGATCGCCGTAACGGTTGAGGCGCTGGCTTTTGCGTTGAGTTTTTTGTTGAGGATGCCGCGAGCGCGGCAAGCTCTGGAAAATGGTGGGCAACCATGATAACAACTGCCATCAAGTCTCTGCTAGACTTACGAAAGGATTTTGCCCTCAACTAACATCCAGCTTTGTGTTCGACGACCTATGACACTCAAATCTCTGTGTACCCCTCGCGATTCCGTTTTTGTCGCCGACCGCCGCGCCACGGTGCTCAGCCTCGACACATTCCTCAAGGGCCAGATTTCCGGCTCTGAGTTCTTTGACGAGAATTACTTCACCAACGGCATGACAACTCTGGTTGATCGAGCGTTTCGTCACCTTTCAGGAACGGGTGCCGGATCGTCGGTGTTTCTATTGTCACAGGCGATGGGTGGTGGTAAGACACACAGCATGATTGGCCTCGGTTTGCTGGCGCGCGACCCTGAGCTGCGTCGCCGCGTTTTGGGAGGTGATGACCCAGCTCCCAATCTTGGGAGCTGTCGTGTAGTCGGTTTTAATGGACGTAGCACTGATTACCCAGGTGGCATTTGGGGCTCAATCGCAGAACAGCTAGGTAAGACAGACCAATTTGCGCGCTACATTTCTCCCCTTCTCAGTGCGCCGGGTCCCGAGGCTTGGAAGCAATTGCTCGGTGGTGACCCACTGGTGTTCTTTTTGGATGAATTGCCGCCGTACCTCGAATATGCAGTGACGGTTTCGGTTGGGCATGGTGACTTGGCGGTAGTTACGACAACGGCACTCGCCAATCTTTTTGTCGCCGTTGCCGAGATGAATAATGTTTGCCTCGTTTTATCCGATCTTGCGGGTACCAATTTCAGCATCGGTCAATCCAATTTGCAGGCTGCGTTTGACCGAGCAGTACAGGGCATCACGTCAGAGTCTCGCCGCATCGCTGTACCGATCACACCTGTGAATCCGAACGGTGACGAGCTTTATCACATCCTCCGCAAGCGCCTGTTTGAAAATGTCGCTTCGCAGGCAGACATCGAGCGGGTTGCCGCTGCTTATCGCGATTCGTTGCGTGAAGCCGGACGTATGAACCTGACTACAACCACGCCGGAATCGCTTTACACCCGCGTGATTGATGCCTACCCCTTCCATCCAGACTTGCGTGAACTGGTGGGTAAATTTAAGGAAAACGAAGGCTTTCAGCAGACGCGCGGCGTGATTCGCCTGATGCAGATGGTGGTTTCCGATCTCTGGAAAACCGAGAAAGCAGCGGCGAAAGATTTAATCAATCCCTACGATATTGATCTCAACGTTGACGAAATCGCATCCGAGATTCGCACCATCAATCCATCATTAAGCGAAGCCATTGCACACGATATCGCCCATGACGGTGACTCCGAAGTTGAGCAGATTGATCTCGCCAATGGCAATGCCGATGCTTCGGATGCGGCGCGTCTCATCCTGGTTGCATCCCTTTCCACTACACCGGGTGCAATTCACGGCCTGCGCGAATACCAGCTTGTAGATTGCCTTCAGCGTCCAGGCCGCGACCTCTCCACCTTCAGGGCCAATGTTCTGGACAAACTCGCCACTCGCGCATGGTATTTGCACAACTCAGCCGATGGCCGTTTGTTCTTCAAGAACCAACAAAACCTCGCCGCCAAGTTGCGCGCTACCGCACTTTCGCTGCACGCCGAAACGGTAGATCGGATGCTGCGCGAGCATCTTGAAGAATATTTTGCAGCCTCGATGCGCGATTGTTATCAAGTGGTCAAAGTGCTGCCACCGCTCGACGAAGTACAGGTTGAACAGGAACGCACCACGCTGATTATCGTGCGACCCGGTGGGCAAGCAAACTCACTGCCCATTTCAGCTGATTGGCAGGCATGGTGGGAACAGCAGCAATATAAAAACCGTGTACTGTTCCTGAGCGGCTCACGCGACACCTTTCAAAAGGTGATTGACGCTGCCCGTCAAACCCGCGCATTGCAAAGCATCGAAGACGAACTCAGATCAGAGGGCACGCCATCCGATGACCCGCAATGGCGGGCACTCGACGCACTGCGAGACCGCATCGCCTTGCAGTTCACGGCATCCTTGAAAGAAGCGTTCGACCAGATCGTTTATCCGTCCATCAACTCGGCTTTGCGTTCTACTGGGATTGACCTTGTTTTTGCCGGGAACCGCAACGGTGAAGCTACGATCCGCAATACTTTGGATGGCGCCCAGAAGTTCACAACTAAGATTGACGATGACAGCTTCCGCACCCGTGCTGAAAGTCGGCTGTTTGGCTCCTCTGAAACCAAAGTCGTGCTTTGGTCAGACTTCAAGCGCGCTGCCGCCGTCAATACCAACTGGCCGCTGCATAAACCCTCCGCGCTGGATGACCTCAAGCAAGAATGCGTGCGCCGTGGCTTGTGGCGCGAAGAGGGCAACCACGTTCGCCGTGGGCCCTTCCCACCGCCCGCACCGTCAGTCGAAATTCGCACACTCTCCACAGAAGAAGACGGTGATGGCCGCACCTACCTGAAAATCGAACCGCTGCATGCGCCATCGGTGGTGTATGAGACCGGCGATTCTGAACCGACACCAGCATCCAGCCCAGTGCCAACCCCAGCCCGGTTCGAGGCAACAGCGCTACGGTACCGGTTTCTCGCGGTTGACCCGGAAAATTCACTTCTCGTCAGTCCTGTTCGTGAGTGGACAGCAAACATTCGACTCAAATACCAGTTGCACAACCGGGGCGACCACTACGAGGTGGAGTTTCTTGCACTACCCAAAGCCAACGGCATCACTATTCGCTACACCACTGATGGATCAGCACCGACCACAACGAGTGCGGCAACTTATGCTGGCGTGATCCGCATACCAACCGGCTGCCGCGTAGTGTGCGCCATTGCCGTAGCTGCCGAGTACGGCATCAACTCCGAAATCATCCGCATTGCTATTCCGCAGCCCGGCAGGGAAGAACCTACCTTAGACTTGCGCCAACCGGCGCGCTGGAATAACCGTGTTCGGCTGGATGATGCTGCTACTGTTTGGGATTTCATTCAGCGACTGGGCGCTGTGACCAACGTTGTGGCGCATGACGTGGGGTTGACCGCAGAAAGCGAAGACGGCTTGCAGCACGTCGAATACTCCGGTGCGGTGGATAGCGGCTACAACGCCGCCAGCATTGAAACCGCTGCAAACAAATTACAAGAAGTCGTCGGCGCGGGTGCATTACGCATGAGCATCGGTTCGCTGGGCTTCCTCACCGGGCAAGCACTGCTCGATTGGTTGCGAGCCACCAACCAGTCCTTCGACGTTTCCAAAGTGAAGCAATAATTTATGGCACGCACGGCATCATTGACTACCCGGAGGATTGTCGGCCTCGGCTTCCTGCCCGACGAAGCGCGGCACGGCTTCCTCATCGACGTGCCCAAGGGCAGCGGCCAAAGCGACATGGTCTGCATCACCGAACATCGCGGTGCCGACCTCGACAACCTGGGGGCGCGCGCGATTGCCCCTGCCTCGCCCAGCGATGCGTCGTTGCGCGTGATGATAGACCGCAATCGCTGGCTTGCGCTGGCACCCGCCTTTTGGGAAGAAGCCAATCGCCGTCTGCGTGCCAACGGCTTGCCCGCCTGCAAATTTTTGAAGAACCCGGCCAAACCCGTGCCGGTACACCCCTCGCTTGGTAAAGAACTGTGCGTCTTGTGCTGGGCGGTGGAAGAAGCGCCACCGGACGACATCCCCAACGCCCTGCGCAACTGGGAGGCGCTGGCACCCGAAGAACGCTGGTGGCTTTACACCATGACCGTCGCCACCACAGGCCAAGCCATGCAAAAGGGATTGGGCTGGCGCAAGGCGCTGCGCGCAGCCCTTGCAGACAACCCATTCGTAAAAGGCGAGGGAATTTCGCCCCGTGCTCGGCGCGAACTGCTGGGGCATTCACAACTCGCGCTTAGCCTCTAATCACGATAATCCCTATGCCCGCATTCATCGAAACTCAGTTTCCTATCGCCCGCCTTTCCGCTGAGGCTTACAAAGAACGCAAAGCCGTTTCAGGACAAACACTCACTGGACTTGGTAAATGGTGGGGGCGCAAGCCGTTGGTGCTGGTGCGTGCTTCCATTATTGGTATGTTGATGCCCGCCTCGGACAATCCTAAAAAGGATCGGGAGATATTCCTCAAAATTCTGACGATGGACGATGATGGCACCTGGCAACGCTGCAAACCTGCCGCACAGCGCAAGACGACCCGAGCCGAATTTGATGCGCTTCCTTATGCAGAACGTCTGACGGAGTGCGAACGCCCGGAGAATATTGAAGGGCCCACGGTGGACGATTGGGCGGAAATTAACGCCCACCTGAATACTACCGCTAAAGATTTATCAGAATTGGTCGAACAACTGGGGCAGAGCACATTTGGTCACACACCGCGCGTGGGAGACAGCTTTTGCGGAGGGGGTTCCATTCCGTTTGAGGCCGCCCGCATCGGCTGCGAGGCGTTTGCTTCTGACCTCAATCCTGTCGCCGGTCTACTTACTTGGGCCAATCTCAATTTACTGGGTGGTGGCGTAGCGGTGCAGGACGAAGTACGCAAAGCTCAGAAGGAAGTCTTCGCTGAAGCAGATAAGCAAATTATCGAATGGCGCATCGAACACAATGAGTGTGGCGAGCGTGCCGATGCCTACCTTTATTGTGTCGAAGTCAAGCCCGAAGGATGTGACTATTATATTCCGCTCGCCCCAAGCTGGGTCGTAGATGAATATTCCAAGGTTATCGTTCTCTGGCGTCATGTATCTGTATCAGACCGTTTGCAACCGGAGGTCGCTGTTGTTTCGGACGCCGAGATAGAGGATTGCAAAAAGGTCGGTGCGACTGTGGTCGATAGCCGCGTCATTGATCCGTTTGATGCCAACCGCTCGTGGTCGGTGGAAGCACTACGAGGCTCAGAAGGCTTGCGCCGCTGGAGCAACGACGATGTGGTGCCACGCCCCGGCGATGTGTTTCAGGAACGGCTGTACTGCATCCGCTGGATTAATGCCGAGGGCAAACGCCGTTACGCTGCCCCCGATGCCGCCGATCTCGCGCGTGAAGCCAAAGTGCTCGCACTGTTAAAAGAACGTTTTACGGACTGGCAACGTGAAGGTTTTATTCCGTCGAAGGCGATAGTTAGCGGTTACAACACTGAACAGCCTATTCGTGAGCGGGGTTGGACCCACTGGCATCATTTTTTTACGCCGAGACAGTTGTTGACGCATGGAGTTTTGGCAAATTTTTCGATGAAGGCTCGCAGTCAGCATTTGTTGGCAGCAGCGATGCTCAATATGGGAAGGATTGTAGATAGAAATTCTCGATTGTGTCGCTGGCTCTCAAGTAAAACACAGATAGCAGGGGGCAAGGATACGTTTTACAATCAGGCGTTGAATACTCTATTCAACTACTCCACTCGACCACTTCTGGTGCTAGATTCGGCGCAGATTTGTCTTAGTAAACAAATTGGCATTTGCGTTAAAGGGTTGGTTGAGGTGGTTGACGCGCGAGACGTAAACCATAATTGCGATCTCTGGATCACCGACCCACCCTATGCGGACGCAGTCAATTATCACGAGCTCGGCGACTTCTTCCTCGCGTCGTATGACAAGCAACTGGCCAAAGCCTTCCCGGAGTGGATACCCGATGCCCGCGCCGAACTGGCTGTGCGCGGCGATGGCGAAGACTTCCGCCGCTCGATGGTGGAGATTTATCGCAACCTCGCTCGTCACATGCCGGACAACGGCTTGCAGATGGTGATGTTCACCCATCAAGACCCTTCCGTCTGGGCTGACCTTGGCATGATTCTCTGGGCTGCGGGGCTGAAGGCCACTGCCGCATGGACCATAAGCACTGAGACCGAGGCCGCTGGCATCAAGAAAGGCAATTACGTGCAAGGCACGGTCTGTCTGGTGTTGCGCAAGCGCGTGGGCACTGAACCGGGTTTTCTGGACGAGGTTTATCCACTGGTGGAAGACGAAGTGAAGCACCAGATCAAATCCATGCAGGCGCTCGATGAGGACGGCGAACCAAACTTCAACGATGCCGACTACCAACTGGCCGCCTACGCTGCCGCGCTCAAGGTGCTCACCCAATACGGCAATATCGACGGGCGCGACGTGGAGCATGAAGTGTTTGCCGTGCGCGCACGCAATGAGAAGAGCGACTTCCAGGCCGTGATCGAACGCGCCCTCGGCATTGCCTGCGACTACCTCGTTCCGCGCGGTCTCGATAATTCATGGCGTGACCTTTCGCTGGCGGAACGTTACTACTTGCGCGCACTGGACATCGAATCGCGCGGCGAACGGCGCAAAGGCATGTACGAAGAATTGGCGCGCGGCTTTGGCGTGACCGACATCCGTCCGCTTCTGAAGTCTGACAAGGCCAACGGCGCGCGCATGTACACGCCCTCGGGTCTGGAAGTGAGTTTGCTTGCACCCATTGGCGGCGGGGAGCCGAATGATGCTGTGCTGCCGTCTCGCCGTGGACGTGCTGGTACCTCCGGCCCGCACCCGTTCGCCGCATCATCCTTGCGCCACCTGATGTTCGCCGTGCGCGAAACCACTGCCGCCGACAACAGCCCGGAGCCGGGTCGCCAATATCTGCGCGACACCTTTGGCCAAGGTTACTGGACGCAACGCGAACGGTTTATCGGTTTGCTGGAGTGGCTGGCGCAATTGGGCAACACGGCAGGCATGGACGAATGGCACGACGATTCCGAAGCCGCGCGCATCCTCGCGGGGCGCCTGCGCAACGACCATGCGTGATGCTGCTTAAATGATCCAACGCCATTCCAGCCGCCGCAACCGCCTCGACCGCGCTGTTCTCAATCAGCGTTTGGTGGGCGCAGTTTCGTATGACCGTATTGCGGGGTATTTCCGTTCCAGCTTGTTTGAGGTGGCTGGGGAAGCCATCAATAATGTGCAAGGCCCGGTGCGGATTATTTGCAATTCCGATCTAGACCCTCAAGACCTTGTCACCGCCGCTGCCGCACAAGCCGCGCTGCGCCAAAGCTGGTGCGCAGGGCAGCCTGAAGCCGCACCACCAGCTGCGTTACCGCGCTATCAAGCACTTTTCGAAGCGTTGACCTCGGGCAAGATGGAAGTGCGGGTGCTACCTGATTCGGCCTTCGGTCTGATTCACGGCAAAGCGGGTGTGATTCGTCGTGCCGATGGAACTGCTATTTCATTTATGGGTAGCGTGAATGAAAGCTTGTCCGCTTGGAAAGTGAACTACGAGTTGTTGTGGGAGGATGATTCCCCCGAGAGCGTGGCGTGGGTACAGGAGGAATTTGACGCATTGTGGAACGATCCACGTGCGATGGACTTAAGCGTCTGTCCGTTCATTGTGCAGGACGTGCAGCGCATTATCACCCGCAAGGTGATCGAGCCAGCGGAATGGAAAGAGACGGTTGACCCCACCACTGCTGCAGCCGCAGCCGCCATCGAGACGCCGGTCTATCGTCGGGAACAGGGGCTGTGGCCGCACCAAAAATATTTTGCCCGCCTCGCGCTGGAGCGTCACCGACTCGGCGGCGCACGTTTGGTGTTAGCCGATCAAGTGGGCTTGGGGAAAACCATCCAACTCGCGATGGCGGCATTGCTGATGGCGCTGGAAGACCCTGATGGCGGGCCGGTCCTTGTGCTCGCGCCCAAGCCGCTGTTGCAGCAATGGCAGGACGAGATGATGGAGTTGTTACAGCTTCCGTCCGCTCGTTGGAACGGACACGCTTGGGTGGATGAAAACGACCTGGAATATCCGGCGGACGGCATCAAGTCATTGGGTAAATGCCCGCGCCGGATTGGCTTGGTGTCGCAAGGACTAGTGGTGCGCGGCTTGCCGGAGGCGTTGCAACAATTGCTGAGTCGCCGTTATACCTGTGTGATCGTAGATGAATCACATCGCGCGCGTCGCCGCAAAGTGCCCAAGGTGGATGCAACACCAGACGAAGTGGATGAGCGGGCTGAGCCAAACAAACTGATGGCTTTTTTGAAAGAGATCGGGCCGCGCACCAAGAGCATGTTGCTGGCTACCGCGACCCCGGTTCAACTGCATCCAGTGGAAGCTTGGGATCTGCTGGACATTCTCTCGCAGGGAAATGACGGAGTACTGGGCGGTTGGACACGAACCAGCCCGTGGTTTCGGGCCAGCCATTGCTTGGCGATTGCCAATGGTGAAACAACAGTGCCGATCGAGCCGGTGGCAGGTTGGCAATACGTGCGCGACCCGCTGCCATCGCGCGCCGAAGACCCTGCCTTCGATAGCATCCGGCGCAATCTGGATGCGGACGATAAAACCTGGCAGTTCAAGCCCGAAGTGTTGAGCCAGCTTTCGCCCGCGATACGCCGGGTGCAATTGCAGAATAATATTCTTCCGAATTTCGGGGATCGGTTCAATCCGCTACTGCGTTGCATCGTTCGCCGTACACGGGGTTATCTTGAAGAAATGATTAATCCGGCAACCGGCGGTTATTACTTGCCGCGCGTGACGGTGCGGTTGTTTGGGGAAGATGCCAACAGCTCGCTGGGTCTGGGCAGCTATCTGGGCGATGCCTACCGCGAAGCAGAAGAGTTTTGTCGTTTGCTGCAACAGCGGATCAGAGGCGCTGGATTTTTCAAGACGCTGCTACTGCGCCGCTTGGGTAGCTCGATGGAGGCAGGGCGGAATACGGTCGTCAAGTTGCTGGGACACCATGCTGATGAGTTGAGCGATGAAGAAGATGACTACACGGATGACGAAGATGGTAATCAGACAGGGCGCGCGTTACAGGCAGATTCTGAGTTCAAGAACTTCACCAAAGCGGAGATTGCCTCGCTGAACCGATGCCTGGCACTGCTTCGCCAAGGGGGTAATAACGATCCCAAGCTGGAAGCGCTGGTGGGTTATTTGATGGGCACGCGGTCAGGTGTAGAAACTCGTTGGCTTGATTTGGGATGCATTCTCTTTTCGCAGTATTACGACACAGCGCGCTGGGTCGGCGATGAGTTGTCTAAACGTGCAGAGTTTGCAGGGATGGAAATTGGACTTTATGCGGGGAGCAATCGGTCAGGCATTTGGATCGAAGGAAAATTTCAGCGTTGCGAACGGGAAGTGCTCAAGGCACGAGTGCGTGCAGGTGAAATTAAACTGTTGTTGGGCACAGATGCGGCCTCTGAGGGCTTGAACTTACAGCGCCTTGGCACGCTCATCAATATTGACTTGCCGTGGAACCCCACGCGCCTAGAACAGCGCAAGGGGCGTATCCAACGTATCGGACAGGCTCGAAGCCAAATATGGATTGCCAACTTACGCTACCGCGATTCGGTGGAAGACAGAGTTCATCAAGTGTTGGCCGACCGTCTAGAATCCATCCACCAATTGTTCGGCCAGATACCTGACACGTTGGAAGATGTGTGGGTCAAGATTGCCCTGGAAGGTGAACAAGAGGCACTCCAGCTCATCGACCGCACCACGGCCACCCGCAATCCGTTTGATGCAAAATACAGCAAGGTCGAGGATGCGGATTGGGAAACCTGTTCATTGGTTCTTGATCCTCGGGCGGTGAAAGAGCAGCTTTCACGCGGGTGGTGATTTGGATTAAAGGCGGCACAAAATGCTGTCATCGCCGCAGAGTGCAATGCAGAGTGTAAACGAAAGTTCGTTCGATATATACAAGCCAAGCGTGGCCACCCGTTCAAGTGATACATCACAATGCAGAACCTCAGTCGGAAGCCGCAATACGAAACCTAATTTATTGACACACCATTCGCACTAGAAGTGGTTATCGCTTTGCGCTCGAATGGTGTGTCTAACCCACGATAGACGGGCATTCCGGCCCGTTATCGCCATGCTGTAATCCGTTATCCGAATCCGCTGGCCTCACCGCATATCGCCCAATCCCCGCGTGCGATAGCACCTGATACCGCTCGTCAGATTGCGCTTGATTAATATTTTCCTGATGGTAACGGTGTGTAACCACATCCATTAGGAGCATCCCATGAGCGAAAAAAATCAAACCAAGCTGGTCGCCTTCCGCCTCGGACTGGCCGAGTACGAACAACTGTCACAGGTGGCACAGGCGGAAGATAAGACACCCACCGAAATCGCAAGGCAATCTGTACGCGACCGCCTCAACGGCGACCGTTTTATCGACATCGCCCGCCGTGAGACACGCGAAGCCATGCAGGAAATCGTACGGGCGCAAGCCAAACATCTCGAAGAAATCCGCGATGCCGTTTTCCAGTCTGCCGAACACATTCAACTGATCGCGGTCGGCGATATTTCTGAAATGCAGTTGCATATCGGCGAGCTGCCCAACCGAACCTGATCAGCCTGCCGCGAGCGCGGCATCCATCTTTATCCAAACCAAAGGAGTTCCACATGAGCAACCAAGCCAACCCACCCACCGAGAATCTGCCTCAAGAACAGAACGAAGAATACGCCGTCCAGGAATACCTGGCCGGACTCGACACACCACCCAAAACTGTTGAGGTTGCTTGCGCAGCCGAGCAAACCTTGGCCGACATCGACCCTTACGAAAACGAACAATTCGAACAGGAAATGCGCGACACCCAACTCGAAAAGGACAGCAAATGGCTGGCGCGGTTGCTCCATTTTGGCATACGGAAACCGAGGTAAGCGATGGAGCCGGTGCAGGACATCTTCTTCGGGCCAGTCCCGACCAACATCCCGCCGGGCACTAAAATCCGGCGCTGGGATACGGCCATCGGCGGCGGGCTGATCGTCGGCCTGATGGGGTTCTTCCTGTGCGTCATTGTGTTGTGGCGTCCTCTGCCGATCCTGGGTGACATCAATCACAACGTGCCGATGCCGATCCATGCCAGGTATTGGGGCGAAATCCTGCTCTCATGGGTGAGCGGCGGAAATTTGTTCGCGGAAAACTCCACCCGATATATCCAAGCCGTGAACCTGTTGCCATTTTGGATGGTATGGGGCCGCTTGATTATCGCTGGCAGCGCCAGCCTTGGATTGGCATTCATCATCACCCGCGCATTGCTGACCCCCAGAGACCAGATCATGCACGTCGCAGGAGCGCGGCTGCGCACCGGCAAAGATGCGCTGCGGCAAGCCCAACTGGATGCTAAAAAATCCCTGAACGGTGCGAAGCCGTTCATGCGCATCCATCCAGATTTACTACTTCCAAAATCCAAGTGGACAAAGCATACACTGATATATGGCGGAGTCGGTGCGGGCAAGACCCAGATACTGATCCCGATCCTGCGCCGGATATTCCGCGCCAACTATCGCGCCATTCTGTATGACGTGAAGGGCGACTTCACCTCCTACTATCCGTCTGCGTTGCTGATCTCCCCCTGGGATGCGCGCAGCGCCATCTGGGACATCGGGCGGGATATCTGTACCCGCGATGCGGCACAGGAGTTCGCCAGTTCCATCATCCCGACCAATGATAGAGACCCGTTCTGGACGAATGCAGCCCAGTTCCTGATGACCGGCGTGTTGTTCTCGCTCCAGGCCGACAAAGGCACCGATTGGGGCTGGCAGGAATTGGCCGAGCGGTGCAATTACGACCAGGCCAAACTGCTTGATCTGATGCAGCGTTATTACCCGAAAGGTGCGAATGTCATCGCCGATCCGAACAGCCCCCAGACCGGCAGTGTGATATCCACGCTGGCGGCCTACACCCGATTGATAGACGATCTGGCCGTGGCATGGGGTAACACCGAAGGACGGAAACACTTCTCATTGCGCGACTGGCTGCGCCCTGATTATGCCGGGCCACGCCAAATCATCCTGCAAGCTGGTAAGGGCGAGAAACTCACCAGTGCTTATATCGCCGCGATGCTCAATTCCATCGTGCCGGAAATCATTTCTCCTGCGCTGTCCGACACGACACACGAGCTGGGCCGCACGCTGTTCTTCGTGCTGGACGAGTTCACTTCGCTCTCCAAAATAAAAATCCAGCCCCTACTGGACAAGGGCCGGTCCAAGGGCGTGTGCTGCATCTTGGGCTTCCAAGACATCGCCCAGGTGCGCAAGGTCTACGGCCAGGACGATGCGAAGAGCATCACCAGCATGGTGGGCACGCATATCGTGTGTCGTGTCGGCCCCGGCGAGACACGGGAAATGATTGCTAACCAGATCATCGGCAAGCGGCGCATTGCCACGCTCAATACCAATGTATCCAGAGGCAATGCCAATACCACGACGACCACCTCTTTCCACGAGGACGAGCGCCCGATCATTCTGCCCGCCCAATTGTCGAGTGAGCTGGGCGTCCGGCAGGACAAGTCTCCGGCTGGATTCTCGATCCGGGCGTTATATATGAGTGACGGCGACGTGCTGATGCTGGATTGGCCTGGCACCGATACCAAGAAGCTCAAGAAGCGGCGTTCGTACATTGAGGCGCCGTGGGTGAAGCCCGTTGTATCCTCGAAGACCAATGAAGTATCCGATTCGCAACCGTCTCCTGCCGGGCAGGCAGTGGTTCAACCAGAATCGCAAATCAAACGGGATGATGCCGAACCGGACAGTGCGCCATTACCGGAAATCAAACAAACCAAGCATGAAGTGCTGGCGGTCATCAGTGAATCGCCGCAGCCAGTGAATCAGGCAACGACATCCGAGACTCCAGAGCCACTATCCGAGGCGACCGGAGAAATGTTGGCAGGTGTGGTGGGCGGCAGCGGTGGTGAAATGGTGATGAGTCTCGGTGCCGCGCTGGATGCGCTGACCAGCTCGCCACAGGTAGCTAAGCCCAAGGTAAAGGTATTCACCGGCAACGTCAGCCGGGGGCGATCATGCTGACCGTAACCGAACTCAATCAGTCCGGTAAAAATGCCAGCGGCCATGCGATGCTGGATTACTTGTTGAAGGAGACCAAATACTACCAGGACAAGGACGGTAATGAAGTGTCGGCATCCCGCTGGCTGGGCAAGGGTGCCGCTTCATTACAATTGGCCGGTTCAGTAAATCACGAGGCGATGGATCAACTGGCACAAGGTTACGGTCCAGATGGCAACGCCTTGTGCAAGAACGCAGGTGCTAACCACCGAGTGGGCTACGACTGCACCTTCAGTGCGGTCAAGCCGGTGTCTGTGCTGTTTGCTGCGAGCACCCCACCCGAGCGAGAGTTGATTCTGGCCGCACATCGCAATGCGGTTCGAGATGCCGTGGCTTATCTGGAACGCCAGGCCACCACCCGCCGGGGTGCCGGTGGTGCGGTTGAGGTCAAGGTCGATGGGCTAGTGGCCTCCGGCTTTACGCACTTCGCCAGCCGCGATCTCGACCCGCAGCTGCACGAGCATGTCCTGATCTACAACGTTGCCCTTGGCGAGGACGGGCAATGGGGCACCTGGAATACCGACCTGCTGTGCGAACACCAACGCGCAGCTGGTGCGCTTTACCGTGCAGGACTGGCGCGCAATCTGCGCGACCTTGGCTACGGAGTAGAAAAGCAGGTCGAGCGGGATGCGGACGACCGTGAAACCGGGCAGATCTACTTCGGCGTGGCGGGTGTGGATGAGTCTATCCAACTGGCATTCTCCCAACGCCGTATTGCGATTGAAGCCTACATGCAGCAGCACAATGTCACTGCGCAGCAGGCCTGTCTTGCGACCCGCAAAAATAAATCAGAGCCATCGTTCGACGAACTCACTCAGCTATGGGGCGATACGCTGGACACCATGCGTCAGCAGGACGCGACATTGTTCCAGGATGCGCAGAGCTTGAAAGGCAAAGCGAGCCAGGTCGAAGGTTTGTCCGACCTGGGTGTGTTGAAGAAGCTGCACCGGATGGAGAGCACCTTCACCCGTGCCCAATTGATCGAGCGCATTGCCCTGGAAAATGTCGGGCGCTTGTCGATCCGGGAAATCGAGCGTGAGGCGCAATTGTTCCTGGAACGTGCCCCGGTGATCCAGTTGCGCAACAACGGCAAGAACCAGCAGCAATACGTGGCGCAATACATGCTCGCCCTGGAACAGGGCATCGTCGAGCGCGGCAATGCCCGCAAAGATGATTCATCGGTGCGAGTGCGAAAAGAACTGATCGATGCCGCCATGGCCGACTTCGAGCGCGAGAAGCAGGCCACGCTGACCGATGAACAACGTAAAGCGGTGGAGTGGGTGTGCGCAGGCACAGGCGGGACATGCTGTGTCACCGGCTTGGCCGGAACCGGCAAGACCTTCACGGCACTGGCGTTCAAAAAGGCATTTGAGGCAGACGGGCGGCGACTGATAGGTGTTGCTATTTCGTGGGATGCCGCAAAGAAACTGGAAGCCGAAACCGGCATGGTGTCGTATTCCGCTGCGGCCATCCTCGAACAACTCAAATCCGGCAAGCTAAAATTGAGTAGCAGCGATGTGGTCGTACTAGATGAGGCGGGCACTGCGGGCACTATGACCATAAGTGCCTTACAAGTCGCCTGTGACCAAGCAGGAGCAGGCACAGGTAAAGTCGCAGCTAGAGGCGCGAAGCTAATTTTACAAGGTGATGTGATGCAGTTGCAACCCGTCGAGGCAGGAGGTGCATTTCGTCTGGCAATCGAGAGCGTGGGTGATGCAAGGCTGACTGAGATTCGGCGTCAGCAGAATGATGCCGACCGCAAAACGGCACGCATGTTTTACGGCCTCGACAATGACGGCCATCCGATAGATGGACAGGCCATCCTCGACCGCTTACATAAGCAAGGGCAGATCGTTGAAGCCAACTACCGCCCCGAGGCCATCAAGCAATTGGTGAACGACTATTTCACCAACCCAACCCCCGTTCGTGAAAAACTCGTGCTGGCCGGAACACGGGCGGAAGTCAAAGCCCTCAACCACGCCATTCGGGCAGAACACAAATCGCGTGGTGAACTCGGGCCAGGACAGACGTTGAAGGTCAAGGCCGGAGGCGAGATCAAGACCATCGAACTCGCCACCGGCGACCGCATTCGCTTCGCCGAGAAGAACAAGGATCTAAGGGTGTTCAACGGCACGCAAGGCGTGGTTCAAAATCTGCGCCTCAACCCAGACGGCAACCTGGATATTTCGGTGCGGCTGGAAAGTGACATCCGGTCGCAGGAAGGGCGCATCGTCAAATTCAACAGCAAGGACTTTGCATCGCTTGACCACAGCTACGCGATGACCGTCCACAAAAGTCAGGGGCAAGGGCGAGACAGTGTGTTCGTGCTCGCCAATGCGGGCATGACCGACCTTCACTTTGCTCTGGTGGCGTTCACCCGCACCAAGCAATCATTCCGGCTCTATGGAGCCAAGGACGATCTTGCCAGCATGGGGCGACGCTTTGGCCGCGAGCGCCTGAAAACCAATGCATCCGAACAACTTCTGGAGCAGAAACACCAGCAGGAAAAATTAGCGCAAAGGCTGATGCGACCAATCAACAAGTTCGTCAACCTCACTGGAAAATTACTGCGCTTGAACCGGCAGCATGCCGCAGTCGCGGCATGCTCAATCCAGCCCTCAAGCAAGACTTTGGTCGCTAAGCAGGGTCTTCGCTTGTCTCGCTGAAATCGCCGATAGCCAATCTCCGCAGAGGGTCACATCCGACTCAGTCGATTGTGATAATTTTTTGTAGTTCCACGGCCATTAGTGATATTTTTTTGTTGTTCCAAGGCAAAATGAGTGGCGGTTTTGGGGAAACTGAATAATCGGTTTCGACCAAATCCGATAGCGTATGTAGGTCTTCTGATTATCTGCTTCACACCTAGAATCGGACGTGTAAATTGGAGCGGATTTTATAGTGTGGTTGTCTTAAATCGACCACTATGGGGACGGTCAGCGCGCTTGCTATGAGCTCCCGCTTCTCGGCCATTGCGGGAGTTCGGGTGGATTATCCAAATGTCTGCTCTGCGTATGCGGATTCAACCGGTCGATGCAAAACACTAGAATCTGTATAAACAGAAGGATTGTTAGCTGTTTTCCGTTTCAAGTCACGGCTGAAAGTTCTTGGTGGTAAAATCAAACTATAAATTGCATTCCTTTGTTCTGGATGACACTCTGAGGCTCTTCTTGGGCTACAGGCGAGTAAACTGCAACCGACTAAAATAGCCCCTCGGGAGATGAGTAGTGAAAGATGTTAGTCAACTTACCGGCACTATAGTAGATGGATGGTCTCTTGAGAACGTATTAGGCAAGGGAGCGGATGGGATCGTCTATGCTGCAAAAGGTGAGGATGGGCGGTGTGCCGCAATTAAGCTTTTCTTCCCAGAAGCATTGAAAAAAAATGGGCTCAACGAAGCTAAACAGCGTCTCGAGTTGCAGTTAGGCCTCGTCGGGGCTAAGCATCATCCACACTTGGTTGAGTTCTATGGCGGCGGAGATCTTCCCGATCTCGATACGCTCTTTCTCGCGATGGAGCTAGTTCCCGGGAATTCACTGGACAAGCTCTTGGGTAAGATTCCGCAAGAGTTTGTACCTGCCTTACTTAGCCAATTAGCCAGCGCAACTAAATTTCTTGAAGAAAATCTGGAACTCTTTCACAGAGACATCAAGCCAGCTAACATAGTTATTAGCGACGACTTTAGCACGTTGACCCTCCTTGATTTGGGCGTTGTGTATCGACTTCCAGATGACGAGGCGGGGCGCCTGTCGGGTCCGGAGTTTGTTGCGACCTTGCGATATAGCCCCCCAGAGTTCGTGTGGAGGACCGAAGAGGGAAGTGCAGACGGAGCGTGGCGCGCAATTACCTTCTACCAATTAGGCGCCACGCTGTATGACATGCTGGTCGGGAAGGCTCTCTTCGATGGCGAAGATCAACCTCGCGCAAGGCTCTATGACTGTGTGCGTGACAAGACGCCAGAAATTCCGAGCGAAGGAATAGAGCCGTGGTTGATTCAACTGGCTCAAGCTTGTCTTCTGAAAGATTGGCGCTTGCGTCTCCAGTTTGTGACTTGGGAAAGCTTCGATGGCCCTCAAGCGACAACTGGCGTGGCCTCTCGCGAGAGGAGCATAAGATTAAAGCAGGCGAGGAAGGAGGAAGCACGACTGGCTGCCGCAAAGAGTCTTTCAACAGTCTCCTCTCAGTCGCGCGAGCAAGATTTGTGGCTGCTTAATTCTGGAGTTTTCGGTGAACTGCGCACTTATTTGCTCGACTCTCAAATCTTTCCAAAGTTCAGAGCTAATGAGAAGGTGATATCAGAGCACGAATATTATTTTCGCTTCGAGTTTGAAGAGGATGCCAACAAGAATTTTTCATATCCATGGTCTGTAAGTGTCTGTCTCATGTTGTCGCCAATGGCTAGAGAGGCTACAGAACTTAAGTTCTCCGCTCATTCCGGTGACAAGACATTAGTTGAAGCAAGATGGTCCGAAATGTTCACTGTCGAATCCGCCTTTGCAAACTGTCAGGAAGCATTGCTTGACGTGGTAGAAATGCTATTGTCCTAAATCATCTGGGGAGCAAGAGAAATGTCTGCAACATTTTGGGTAAGTGGTGAAGATCTTGATGCCGAGCAAGCCAAGGCAGTGGAGGGCATTACGGAGAACACGAGCTTCCTTCTTCGTGGGCCTGCAGGGTCTGGAAAGACAAACATTCTGCTTCTTCGCGCCAAATGGCTTACGTATCGAAAGTTGACCAACTTTAAGATTGTCGTCTTTAATAGCAGTCTGCGCAAATTCGTCGAAGGCGGGTGTGAATATTATGGAGTCAATCCAGCTTCAGCAGTAACGCAGATGACTTTTTTCAAGGAAATACTTGATGAATATTGTGTGCCCTATGAGTTGACGAAGAATTTTGAGACGGACCGAAATTTGTTGGCAGGTAAGGTATGGTCGTTGATCGAATCAAAAGGTATCACGCAGGATTATTGCGGATATCTTCTAGTCGATGAAGCACAGGACTACACTGACACTGAACTACTGGTTTTTCGCAACCTCACCAAGAACTTGGTGCTTGCTACAGACTCTCGTCAGAGCATTTACCGGACAACCCATACCCCGGAGTTACCAGAGCGTTTGGCAGATGGAAACGTGATAACGCTTCGTTACCACTATAGAAGTGGTCTTCGACTCTGTAAGGTTGCCGATGCGATTCTTTCTGATCAGGCTGTGTTCCCCAACATACAAGGGGAATGTCGCTACCCAGAGGGAACACGCCCGTCCTCTGTAATTCAGGTCCCTTGTGAAACCTTCGACGAGCAGCTGAGGACGATCGTAGTTAACCTATCACCTCAAATAGACCTTTATCCGGGTGAGAAAATTGGCGTTCTTTTTCCAAAGCGGGAGCAGGTTGCAGCGTTTCAAGACTTCATTAGATCCAATCCAGTGGCCGGCGCAGAAGAGGTTCTTTGGGTCGACACAATTCACGGTGCAAAGGGGTGGGAATTCCGTGCCGTTCACATTGGTGGCGTCGAAGCACTCTATCGGATGGGCGCAACTCAAAAGAGATTGATCTACACAGGACTGCTTCGCGGCAAGACTAGCGCTCACATCTACTACAGTGGACATCTCCCGGGCTATCTCGACGGGGCGCTGGCCTCATTGGAACCACCGCGTCCAACTCCTCAACTGAATGATCTCTTTAAAACAAAATGAAACTTGAAACAGCACTGGAGTCCATCTCCAAAATTCTTGGTCTTGAAGAAAGAGTTGATTCCAAGGCGCCTTCAGTAGACTTGTTCTCAACGACGATAACAAGTACTGTGCGTGCCCATCAGACCTTTCGTTCGAGTTCTGGCGCGGAGCAACTGCCCTTTGTGGTAATTCCGGCTGAATCTGAATTGGATGATTTCTTTGCCACGGTAGCAACGTACTACCCAAGTCAATCTCCACTAACGGCATATATGCACGTACTCGGGAAAGACCTAAGGAAGTGCTTTGATCCTGCTCTACCAAACATTACCCCGGACAGCAGTGGCTTGAATCGTCGTCAGTTAGCGCGTTTGGGTGCATGTCTTGGCGAAACGGCTTTCGCCGCTCTTGGCAGCAGCGAAGCCGCTTTGAATCCTTCTTACTCTGCCTGCAAGCGCTCACTCGGCTATGCACTAGCACGCACTGAGGCGCTGTATCCGAGCTTTGAGGCGAACGTTACTCTTGATCGATGGAAACGACTGCGACATCTGACGGGCTTGGCGGTATCGCAAGATGCTGTGGGAGCTGTATGCGTAATACATGCTGCTGCGTCTGATGAGAACCTGCTTTTGGATGAACATGCGCTTGCACCACAGTTGAGAGCGGCCCTTGAGTCTCACGTAGTGGAGCCACACGCAAACAATGTGCTTCAGCAAGTGCTACTTGAGTGCTATCCGCGACTTAGAGAAATTTTAAAGGTGATCAGTGGCCCGTTCGATGCGCGGTTGGGGGGGTTCTTGAAAGCGGTTGACGAGATTCAACATTCTAGCCAGGGTGCCGAGACCGATAGTCTCGCGGTGGGCTATTTCTGCAATCAGATATTGCCCGGCTCGTTTGCCCACGGTAAGGTATTAGTCCGCTTAGTTGAGTTTTTTCCAAGTTCGCTCGTGTGGTACGGGATGTTTTGTTCAACCTCACCGGGTTTTGACCCTCGTCATTTCGGAAATGGGCTCTTTGAGAAGCTTGGTCGGGATATGTCACAGCCTTTTTCGTTTGCTCTGCGCCCTCAATGCGATCTCTCTTTGGATGAGCTTGAGGTACTGATGCGCTCCTCTATGAAGCCTGAAGTCATCAAGCCTGTCCAGCAAAAGATTGCCTCCGTCGCTTTGCTACCAGGGCTAGACGTATTCTCACGTTTCACTCCAGACGACGACGGTCAAGGTGGCAGAGAGTTTCCGGCAATGAGACTAGGAGTATCCGACGAACGTCTGACGCGGGCGACCCAGCTTCTGGGTGAAGCGGCCTCTCTGTTGCATCAGCTTGGAGGACAAGAAGGAAGGGCACCCACCGTTTCGAAACCGCAGCGTCAACGAAAAAGATAGCGGAGCCAAGGGATGGATTCGTTTGAGACGTTGACATTCTTTCGAGGGGTTTCGGCGCGCTATAACACGCAGCATCCTACCATTCACGAGATTCGACGCGATCGGCGACCGAAGCACAGTTCTATAGAATTTCACAACGGTGCTGATGAGTGGTTTCGTTCTCGCTTTGGTATCCTGTACAGAAGCCAGTCGCTTTTCCTGACGTCTCGAAAATTGACGGCGCAAGTACATGCAGCGACACCTGCGCACGTCATGCGAATCCTACCATTGTCTGACTATCGCTACTGCTGGTCGCCAAATTCGACGGACCTGCTTTTCGCAGCAGAGAAACTAAAAGGTGCCAGCCAGAGAGAGATAGAAGACCACCTGGACTCTCTCGGCTATTGCGAAGATGGTTTGGCGGAGGCACACGCGGCCGGCCATGAGGTTATGTTGCATTGTGAGAGGTTCATAACCATCCCAGTGCATCTCGCCGCAACTAACGAGGAAGAATCAAGTGGGTTAATACTTTTTGATTAATTCTTATAGGGGAAAACTGAGGTGTTGCCGTACGGTTCTATCGATAATAAGTGCCGGAAGGCATGGTAGCCGGAAGTAGAATTGGGTGAACGTCGACTTGTGATCCAACGTCCCGCAGCTTGCGGGACGATGTCGAACGATTGCACTGAACATGGTGGTATATCCATTTTCGTCTGCTTTGGCCGATTAGTTAGCATTTGATAAAACGTCGTCGAGTGACTGTTCATGGCTGGCCTCTGCCTTTCAACCTATTTCGTAAGACAAAGTCCGTTGCTCTATTGCCAGCTCAGCATACCGCGAGCGCGGCATGCTCTGTCAATTTTATTTGTCCACTCGCTCCCGCAACTCCTTGCCGGGCTTGAAGTGCGGGCTGTATTTTGCGGGCACATCTACCTTCACCCCTGTCTTAGGATTTCTCCCTTTGTGGGGTGGACGGTAATTTAGTGCGAAACTGCCAAAGCCTCGAATCTCAATACGGCCCCCGTGTGACAGCGAGCCGGACACGGTATCCAGAATTACTTTGACAGCGAAATCGACATCTCTGGCGAGCAGTTGAGGATGCAACTCTGCTAGTCGAAATATGAGGTCTGCTCGTGTCATGTCGAAAATTTGTTCTTGGTCTAGTGCTGGATGGCAAATTCTACCATTCGTTAATTGTGCTCACCAATGCGGGCATGAAAACTAGGCTAAATTGGCTGATCCCTATTGACTCGCCTCGATTTTCATTTACGTTGACTATAGCAATATTGCTAAACCACATAGGGAAATAACATGAATGAGCCTAACGATAAAGTATCTGAACTCTCCAAGAAAATAAAGACGCTTCAAACCGAGCTGGAAAAAGAAAAGCGTAGCCAAAGGTCAAAAGCAATCATCGAAGTAAAATCGATCATCACAAAATTTAATCTGACCGAGGCAGACTTGTTCCGCAAGTCGGTCAGCAGTTAATCAGTCAGTCCGACACAAGGAATAAGTCAGACAAGTACCAATCTGTGATGCTGATAGATTTGTAATCTCATTCTGCATGAACTCCCCCTTGTGTTGGAACCTGCTTTTGCAGCCGCTCAAGGCTTGCCGCGCCTAACCTTCACGACTCACTAGCACGTCCCCACGCCATCACGGCGGCTTTCGCGGCATAAAGATGGATCACTTTATTCCACGACCTTGTTCAGTCATGTGTCCCTGCAAACGTTCGTTGTTCGTTCGGTTTTACGGCTTGCGCGCTCCTCGGTGAAGCGGCTCCAGAAAGCATGTAATCAACCAACAACAAGGAGAAACACCATGTTCACGCAAAACACAAATCAATCATCCGCACAGCAAGTCAAAGTCGAAGCTCACCAGACAGCAGGTGTGCAGTTCTACGCCCAACCCTACAACCCCGATGCGAGAGGCTTCTACTTCTCAGCGGAAGAGGAGTACGAGCAGAAATCCAGCCAGTGCCGTGATTCGTTCAATTTGCCGGTGGAAGAGTTCGAGATTCAGTTTATCGACGGGAGCCGGGAGGAATCCGATTTATTTGATGCTTGCGGCGTGAATCAAGCTAACCTCGGACAGTATCTGTTCATCATCGAAGACGTGCCGGAATACCAGTTGCCCGCGTTGTTCTACTTGTGCGATGTGCTTGGCTACAGTATGGAGGATGCCATGAACAAACTGGACGATGTGACCCTTTACAGCGGACGGCTGGAAGATGCCGCGGAAGAGTTGTTCGATGAATGCTATGCGCACGAAATCCCGGATAACCTGCGCAACTACATAGACTATAAGGCTTTTGCTAATGACTGCCAGCAAGGGGGTGATATGACAGAGTTCGAGTTTGCAGGCGAGACTTACACCTGCACTAATGCTGCTTGCGTGTAAGGGGTGGTCCCCGAAAACGGGGGGCACTTAAAGTGTGACCCATTTTGAAAAGTTGCACCAAGTAATTTGGCGCGTGTTAGTGGCCTTGGTTTATGCGTTGTCGAGTTGTTGTATTAGTTGCGCCATCAGTTCGGGCCTGAGCTTGAGTTTTTCAATTATGGTAGCTAATCCGTCTCCATCCTGCATTTTTTCGACGATCCCCGCTAGCGTTAACAAGCGCAGTTCCCATTCTTCAAAGTAGGGGCGCAATGCTTTCAATT
>Ga0307375_10001779_pt1 | contig 22976 bp, 14 predicted proteins | sample TR1MG_FD_202531 | JGI IMG/M metagenome (GOLD analysis project Ga0307375, IMG submission 202531) | Soil microbial communities from Risofladan, Vaasa, Finland - TR-1 | ecosystem: Environmental > Terrestrial > Soil > Coastal area > Acid sulfate soil | place: Finland: Risofladan, Vaasa | collected...
CGCCGCCACCATCGCTCCAAACTCAAAATACTTCACCGACTACGTAGAATGGGACAGAAGACTCACCGGATACCAATACATCGACGATCTCTACTTCCCACCCACAAACACGACCACCTCAGCCATGCTACTCTTCAACGCGTTCACCGCGAGGTACAACGTCACGAGAACGTCACCTCCATTTGGAACCCTCTACGCAGCTGGTGTTGCAGTACGTTCTTCCGAAGACGGTTCCCCTATCTGCTTCTTCATCTTCTGCCTTCCTGCTCCTCTCTATTTAGCCCCCTCGGCAATCATTCAATGTCAATCCTCAAAATCCCCCTTTTGAAGACATCTTCACATGTGCTCATCGTATGGACTGATACTGACCTTTGAACTTTACTCAACTTTGCTCAACTTCCACTGAAATTTCGCATGAACTTCTCCACTTTCGGAATGGCTTTTCTCGATCGTCATCAATATCTCTCTCCAATGTTGGTAGATTCACAAAACTGTTATGCTCATGGGAGGTGTGAACAACATGACTGCGGAGACTGCGTCCTCGTTCGCTCGCATTCTGAATGTGTTCAGTGCTGCTGGTCCTATTGCCTTCAGTCAGTGGGGTCAGAATTCTGCTCGCGAGGTGTCTGTGATTCAGTTGGATAAGGATTACAACGATCGCGTGACGTACCCGTTGAGTAGTGTGACGAAGCAGTTGACGTACCCTATGCCTACCTTTGCGGAGCGTGTGGAGAACCTCTCTTATATGAGTGCTACGATTGATATTGTGTTCGTTTCGATTGCCGCTGGTGGTATTGCCTTCTCAGTGGTGTTGGCTGGTTTTGTGTTCAAATTCCGTCAACGCAAGATTCTGGTTGCCTCTTCTCCCCTCTTCCTTCAGTTGATCCTTGCTGGTACAATTCTGATGTATCTGTCCGTCTTTGCTTGGGTGACGGAGTCTCAGACGGTTGCGTGTCACATGCGCTTCTGGTTGCTTGGCATGGGCTTCGTCATTTGCTTCGGTGCTCTGTTCGCGAAAACGTTCCGTGTGATGCGCATCTTTGGTAGCAAGTCTCTCGCGGTGTTCAGGATCTCGAATTTGTACCTATTGATCGGAATGTCAGTGTTTGTGTTGGGAGAGGCGGTGCTTTTGGCGATCTGGAGCGGAACCTCAGACCCTCATAGTTACACCTACATTCCCGATCCTGATCGTCCCATTTATAACGAATGGAAGTGCATGTCGAAGAACAACAACCGAGTCATGCTTATCCTGCTGCTCATCTACAACTTTGGCATCGCTCTCGCCGCCGTATGGGTGTCGTGGAAAGTTTGGAGCATCAAGGCCAAGATGTACAACGAATCACGACCCATCGCCTTCGCCATGTACAACATGATCTCATTCGGAATTCTAGGCACCGCACTACAACTATCGAACGCTCTCACGCCAACGGCAATGTTCGCCGTAAGATCCGTCTGCATCATCCTCTCCACTTTCGTCACTGTACTCGTCCTCTTCGGACCAAAGGTAGCACACTTCATCGGCACCACAGGAAAGGACTACGCAGCCTTAACGGGGCCCACCACCACCGCCACCACAACAACAGCAAACACGAGATCGGCTGACAAGTCCGGTAACAACCACAACAACTCATCGTCCAAGCATGGCCCTGGCTCAACCGACTCCATTGGAAGCGCAGGAACGGACGACGTACTATATTGGAGAGGAAGATACGACGACATCAACGCCAAGTACAAGAAGATGCGAAAGGAGATGATGCTCCTGGAGAGGGAGTTGCAACTCTATCACGAGCAAGACTTCTAAAAGTGTTAACAGAACTGGAAACGGCACATATTATGCCTTTGTATGGACTACCACTGTGAATGAAACCTGAACAGATGTAGTGAGCTCCCGAAGCAACAAACTGTCCCCCGCCCGCGCTATGCTTGTTTAGATCTCCCCCCTTTTCATGTTAATTGTGTGTATATTGGGCAGTATTATGAGTCCTCTTCCTTGTAGTCTTCCATTCTGTGTTCTGGAGTGAGAAGTTTGATGCCTACGGAAGCTAGAGCCTCTGTGACCCAGGTCGGGTAGTCCTTGTCTGGAAACTGTCCTAGCATGAAGTCTATGACGAATTCTGGAAAGTGGTTGTCGATGATTGCCTGTCTCATGTCGTCCATGAGTCTCTTTTGGTAGGCGAGGTTGTGGAAGGTGAGTAGTTGTGATGAGAGTTGTTCGGATTTGGTGAGCATGTGTAGGTACGCCCTTGTGTACTGTTTGCATACCCTGCATGGGCAGTCCTTTTCGAGTGGCGAGAAGTCGTTTGCGTAGGTCGAGTGTCTGATGTTGATGGATCCGGTTCTGACGAGGGCGGTTCCGAATCTCGCGGTTCTCGAGGGGAAAACGCAATCGAACATGTCCACGCCGAGTGCGACGCACACGACCAGGTCGAGCGTGAAGCCGACGCCCATGAGGTACCTGGGCTTGAACTCAGGAAGGAGGTTGGTACAAAGGTCAACGATGCGCCAGAACTCGTCTTTGCTCTCGCCGCCGCTCAGGCCTCCGATCGCGTATCCAGGCAAATCTCTGCTCACCAGTCCCTGTACGCATTGCTGTCTCAGGCTCGGATTCAACGCTCCCTGAACAATACCAAACAGATTCTGCTCCCTTGGACGAGAGTGCGCAGCAATACAGCGATCGATCCAACGAAGCGTTCGATGCATCGCCTCCTCAATCCTTGGACCAGTAGTCGTCGTCGCAATCACATCATCCAACGCCATCATAATATCGGCACCAATCGTATTCTGCAGAGACATGGAATACTCGGGGGTTAGAAGCATCTGGGAACCATCGTGAGGAGAACGGAAGTTCACACCCTCCTCCGTAATGTTTGCCAACTGCAACAACGAAACCATCTGAAAACCACCACTATCCGTCAACAGATTACCTTTCCAATTCATATACTTGTGCAGACCACCCATCTCCTTCAAAACAGAAGGACCGGGACGATGACCCAAATGATACGTGTTTCCAAGGATGATACCGAAGCCCAACTCCTCCACTTCCTCACTGGTGAGTCCTTTAATCGTGCCCTAACACAAAAATCAGCAAACCAAGAAGAACAGACAATGTTAGAGACCACAACAGAGGGAAGGAGGGCCACGAAGTGACAAAGATACTGTAATGGACGCACTTGAGTACCAACAGGCATGAATGCAGGTGTATTGAATGTTCCATGAGGAAGAGTAAGCGTTCCAGCTCGAGCCTTGCCACATTGAGCCACGAGCTGAGCAGGAAACGGAGAGGCAAAGTGGAGGGTCCAAGACGAGAACGTTAGGATGCTAATTCTATGGAGACAAACGCTCAGAGGGGTGTGAAAACACGTGCCTTGTATTGAAGTGGAGGACCTTCAGACATTGAGAGGGAAGTTGATTCGAAACAGGTCTGAACTGAGGCGCCATAGCGGGAAGAGGCCTCCGCCGATGAAAGAGTCCCGGACTTTCCCAAGTCTGCCACGGTAAAGAAAACTGGCAACGCATGCTTCGCAGCCAGCCTAAAGTACCGAAAACTCATACTATTTGGCGTTCTTTAAAACATTGCTTCTGGAACTCATGACGCTAGTGTGGGTTCTGCGAGGCAGTAGAGGAAATCGCAGAGGAATCACTGAGACTCTGAAATCACACACAGAGACTCCCAACAGGTACTGAACAGGGTCTTCAATTGCAATGGAGGACAGAATACATTGAGTGTACACCTAGTAGAGGGCATTCAAGAGGATTCATGCTGGCTTTGCTGCTGCTGGTTCTGCTTCCAAAGTCCGGAGGAGAGTACTGGTCCCAAGCATGTTAGATGTGCAGCTTCGTAGTTGCGATGCCAGTTTTCATACCACTCATTGAACGCAGGAGGTGCCTTTGAAGAAGTTGTCGAAACTGTGCGTCTGATGTTGCTGACGTTGCTGACGTTGTGGTTGATTCGAATAGGCGGCATTTTCTCAAGTCTTCCTTCTCCTAACTCGACTTGCATTCGTTGAAAATGTTTTGCGAGGAAAGGCACGTGCATTTCGCACAACAGAGGAGGTGCATGAAGGAGGAAGGAGTCGAGGGTGACGTCAGATTGAGAATGGCGTTTGACTCTGCCTACCACCTTGAGTACGACTAGTGTTCTTGGCAACGACACCAAGAAAGCTTCGTTCATCGACGAGCGAACCTCCTTTACAGCGATGCTGAATTCAGTCAGAGTAGGAGGCAGATTGATGAAGTTCAAAGTGCTCAACCTGGATTCCTGACTCGTCAAGCCAAGCCTCTTCAAACTTCTTGGCATCGTCCCAAGGAAGGTGCTGCTGCTGCAATCATCAGATGCAGATCCATCACCGTCTCCAGAGATGTCGCCCGTAAAGTCAAAAAGCTCGAGAGAGTGGAGAGATTGCGCCCAATGACCGCCAACGGCCAAGTTATTCAAGTCGTCAGTGCACGTCAATCTCACCGATTTCAAGTAGTCTAGTTCCAGCGCACCAACGAGTTTGAATGGGGACGTATTGAGCGAATTGGAGGAAGAGGAGTGGGAAGCAAAGTGAAGGCACAAATCGACGAGACCTTTCAGCCTGTCTAGCATCGGTATGCCAAGCGGGGGGAAGTTCATTCCAATTTCGAGCGAGGTTATGGATGTTGGCAGTTCAGAGACGGACGCAGCAGTGATATTAAGGACGGACAAGGACTTCAAGTGAGAAGGAAGCTTCGGAGCGTCTGTCGCCACAACGCACGTGAGCTGGGCATTCACAGACTCAAACTTAGGCGGTAAATTAGTCCAGGTATCTGAGGGGAGCGTGGCATCAAGATGGCGCAACGAATCAGGGAAGGAGACCGGCTCATTGAAGCCGAAGCGAATCATGTATTCCGGAACCACATACAGACTGGTCAATGAAGATGGCATATGAGCAAATATGCTGGCAAGGATGGTATCGTATGGAGACAGTGAGAGGGACGTGAGTGATCGAGGGAGGGCACGAGCAAACGATTCTCCAACCGTATGGATCCCTCCGAGATGAAGACTTCTGAGCACCACAAATTGAACCAAAAGCTTCCAAAGAGACGAGTCATCCGTAATAGGCTCAAAATCGGCCAAAGAGCCATCTCCTGGGTCTTCATCCATTTCCATTGTTACAGCATAGTCCAAAGACAGATTGCAGAGATGTTCAGGGGGAATAAGATAGAACACATTAGGATGGGGAGCCTCCTTGATCACCAAACGTGTCAAACTGGAAGGGAAACGGGCCACATTATCCAACGCGTCCCACGCATCAGATCCGCCTCCAAGTACACAGAAAAGACTCGTAAGTGTAGATGGAAGATACTGCAAGTGAGGAGGAAGCAAAAAGGCGCCCTGAACCAAGTCCAAAGTTTCAAGTTGTGTAGGAAGACTGTATCTCATCATATATCCAACATCGATTCGAGGATAGTCTGTAAAGTCAGACTTGCACAACTCCCAGGCACGTCTAGGGGACCAACGGACAGAATCAGTGATTGAAAGTTCGCGAAGATGTGGAAGCGCTGCACGCAAGTTCTTGAATTGCAAAACAAGGTTATTTGGTCGATATTCCATGGAAATGTCGTTGAGCAAGGACAATGAAGAGGAAGAAGAAGTTTGAGGCACGTAATCGATGAAAAGGAGGGACGCGTTGCCGAAGTGCAATTTCAGACTTTCCAATGACCTTGGAAGCATCGACAAATCCATATTCGTCATGACAAAGGTAGATTCGACGAGGTGATGAGGATGCACGGAGATACGAAGTCGTTGTAGAGAGGAAAAGCGAGAAACGACCGCGGGGAATTTGGAAGCGCGTCTGTCGAGTATGTCAAGTTCAAACGAGCGAACACCCGAGGATGATGCCATGCGATGTTGCAGTAAAAGGTCTCCAGTGAGGTAGAGCCGAGTTAGAGAGTGTCCATCAAGTAGGGGAAGGACGAGTTCGAAGAGCATCATTTTCGAAGGAATATGAGCCATGGCTTGAGAAGATGCTGAAGAATGGCCCATGAATTTGAGAGTGCAAAGAGAGACAAGTGACGGATGAAGGTAGACAATCAGAATGAAGCCGGTTCAAGTGCGGCAGTCAGGGCCCTCTGTTTCCGGAGTGTGATCTCCAGGCACTTTCCTGGCCTCGCAGCTGTCGCACTCTCGTTGCCAAACAACCACTCGTAGGACTCCTGCACTCTCGGAAACACGTTCTCTGGTTGCATTCTTCCTCAGAAATCAGCAATCCGACGCCACTTTCGGACTCTCAATCACCCCACGACCGCCAAGAAGTTCTCCATTCATTCCTGTCCGCTTTACCATATTTGCAACCCGAATTGCACCCTACAGCCCCTTCACCCATGAAAAAACACTTGGAGGTATGTATCAAGCTCTATCGTATTGCCGCTGATCGTGTTTGCAGCTCTGAAAAGGGGCACCTGAGGTCTATTCGCATGGTTTGTCCAATTCGTCCTCCAGCAGCTCTTATTCGCTCCAGGTGTGATATGAAGACTGACTTTTGTGTTAGTTTCTGACTGCTTTTGAATGAAAACCAGCTTGAAAGTGTGAAGAAAGTCTCGAAGATGCTGGCTCAAGTGTTTGCCTCGTTTCTGCACCGTTCGTCTCTGATGGCCCCCTTACTCCGTTTCTGGTGCCAATTCGCTCTTTTGTTATCTATGGAACACACTTATTTCTCTACGCTGGGACGTCAACGCCCGTGTGAGCTTTGGGATCCGTCTTTCACTCGTCGTATGCATCGTTGGGACTTGCAAACCGTAATATCAGCCTTCAACTGCGATGTTCGTACGTTCTACCTGGCAGCACGCCACGTTAGTACCAACACATACCGAAAAACGTGGATTTGTATATGAACAGTTTCTCTGTCTTTCTATTTTCTTCGAGCGCGTTCGCTGTTCTAACTCACTTTCTCGTGTTCTACATATCTACTAGTATATGATATTTGAGTTATGACGGGAAAGAAATCGACGTTGGATGTGGAGCATGGGCCAAAATCGCTCCTCTGATCTCGAGATCTTGGATGGTTGGTGCCTCGTATGAGTCTTGGAAGTGTTGTTGGATGCCTTTGAAGTTGGATGAGTGGGGGCATAATCGATGGATACCACCAGGGGCTGGAAGTTGGTACTGTCACGGCACGTTCGAGGCAAGTCCAGCTCTGAATCGCAACGCGCAGTCGAAGCGATGCCCTTTGCACGCCCCCCCTCGCGGTATGTTACAGAGAATCCCCACTACTTCTACTACATCTTCAGGCACGTACCAACTGGCGATAATGCTAATGAGGCACGGAAAACCCAATGTCGACATCAGCGGACGCTTCCACATCCGTCTCTCCATCTCAATCTCTGTTCTCTGTTAAAGATTCTGAATCGGATTTAAATGATGCGATAATGCGTTTCACGGCAATAAGGCACTAGCTGCTGGATGACGAGGGTTGAAGGACGGGTGTCGATTTGGCCGCGAAACAGTCTCCCTCTCCTGCTGGTCAAATCTCTCTGGATGCCACCTCATTCCTTGAAACATCACTTAAATCGTTCGAATATGCGAAATTCTCCAGTGAAACTGATCGATAGGGTCATCGACTGAAGATGGAGAGGACTACTGCCGACGTACCCCATGTGTGGGCTCTCGGTGAGTCCTCTTGGCACGTCGTTGATGTGCTGCTCTGTCATCTGTAGATGTCTTGTCTGTGGAGAGGTGTTTGCGGACACGAAGAGGTAGAGGTGTTTGAGACCAGTGGGCAAGTAGGAGAGTGCTCCCGTTCGAAGCCGCTCATGTACAGTGTCATTGAGGTGATGGTCCTAGGCAACTGTGCCAGCTTTGCTCCAAGTTCTTCTACCAGGAAGGCGACGCTACGAAAGTACATCTCGTGACAAGCGTGTAAAGTGGGTCATGAAGGTCGAAGGTCGAAGGTCGAAGGGAGGCAGACGAGCAGAGTGTGATGAGCTTGAAGCGAGTAGATGGAATGGAGACAACACGCACACGAAGAGCAGGTGTGGCGCAAGCAGAGAAGTGATGGGTGCAAGAGTCAGAGAAGCCAATGCATCGGTTCGAACAAGTAGAACTTTGAGGCGTCGCTGCCGCGATCCTCACGTCTCGAGTCATTCGAATGTGAGCAAAGAAACAGATTCTGTGTTATCGCTACCGCAGTTCCTTTGCGTTTGATGCCCGTAAGGTGGCATGAGATCTCGTTTTGATGAGCATCGGCGTACAACGGCACTCAATCCTGAGCTTCTGATGAGAGCACGTCTTTCCGCGTTAAAGTGATATCACTACGCTTCCCCCTCATTTACAGCACTCCCTCCTCGTGTATGTACTCCCTTGGTTCAACAATCCTCACCAAAGGCTCAATCCGGAGCTACAAAATATGAGGTTTCCCCTTGGGCTTTGCGGCGCCACACTCGATGGCCTCCCCATCCCCTCTATCCCCCACCTTCCTCTTATCTGATCTGTTCATAGCAACCTAAATGAAGCCTCTAACAGTTTTCTCTCTTCTGAAAGCAGACTTTGAGTTCATGAAGGCCACGTGGGTGCTAGCAGTGGCTGCAATCTGCTCCGTTCTCGCCTCCAATGGCTTGGCATGCCCTCCAGTGGTCGGCAACTGCTACATTTTCCCACCCACTGATGAATGGAACCGTCCAATCGACACTGGTACGCAATAAGGATCTACAGAGAGCGGCAATCTGGCGAGAAAGACTTGAGCAAAGTTTCCCACGCACAAACCCCGTTCGTCTTCTCTCAGATGACACTGACACACTCCAAACGTTTTGATGTATGTAACCTACTTCTTGGCTCCATATCTTCATCAGACCCTGTGGACTACATGAGCAACTGCACCCTGGATCACATCGCCACTACGATGATCTGGTCCGTCGACGCTGGCCATGGCTACACCTCTGCTATGATGAGACTCGATGCTGGAGTCATCCCTAGCGATACCTATGGTATGCCTTACAATGTGTCGCTTGTAGCGCCCTCGCTTTACCCCATCTTCTTCAACTCCACTGTCGCCGTCTATCAGGATCAAAGCGATTGGTTTTTGGCGAATGGCACTCTTGTGAATGGAGGCGTCTCTTCTTCTTTGTATTCGCCGGCATACTTGCCGTTTCCAGTGGGTATGGCGATTGAAGGTTGGGGCGGTTCTCCAACCACTGACCCCACCAGTGGCGATCGTCACGCCATCTTCGTCGATGCGTACAATTGCATGCTCTACGAGAGTTGGTCTACCGAGCGAAACCCTAACTCCTACACGGTTGCAAACACTGCTGCTTTCGACTTGAGAAAGACACTTCCCTCCAGACCCGATACTTGGACCTCTGCCGACGCTGCTGGACTCCCCATCTATCCTGGCATTCTGAAATACGCTGAAATTCAATCGGGCGCGATCGAACATGCGCTGAGATTCACCATCCAAACCGTGCAAAACGCGAAAGCATTCCCAGCGACGAAGGGAGGCACCTCTACCAATCCACTCGAGGCTTACTATGGAGCGAGATTCAGGCTAAGGGCAGGATTCAACATAGCCGGGTATTCAGCAGACACACAAGTACTCTTGAAGGCACTGAAGAAGTACGGATTGATCCTCGCCGATCAGGGATCCTCTGCATTCATCACCACCGAGAACAACCCTGGATTCGGAATAGACATGCTCAACGAACTCAATGTTGGATCGGCTGGACCTACTTCCACCAGAATAGCCTTCACCAAGGACAACTGGGAGATGGTTCAAAATCCAGGTCCCATCACATACGGATACTCCCCTGCTCCTTCTCCCACTTGCAACTCTGCCACTGGTAACGCTGCTCCATTCACTCCATCGTTCACTCCCTCATGCACTGGAGCACCGTTGGCGCCGATGGCACCGCACTTCATCCCTCTCGCTCCGTACACTCCTCCATCCCCGTCCGCGACTCCCCCTACTACTGGAATGACCACTTCTGTCTCATCTGCAAACGGAATTCTCACCAATGGAGCCAATGGCATCCTGCTCATCTTCACTGTGCTCGTCGCCTTCATCCTCGCCACTTTCTGAACTGCAAACCTCTCTCAACAGCATGCATTGTACCCTCCCCTCTAAATTGTCACTAATACATATCTTGTAGAAACCTTTAGAGGTGCAGAAATAGCAACAAGGACCAAGTAGTTGAGGATTCACTGTCTCTAGCAGCACGGATCGCAGCACGCTGACGCCTCTGTCCGAAATCGTTGCTCCGTGTTCCAGAAGAGATACCCTGGAGAGTTCCGGACAGCTCCACCCTTCCTTTTTCCCTACGAACGACTGACGATCCCGTGCATTGGGTATGTTGCACTACGCAGGTTTCGAGACAAGATGTCAAGCTTGAGTGTCAGGCAGGGATGGAGGGGAATGTGAACCGTTTCAATTGGGCTAGGTCTTGAGGAGAGAAATGGAGAGAGAGCTGACAATCGGGGCTGTCGCGCTTTCCTCCTCATTCCCTGCTTTGCGTGTCACCGTTTCCCTCGAGATACAACCTCTCTTTGGTTGTTGCATTATGGACGTTTGTAGCTTGTCCCTCACCGCTTTGGATCTGTCTTAGTCGCCATTGGATCTCAGAATAGGTGTGTTTCCCTCTTCCTCGCAGCGCTCTCCTTCATCATGCCTTTCCTCGATTGGGCCGAGAAGAGGATCGATCGCTCTATCATCTCCGTTGGTGAATCATGTAAGACTTGGTTTCAAGAGGTGTGGCGCCTCGTCTTTCGCGTTCTAGTGTTCTGGTTGTCGATCTTGCTGGGCTTTTTGCATAAACCTAGTTTTGAGAAGTGGATTGCTGAGCAGCGTGGTCGGATTCACCCGTATACTACTCGCCATCGTGAGCGCCATGTTCCACTGCAGGAGTCGCTCCCTAATTCATCAAGCCAAGCACGCGTTGCCCACGTGGGCTCGTACGACCCCTCCTCCGCTCTTTTGGCTCAACAACGGCTCGTCCCTTCCTCCTCTCCCTCAACTTCTGATTCAAGACACTTGCGCAAACGCAAATCCGGGCGTGCTGTCAGAACAGGCTTCGCAGACTTGCTTGGAGACGCAGACATTCTGCAACACGACCACCACGACTCCGACCTCGCTCGACAAGTCCCTCGTCATGGCGGAGGAAGAGCAACTTCTCGATCACAACCTGCTTCCTACTCAGAAGAATCGTTACTGGAGGCGGTGGAGACACATTCAACTCATTCCGCGCAATCGACGCCTCGTGGCCTTCAATCCACCTCCTCTCGAATCGCCATTCCTGCACGATCAAATCCCGAAGATGAAGACGACGCACCGATACTAAGCAATGCTGCTACGACTACCTCAAGAACACATGAGGACGAGGAAGAGGACTCATCTTCCGATCGCGCTTCCACGGCTTCAGACGACTACGATGAGTTCTATGGTCACAAGCCTTCACTTCCATCACAACCGAGAAGTGTTTCCGCGAGAAAGCCAACCAACAAGAGGCCACTCACTGGTCATAGCCGAACTTCATCTCTCGCACACGTTGGAAGTCCTGGGAGCTCCGATAGCGGCAACATTCACATGTTCTCAATGGAAGGCATCGACTCAGCAACAAGTCCTCTTCTGCAACATACCGAACCACCTTCGTCTGGCATGCACATCAACGTCTCTCAAAGAGTCCCCAACTCTTCTGGAAATTTCGATGTGGCGCCTACTGCTTTGGGCGAAGTTCACGACTCTTTGGAATCATCGGCCTCTCAACACTCGTTGGACTCAAGACGCAAAACGCTGGTGAAGAAAGGTTCCTGGAGCTTCGATATTCCTACATTGCCCGTTTCTCAAGTCGAAAAACATGCGACAGGACGAGAATCTCTCCTTGATGGTAGTTTACCTCCTCTTGCCGATACATTAGCCTCTCTCAAGTCCCCCTCTGCTCGCGTTTCGTCTCCTTACGATCTCCAATCATTTTCAGTACCTGCGCACTTGGATCCGCCCCTGGTGGGTCAGAAGAGGGATGGAGCACATTCGTCCCGTCCAGGTCACAAGCGTTCTCGTAGCATGTCTCCCGTGCTCGATGGTGGTCGTTATTCCATCGCATCTCGTCTTGGTGGTACAGGTCGTCGTTCCGGCTCAGGTAAACTTGGTCGTGCCGATGAACAAGTTTGGTCCTCTCAACAGCGTTACTCCACGATCGACATCCATAAGGACCGCATCTTTGCCTCTGATAAGTTGAACACTGGTGCTATGGAGGACTTGCGCATGTGGATCTTGCTTCAGATCGATCGTGCGACGCTCTTTGTTCGTTTCTCGCTTTTCGGTCGTCTCTTTCGTTTCCTTCGTGAGTTTTCTCTGCGTAAATCCGTTTTTGGTGTAGTAGATATGCTTTTCGTGTGGCTTCTCTCCCCGCAATCGGTATTTAAGGCGTTTGCAGGCCTGATGTGGCAGTTGACGTTCGGCGTTCTGGTTTTGCTCTTCTACCTGCCCTCTCGTTTCATCTCTGGTATGAAGTCCTCGTCCTTCGATAAGAGAACTACGGAGGCGATCGTTTCTTCGCAAGGATACCCCTATGAATCGTACGAGGTGGTGACAGACGACGGTTACATTTTGCGGTTGGAGCGTTTGTCTCGCCCCAAGTCCACGCGTGTGATTTACTTCCAGCATGGTGTGGTGGACAACTCTTTTGCGTGGTTTGGACACGTGGAGGGCGAAGCGGGCTCGGCGTTGGCGTTTCGCGCGTTCGATCAAGGTTTTGACGTTTTCGTAGGCACCTTCCGCGGCTGTGAGGGCAGCACCCGTCACGTGCGTGGAGAAGGCCTGTCCTCGTCCGAGTACTGGAATTTCACGGTCAACGAGCACGGCATGTATGACTTGAAGGCGTTTATCGAGAAGATTGTCGAACTGAAGAAGTCCGAGTTGGGAGCCTCGTATGAGCCTCGAATCCAAGAACAACCCCCTCATGACCTTCCTCATCGTCAAGACAACAAGTTCGACATTATGCTTATAGCACATAGTATGGGTGCTATGGCCTCGCTGATCTACTTGGTTTGGTCCAAAATCAAGGCGCGCCCTCACCACATCTCGTGCGCCATTCTCCTCTCCCCGGCCGGATATCACATCACCGCGCCCGCCATTGTGAACATCATGGGCCCGATCATCAACCTCGCACTCTGGCTCTTCCCATGGATTCACACGCTCAAATTCCCCGGCGAGGCCATCAGGATCCTCGTCTCCAAGATCCTCGAAGACGTCAACAACTCCTTCACTGGAAGAACCATGATCTCTTGGGCGGTCGCAAAGGTTATTGGAGGATCCATCGAGGACCACCCGTTCGTCAACCTCAGAAACCTCACCTACAACGTATTCTCTGGCACCTCCACCGGCGTCTTCAGACACTTCTGGCAGATTTGGGTACACAAGAGATTCGAAGGATACGACTACGGGCACGCCAAGAACATGCAGATCTACGGACAACTCAAACCCATCGACTTCATCGACTACTACCACAAGTACGTACCGCAGGCCCTCATCGCAACATCCTATTCATTTTCACCCATACACACAATCACACAACCAATCTATCTCAATCAGAACGAAAGCAGGTTAGCGCGCTCGACTCTAAATCACTCATGTGAGACACCGGGCTTCATTTTCTTGCGAGAATTGCATCCAATTCCATTTGCCATACAATTATTGAACAAACGCCGTTGCTATGATGCCATTTGGGAACCAACAGAGACTTGACTAACGCTTCGAAATGTCTGTGTGCATTCTCTCCTCTCTCTTATTCTCTCTCGGTTCTATTCGCCTCCTTCAAGACTCGACCTTCCAATTCACTTCGTCATGGGACTGAACGATACACTGATCCAGCCGGAGAGCGTCATGTATCAATACGTGTCCTACAAGAACTTCCATCCTGAACTTGCCTTCCTCAAAGCCTTCCCTCGCATGGGTCACATTGACTTCACGATTGGCGCTAGCGAGAAGCTCATTGAGTACATTATGGATACGTTGAGAAAGACGTGTGACAATGAGAAGGTGGAAGACGATGGTGAGCAGAAGGAGGAGGCGGAGGAAGAGGTGGAGACAACCGAACGTCGCCTTCGTCATCATGCTCACCACCACAATCGCCTCCCATCACACTTGTCTTCTTCAGCAAAGGATGGCGCATCACCTATCAATGGAGATTCAAAGTCACAACAACGAGAGGAGGAGGAGGCGGCACGTCCGGCTGCTGAGCAGCAGGAGACCGGCGACGAAGTAGAACCGAAACGTTCTTCTACTACTTCCCACACCCTGTAATATGCACGCGCACCACACCCACCCACACATTATGCGCACCACTTGTGTTCTATTACCAAATGTACATTGCGTAAACTACTGTCCCTCATCTTATCGAGACTTGGGCGTGCTCCTTGACTTTTACGCTGTAAACACTCTTGTACATGATGCATTCGAGCCCATATGCACCCTAAACCTTGAGGGATCGATCCGCATTGACTGACTGAAACTGAACAGACAAGAGTCTGCGAGGCGAGCCAACGGACCTTGCCAGTCCGTTCTTGACTACACTGCTGACTCCTGCCGAACTCATGAAAGGTTCATTGTTGATCAAGGTAGCATTCGCTCTCCTTCTGATTCTAGTCCTATGCGAGTTCATTGAGGCCGCAGCGGTGCCCAAACGTCGCAACCAGAGGAAACGCATGCCCCACGAGCCCTACGATCCCAACAATGTGGATCCTGAAGATCCCTACGACGAGGAAGAGGAGCGACCTCCTATGCCACCTGGAATGATGGAGCACTCTGCCACTCCGAAGCTCGTAAAGGGCATCAATCTGAAGGGCGACAGTACGCCAATCGACACTTCCCTGATTCCTCTCGTTTTCCCCCTCATCCTCAGGCACTATATCGGTTTCCCACTTCTAACCTTATCACTCTATGATAATTCATGAAATTCAGAGGGAGCCAAGGAGTTCCAAGAGATGACGGATCGTTTGAAGCGCATGGGTTCGTCGTGATCCAAAACAGCCGCCTTCTCGTTCCAATACCCCTCTTTATGGCCATCCACTAACGTCTTTAGATTCCAAATCTCAGGAGATAACACGGAACACGATATGGAGACTTCAATGAAGCGCGTTCACCGTCACAACAAGGTATGCAAACTTTCATCACTGCCACGCATCCTTTGATCGACTCCAATCTGACACCATTCTGTGTAACATGGCAGGTTCTCGAGAAGCTTAGAAGGCAGAAGATAGTGGAAGCTCGCAGAGCGAGAGCTGGACAGCCCTGAGGTGGTACCGATCCGCAAAGTGGATCTCAAAGTCTGACGTCCTGTAATGACCACGGTAGGTCTGGTTTCTTCATTGTACAATGAGCCCGTCCGATAGGGTTGTACGGCAAGAATCTACAAAAGAGGATACGATACCCCCAAGTCTGGATTGTACATTAGAACGCACTAAACAGCCTGTGTTGTCGTCCGACCACCCATTGGTTCACAGTGTTGATGAGTCTCTGCCATGTCATCCGAGAGTCTACGTCGGTTCATTTTACGGTTTCCGCATGAACTCTTAATGAAACCAATGGGGAGGAGGTACTGGAAGGCAGGATGGGGAACATCTTGCCTGCCTCATCATTTGATAGTAAGCATTCCATTACATTGGGATTCCCCACTTGGAGCCATTAGAATTACAAACTAGCAAGATTAGAGCCCATTTGGTCCAAGGCCAATGTATCACGTTGAATTATACGCCAGATCTCTTCTGCAGGTTATACTCATATGACGATCCAATCGGGAGAGTTGTGAGATTCGGTTGGAGATCGAGAGAGAGAAGAGATATGGAGCCTACTTGAGCTCAAGATCAGCAGTGACAGCGAGTCCCAAAGGTGCCGCAACTGCGGACAGCATGAACCATTTCCAGTGCCATCCAATCCACGACCATAGTTGAGCTCTCATGGGTGTGAAGATGAGTTCCTTGAAGAGTTCCAAGTCAGTCATCCTTGTGATGTACTTTGCAACGAACGATGTTGATGGCGGTAGAGATGGTGAGTCTTGTACGATTCTTACAGCGGTCATGAGTGAAATTGGCATGGAAGCTACTCTTCCTGCGAATAGAAGTCCAAGTGAAGTGACGAAGCAGATGAGTGGTGTTGCGAGCTTGATTGTTGAGAATGCGGCCGAGTATAGCGCATCAGTGGTCTCCTTTGGGGTTTTCACCTTGGGGTCGTAGATCTTTGAGTGCTTCTGTTGGTAGTTCATGAATTTGTTGAGTTGGTTGCGGAGGTAGTTGAGTCCGTACACTGAGAGTCCAGATGCCGTCAAGTTGAATGAAAGTTGAACGAGGGATTGAAGAACACATAGGTGGTAACCCGAATAGAGGCCTCGGAGGCCCTCCTTGCGCAGGATCTCGTTGAAGACGCGGAGAGGGTTTTGAGGCAGTTGCGCGATGTCGTCTGCACTCTGAACCGACATCCACGCGCTGACCTTGCGGAGAGGCCAAACAATGCCGTTGGAGATGAGTGAAACGAGAGGGGCGAGCATAGGCACCACGACGAAGCTCTTAATCGACGGAAGAACGCCGTTCATCAGATCGCGGTGCATGTCCACAGAGACCTTGCTCCAAGCCAGAATATCTTCCGAAGTCACCGCTTCGGGGATGCGTTCAGAAAAGAAGATCGAACGGGAGTGTTGGAATTGGTGCCAAGAACGATAGAGAGGCGTCATCGACTCGCCGGGAATCATCTTCCTCAGAAACTGCTCAGTCAAGACGCTATTCAACGACAACGACAACATCGCATACGCAACCGTCGTACCGGCACAACCAAGGGACTTGTACACATGCACGGGCCAAGGCTGAGCAATCAGCTGCGTACTAACATTCGCCGCCATCACACTCGCCATAATCCTCATAGGCCAGTCCGCACACGCTCCAACTACACAAAGAGGGGACAAGACAGAATCAGCAAGCAAAGGCGTCAATAACTGACACAGTCAAGTGGGGCAAAGAAGGGCACATGGAGGGGATGCAGAGGGCAACAGGTTTGCAAACCCAAAAACTGGGACAAGTAGACGAGGGCGTACGCAAATGACCAACCGTAACGACGGAGAACAACGTCTTGGTTGTGAATCCTTGAGCTGTTGACATGGACATATCGAGAGAGGAGCTCCACAGCCAAGGGATTGAGCCGAGCTGCTCTTGTTGCAGGGGAGCCGAGCTCGGTAATCACTTGTGTATTCTGCATTACTTGTATATGGGTCCCCTCTGATAGGTCTGAACAGGCAGAAATTGGGTACTAGCAATGAGTTTCTACAACATTGGTCAATCAATGCTTCAGACTCAGAGACCAGTGAAGCCTAGCAGACCGACTGCAAAATGCCTGTTCAACTGGAGTCGGTCAGTCGAACACATGGCTTCCTCCACTGCACTCCCTCTTTCTGGAAAGGTCATCATTGTTACTGGTGCTTCATCTGGCATTGGATCGGCGATCGCGACTGCAGTCGCAGAGGCTGGAGCGAGCATCGTTTTAGCCGCTCGACGTCTCGAGCGTCTTGAGCAGGAGAAGACCTCCTTGGAGTCCAAAATTGCATCTTGTACGCCTATTCCTCCTTCATTACAGCCGATGGTTCCATTTCTGACTCATTTCGACGTCATGTGCTTTCGGAAAACGGTTCAGCCAAGTTACCTGGCCAAGTTTTGATCGCTAAGCTCGACGTGACGGTTTCTTCGGACTGGGAATCACTGATTGCCGATACCGTCAAGGCGTTTGGTAAGATTGATGTATTGGTGAACAATGCAGGAGTGATGTTGCTGAGCAAAGTGTTGAACTTGAAAGTGGAGGAGTGGATGACCATGGTTGACATCAACATCAAGGGGTGCGTTCCTCTTGTTCCTCTTATTTGCTTCTTTCATTTATGTAATACTCATTCTAACTCCCAATTTTATGAAGAGTGTTGCTTGGAACGGCTGGAATCTTGCCACTTTTCAAGAAGCAGAATTCTGGCTTCATCCTGAATGTTTCTAGTGATGCTGATCGCAAAGTGTTTACTGGGTCAGCTGTGTATAGCGCAACGAAGGCTGCAGTGACGAGGTTCACAGAAGGAGTCAGGATGGAGCTCTCGCAAGACGGATACAAGATCAACGTCGCCACCATCTCTCCTGGTGCTGTCATGACTGAATTGTCCTCCCACATCACAGATACGGATATTACCGATGGATGGGCCAAATCGAAGCCGTTTGAAATGATGCAGGCCAAGGATATTGCGGACATCGTGGCATTCGTCCTCTCTCGTGAAGGAAGAGTCAACATCGACAACCTGACGGTGAAACCTCAAGAGCAATGGTTTTAAAGCGGCCCCGTTGGTTCAGAGAGGCGTCCGGACCAAAATTCGGGGAGAGGCTCGAGAGCGGGCTGAATACCCAATTGCAGAAGCACCCAAAGCCGAGACATATGTCTGTATCGAATGTATCTCACCTTATCGTACAAGAATACCGAATAACGCAGGATATCATCACTGAAAGAAGTGGGGCAAACGGAGTTCTTCGTTTTAGAGTCTGGATTCTACATTGGACTTGCTTCAATTGAAGCACTATATCGACGGAGAGATGATAATGGAAAGGAGTGGGTATACACTGCAAAGGATGATGGGATGGAGATGGAGGGGGAATTGGGAGGATCCTCAAGGTTCGGATTTGAGGAGGGACGTTGATGACAATGGATGGTCTGATCGGACACATTTCAGTTAGAGAGCAGCGGTAGGTGCGTCGACAGCAACAGCCAACGCCTTTTCAATGTCCTCCTGAATGGCAGAGGGCTCAACGAGGGAGTTGTACTTCTGGACAGCGTTTCCAAGTTTGTCGATGAGAACCTGAGTGCGTCAAACAGAGGGGTTAGAAGAACTTGATGAATTTCAGAGAAATCTCGAATGCAGGGTAGTTTGAGATTGTGTCAACAGATGACGCGTCGTGTCAACTTGTTCCCCATCTCAAGCTCTTCAACATCGTAGGATTGGACAACATGTATGAATAGAGGGGTATTATATCTCCTCATTAGAATCGATTTCATACCTTTTCAAAGTTCCATTTGATGTTGCCAGGGATGGCGGACTGGATCGTTGCGTAGACGGGCGATTGGTGCTCTCCATTGACGTCAATCTTGTCCATGATGGGGAAATGTGCTTGGTACTTCTCCTGCGCGAAGCTTTTGATGCGTGGGCAGGCTTCGGGCTCTTGCGCACCGAACTGGTTGCATGGGAATGCGATAACGGAAAATCCCTGGTCTGCGTACTTTGAATGCAGTTCTTGGAGACCAACATACTGAGTGAGATTGAATTGTGGTTAGTTCAAGGGAATGCGCAGGGTCTCGAAGCTATTAGTAGAGTGAGTGCGGAGGTGCCGGGTGTTTTGTGGCGGAGGGACAAGGAGGCGCACCTGGGGTGTAAATCCGCATCTGGAGGCCACGTTCACGATCAGAGTGACCTATTTGTATCAGAATATCATAGTTAGACATGAGTTGCATCGTGATAGTGCCCATAGGAGGCAGCCGTGATTCGAGAGAGGGAAGAGGAGCGCACCTTTCCCTTGAATTGTGCCAGGGAAAATGCTTCTCCATCGATGTTGGTCACAGTGTGGTCGTAGATGCTCATGTTTTGGGGTTGAGAGGCGTAGGTACGAGTGCACCACTTGAAGAAGGAGAGGCCCTGGAAAGGATGAAGAACGGACAGCATGGCGGAGGGGAGTGGTCGGTTCTCTGGGAGGTCGGAGACGAGCACGCGCCGGCGAGAGAGAAGAGAGATATGGCGCAGAGGGAGAGAGAAGAGAGAATGGCCCACCCCGTGGTGCCTGCCGTGAGTTGGGCGACGAGCCACTCCAATGCTCAGAACGCCTCGCAGTCTCTCCTCTGGATCTTCCCACAGCAAGTTCTTGGTTCCTCTTGTAACCTTCTATCCAACATGAGGGTCGTCGTGGTTGGTGCTGGTGTCGTTGGCCTCATGACGGCGCTTCATTTGGCTCGCACCGGACTGCGCGTACTTGTCGTGTACGTTTCGCACTTCTCCTTGCCCCCTTCAACTTGACCTCCCCCTCCCTGAACTAATCATGTTCTCTTCTAGTGCAGAGACCTATTCTTCGTACTGGAACGAGTCTCTGTGGAGCAATACGATCGTTCTTGGTTCGAGCTTGGTTTCCGACGTCGCCGCTGCTTCATTCATTCCTCATTCCGCTCCAACTCCTAAATTACGAGAGATGCTGAAGTATTCTTCCGACTTTTATGGTGATTTGTGCCGACGAAGTCCAGAGGCGGGCGTAGTTTTGAAAAAGGGCCGCGAGTTCGTCGACCCGCCGCGAGCCAAAGTTCTGCCCTGGTATTCCGATTGTGTGTTCGATGTCTCCCCATGTGTCCCCGCTTCCGATGCTTTGGCCTCATCTACATCTGATCCGCTCACCGTTCTCCCATCAGACAAACAGGCAGGGTGGAGATTCACGACCTTCTTGATCGAGCCCCGTTTCCTCATTCCTTGGCTTCGTCTTCAACTCGAGCACTTTGGAGTTACATTTGAGAAGAGGAAAGTTACTAGCCTCAGTGACCTATCTTCCTTCGATATAGTGGTCAATTGCACTGGACTTGGAGCGAGAACGCTGGCAAACGATGTTTCAGTGCGCCCCGTGAGCGGCCAAGTGTTGCTTTTGCGTTTTTCTGGCCTCAATGAATGGGTTCGCGACACCTCCACCCCTGGATCGATTGGCTATGTGTATCCTCAGCGCAATACGGTAGTGGTAGGAGGAACGAAGGTTGGTGAGGTGCGTAATGACGTGGATATCCTTTCGGAGGAGCTGAAGACGAAATGCTCCCAGCTCATGCCTTCTGTTGCAGCTTCCCCTTCTGTTGGCATTAATGGAGGCTATCGTCCACTTCGTTCAACATTCCGCCTCGAAATCGATGAGTCGTCTCTGCATCAGTCCCCGAAAGTGGTTCACAACTATGGCCACGGTGGTGAGGGGTTTTGCTTCTCCCCTGGCTGTGCTCGTGAAGTTGTCCGGCTGGTGGACTCTCTCTTGGGTCGTCAATGTGGCGTTGATTATGAAGTGCAGGCATTGAAGAGGGTTTCGAAGATCCCAAGGTCGAAATTGTGAACATTTGTCGAACGAACCCACCTCCTCCCCTCTGTCCAAATGGCGGATACACCTTCGTTGGACTCGTCTCCAACAACTTGGGACCTCTTTGGCTCAACATGTCGCAGAATAAGACAGAAACACAGCTGGGTTCCGCAGCTGCGACGATCGCGACAAGACACTTCATCACCGCCTCATGCAGCCCTACTCCCGCACCGCACCGCCTTCTTCTACTGCAAAACCACCATGTGGAAATCCTCCATTCACACCTCCATCGTTGCCCAACTCACCGACACTAGTGTACTAAAGGAGCGACGGAAGTTACGTTTCGCTTGTATCTGGAAGTATCGAAGTCTCGCGATGCCTCATTGGATATTCAGATAGGAGACTTGGTGTTGAACACCCCTAGTTCTCTCGTGCTCAGTTTGAAGAACTGTGTCAACTTGACATTCAACCGAGCTCAACACTGAGCCAAGTGGTGAAAGTGGTGAAAGTGGAAACTTCCAAGTCCTGCAATAAGACTTCTATGAGCGTCACTCAGGAGCAAAGTCTCACCAATGGATGTGCAACATTGAATGGTGCCCTTAACGTCTACAATTCGGCATGCAACACTTGGTGGATTGTGCTGACAGCTGTAGAACTTGATTTTCCTCGCTCTGCCTGATCGTGGCCATCGTTCTCATATGGTGTTGTACTTCTCAGTCCCAAAGATGCCGTCTCTCCATACAAGGGAGCCAACTAAGAGCGGTACTGTGTGCATGTGAAACGTGTTTGTTCACGGTTTCTGGTTCATTCGTCTGTACAATGTATCTGCGCCTTCGCAGCTGTTGATCTTAAGATGTTTGTGTGTGTGTGAGAGAGAGAGAGATAGAGAGAGAGTGAAAGCAGTATATCTGTACTCAAGGCAGAACGCGTGTGATGTCGGAGACGATGCATCCGTAGTCCATTCTCGAGGGGTCGAGAGCGAGTCTCACGATGACTGCGTTCTTCTCCGGTACCACCGCTACGAATTGTCCTTTGAATCCGGTGGTAGTGAATGTGGTGTGATGTAGCATCTTGGAGTTGATGCCGTGGAAGAGTAGTGTGTGATCGTGTTCGATGGTCTCCGTCTCTGCAGTCGATCCTCCGAGCCAGAAGTTTGCGCCGTAGATTCCCTTCGAAGAGTCCCTCCTGGCTGTCGCGTACTCCACCCATCCTTCGGGCAAGATGCGCTTTCCATCGATCCACACGCCATCTCTCAAGTAGAGCAAACCGAAACGAGCCCAATCTCTGGCGCTGGCGTAGGAGAAGGCGGCGGCGTTGAACGTTCCAACGCGGTCCGTTTCCATCGTCATCGTTTCCGCTCCAATCGGGTCAAATAGCATTCTTGCAGGGTAGGTCCAATACGCCTCATCGTACTTCACACTAAGGCGCAAAATCTCACTCAAAAGATTCGTCGTACCAGAGGCATAGTAGAAGGACTTGCCGTGCTCCGCATAGGCACCCATTCTCCTAGGTCTCTCTGAACACGACTCGTCGCCCATAATCATAGGAATCACATCTCCTTGAAACACTTGATAACCCTCAGACCACAACAAACCACTTTGCATCGTCAAGAGAGCATCGATCGTGATATCGGACTTGTTGCCGCCATGCGTCGTCTTCCAATCTTGGAACCAACGGGAAACCTTGGAATCCAGAGACATAGCACCTTCACCAATACGAATACCAATAAGAGAAGCCATCAGAGTCTTTGTCATGCTCCAACCGAGAAGAGGCATCGAAGTCGTGAAACCAGGCGCTTGATACTCGTACACGATGCGACCATTTTGAACCACCACAAAGGCTCGCGTGTTGTACGAGGAGGCGTTCGATTCACGTGCCTTGTAAGGCTCAAATGCGACGTCCAAAGAGACTGCAAGCTCGGCGGCGTCCTCGTCCG
>Ga0307375_10001782_pt1 | contig 22940 bp, 18 predicted proteins | sample TR1MG_FD_202531 | JGI IMG/M metagenome (GOLD analysis project Ga0307375, IMG submission 202531) | Soil microbial communities from Risofladan, Vaasa, Finland - TR-1 | ecosystem: Environmental > Terrestrial > Soil > Coastal area > Acid sulfate soil | place: Finland: Risofladan, Vaasa | collected...
CCGGGGTGGATTTCTTGGCTTCCTGGCGCAGCTTGCGGCAGACCTCCAGCCCGTCCAGACCGGGCAGCATCAGATCCAGCACGATCACGTCGTAGCTGTTGGACACTGCCAGGTGCAAACCGCTGATGCCATCGGCGGCATAGTCGACCGAGTAGCCGCTACGTTCGAGAAATTCGCCGACCATCTCGGCAATCTGGCGATGATCCTCCACCAGCAAAATCAACCCCGCCTGCTCTTCATGTACGGTCATGTCGTCTTCGCCTGATGTGGTTTCACAAAAGTGAAGATATAAACGCCAGCAGTGTGATTTCTGTGTGAAATGATCACGGGCGCTTCACATGGTTTTGCAGCAGCGGTTGCAACTGACGCCAGACCGTTTCCAGTACCTTCGGCTCCGCACTGGCCACCGGATGCAGCCCATCGTCCTGCATCAGCGCCGGATCCAGTGCCACGCCATCGAGCAGGAACGGCACTAGGGCGACATGCCGGGTTCGCGCCAGATCCGCATAGATCGCGCGCAAACCGTCCCGATACTGCGGACCGTAGTTCACCGGCAACTCGATGCCCAGCAGCAGCACCCGGATCTGCCGCTTCTGCGCCATGGCGATCATCGCCGCCAGATTGTCGCGCAGGGCCGGCAATGGCAGACCCTGCAAACCGTCGTTGGCGCCCAGTTCGAGCACCAGCACCGCCGGATGGTACTTCTGCAGCAATGCCGGCAGACGCAGGCGACCGCTCAGCGAGGTCTCGCCGCTGATGCTGGCATTGACCGCGGTCCACATCGGCACCATGTTGCGCAGACGCCCATCCAGCAAGTTCACCCAGCCGGACTCGACCGGTATGTTGTGTGCGGCGGACAACGAGTCACCCAGCACCAGTACGGTTTTCGGGGCTGCCGCCTGTGCGGCGCCGAGGCCACCCAGCAGCAAGCCGACCCCGATCACCCAACCAAGCACCCAGCCAAGGCATCGACGCATGAATGATTCTTCCCGTCTGCTTCTCGAGGCCTGCGATGTTAGCAAGTCGGTCAGCGGCCCCGAGGGCCGACTGGATATCCTGCGCCACGTCGACCTGCAGATCCGGCCGGGCGAGAGCTTCGCCATCGTCGGCGCATCCGGTTCCGGCAAGACCACCCTGCTCGGCCTGCTGGCCGGACTGGACACGCCCGACAGCGGCAGCATCCAGCTGGACGGCCATGCGCTGGAACAGCTGGACGAGGAAGCGCGCGCCGACCTGCGCCGGCGCCTGGTCGGCTTCGTGTTCCAGTCGTTTCATTTGCTCCCCGCGCTGACCGCCGAAGAAAACGTGATGCTGCCGCTGGAGCTGGAGGGCAGCAGCGCCGCGCGGCCCCGTGCGCGCGCGGCGCTGGAGGCAGTCGGGCTGGGTGCGCGGCGGCGGCACTACCCGGCGCAGCTTTCCGGTGGCGAACAGCAGCGCGTGGCGATCGCCCGCGCGTTCGTGCATGAACCGCGCGTGCTGTTTGCCGACGAACCCACCGGCAACCTCGACCAGCGCACCGGCCATCACGTCTGCGACCTGCTGTTTGCGCTCAACCGCGATCACCAGACCACCCTGGTGCTGGTGACCCACGACGCCGCCCTGGCCGCACGCTGCGATCGCCGGATCGAGCTGGACGAAGGCCGCGTGCTGACGACCATGGCGGGCACCCCCGCATGAAACTGCTGCTGCTCGCCCTGCGCATGCTGCGCCGCGAATGGCATCTGCCGGAGCTGCGCACGCTGGCCGCATCGCTGGTGCTGGCGGTGGTCGCGCTCGGCGTGGTCGCCACATTGGCCGCGCGGATCGAGGGCGGCATGCTGGCCAGCGCCGCCGAGCTGATCGGTGGCGACGTCGGCATCAGCTCGCCACAGATCCTGCCGGCGAAGTTCGCCGCTGCAGGCCGCCAACGCGACCTGCGGATGACGAATACGGCCAGCTTCCCCAGCGTGGCGTTCGCGCACCAGCAGACCCAGTTGCTCGACGTGCTGGCCAGCGACAAACACTATCCGCTGCGCGGCACGCTGCAATTGAGCGATGCGGCAGGCCATGCATACGACGGTCATGCCCCATCGCCTGGCCAGGTCTATCTCGACCATCGTGCGCTGGTCGCGTTGAACCTGAAGGTCGGCCAGCCGCTGCAACTGGGCGGCCGCGAACTGACCATCGCCGCCGAACTGCTGCGCCAGCCCGATGGCGGCGAGCTGCTGGCACTGGCGCCGCGCGCACTGATGAGCCTGGCCGATGCCGAACAGGCCGGACTGCTGGGCGTTGGCAGCCGCGCCCACCACCGCCTGCTGCTGGCCGGCGCACCCGCGGCGGTGCAGGGCTGGCGCGACTGGGTACAAAAAACCGCGTTGCCGCAGGGCGCCGAGCTGATCACCCCGGAGCAGACCCAGCAGCGCATGCGCACGGCGTTCGACCGGGCCGGCGCCTTCCTGCGGCTGACCGCGCTGCTGTCGGCGCTGCTGGCCGGCGTCGCCATCGCCCTGGCCGCGCAGCGGTATGCGCGGCGCAAGACCTCCGAAGTCGCCCTGTTGCGCGCGCTCGGCACTTCACGCCGACGTGTGCTGGGCCTGCTGCTGGGCACGCTCGGCGCGCTCGCCCTGCCTGCCGCGACGCTCGGCCTGCTGCTGGCGCTGGCACTGTCGCAGCTGGCGTGGTTGCTGGCCAGCCAGCTGTTCGCCAGCATGCCCACCGTATTGCCGCTGGCGCCGTCGCTCGCCGCCGCCGCGATGGGCATCGCCGTGCTGATCGGCTTTGCGCTGCCGCCGCTGGCCCGCCTGGCCGAAGTACCGCCGGTGGCCGTGTTCCGCCAGAGCGTGACCCGCCGCGTGCGGCGTTTCGATGCCTTGTATCTGATTCCCGTGCTGGTCGCACTGGGCCTGATCTGGAGCCAGAGCGGCTCGCTCAAGCTGGCCGGCATTCTCGCCGCCAGCCTGTTCGGTGTGGCACTGGTGGCGGCATTGCTGGCCGCCTGCCTGCTGTGGCTCGCCCGCCGAATCGCACCGGGCGCGCATCCCGCGCTGCGGCTGGGACTGGCCGCGCTGGCGCGGCGGCGCAGCCTGAGCCTGATCCAGGCCACGGCGCTCAGCCTGGGCCTGTGCGCACTGCTGCTGCTCGCGGTGGTCGCGCCGGCCCTGTTGCAGGGCTGGCGCCAGGAGCTGCCGACCGACACGCCGAACTGGTTCGCGCTGAACCTTGAGGACGATCAACGCGCCGGTTTCGCGCACGACCTGACTGCCATCGGCGGCCAGCAACTCAACATGCTGCCCCTGGCCGTGGGCAAGCTCACGGCGATCAACGGCACGCCGATCGACCGTCTGCACTTCAGCGACCCGCGTGCCGGCGAGTGGGCCGATCGCCAGTTGCGCCTGTCATGGTCGGGCGAGCTGCCGCCGTCGAACAAGGTGATCGCCGGGCAATGGGCCGGACCCGATCCGGCGCAGGCGGAGGTGTCCATCGACACGATGTGGCGCGACATGTTCGGCATGAAGATTGGCGACAGGTTGAGCTTCAACGTCGGCGAAGGCAGCCTCGATGCCAGGGTCGGCAGCATCCGCCAGGTCGACTGGAGCTCGTTCCGGGTCAATTTTTTCCTGCTGTTCGATCCGTCCCACGCCAGCGGCTTGCCGCATACCTGGCTGGCCAGCTTCTACCTGCCGCCCGGTCACGCCAGACCGCTGGCGAAACTGTCGCGCGAATACGGCAACCTCAGCCTGATCGACGTCGATTCGCTGCTTGGCCGCGTGCGCGAGATCGTCGATCGCGTCGGCAATGCCGTGCGCTGGATCCTCGGCTTCAGCCTGCTCGCCGGCGCGCTGGTGCTGGCCGCGGCGCTCGCCGCCAGTGCCGCCGAGCGCCGTCACGAAGCGGCGCTGCTGCGCACCCTGGGGGCCCGCCGCCATCAACTGCGCGCTGCCGCCGCCTGCGAATTCGCCCTGCTCGGCCTGGTCGCCGGCCTCACCGCCGCGCTCGGCGCCGCCGGCGCCGGCCTGTGGCTCGGGCATGCGGTGTTCCACATCGACGGCTTCGTGCCGCCGCCCTGGCCACTGGCGCTGGCCGCGCTCGGCGCTGCCCTGGTGGTGATGCTGCTGGGGCTGGCCGGTACGCGCAAGGTGACCCGCACGCCGCCGATGCGGTTGCTGCGGGAGCAGTGAGCACGCTCATGGACATCATCCACGATTCCCCCGGCAGCATCCGCCTGCCGGGATCTTCGGGTAGGAGCGCGCTTGCGCGCGATGCTTTTGTGTCGCGTGGAGGAGCATCGCGCGCAAGCGCGCTCCTACAGAAAGCTGCTGGTCTCATGCCGCCATGAATCGGGTTTCACGACGCAAACCCGACTGGCTGGTGCGGCTCGGCGAGGAATGGCTGCTGCTGACGTTCGCCGTCGTGGCGCTCGCGCTGGCGTTGCTGGATCCGCAGCCGCTGGCGAATTACCGGCGCTGGCTGCAGCTGCCCACGCTGGCCGGGCTGCTTGGCCTGCTGATCGCGATCCAGGGCATTCGCGATAGCGCCCTGGTGCAGCACGCGGCTGCCGCGCTGGCCGCGCGCATGCATTCGGTGCGCAGTCTCGGCCTGCTGCTGGTCACGGCCACGGCGCTGCTGTCGATGGTGCTGACCAACGACGTGAGCCTGTTCCTGATCGTGCCGCTGACCATGGCGATCGGCGGCATCTCGAACCTGCCGCTGCCGCGCATGGTGGTGCTGGAAGCGCTGGCGGTGAATGCCGGCTCCAGCCTGAGCCCGATCGGCAACCCGCAGAACCTGCTGCTGTGGCAGCACGCGCACATCCCGTTTTTCGTTTTCGTCGCCGCGATGCTGCCGGCCGCGACGGTGATGTTGCTGCTGGTGGCCGCGCTGACCTGGCTGTGGCTGCCGCAGGATCGCATCGGCCTGGACCACGCGCAGATCGATCGCCGCGAGGTATCCATGACGATGGCGCTGCTGTCGGCGATCGCGCTGGTGACCATGGTGGCGATGATGGAGCACGGCCATGCAGAGCTCGGTGCGCTGATGCTGTCGCTGCCGTTCGCGCTGTTCGCCTGGCGCAGCCTGGCCGGCATCGACTGGCTGCTGCTGGCCACGTTTGCCGCGATCTTTCTAGGCCTTGGCCACTTCGCCGAACTGCCGCTGGTGCGGCACGCGCTTGACCATCTCGATCTCGGCCAGCCGCTGACCGTGTTTGTCAGCGGCATCGTCGCTTCGCAGCTGATCAGCAATGTGCCGGCGACGGTGTTGCTGCTGGAGCGCACGCCCGATGCGATGGCGCTGGCGATCGCGGTGAACGTGGGCGGCTTTGGCATGGCGATCGGCTCGCTGGCGAACCTGATCGCACTGCGCCTGGCCCGGCAGCCCGGCGGTCTGCGGCAGCTGCACCGGGTGTCGATTCCGTTCCTGCTGCTGTGCGCGCCGCTGGTCTACCTGGCCTGGCGCTGGATCGGCCCGTAGGAGCGCACCCTGTGCGCGATGCTTCTTGTGGGAGCGACTTCAGTCGCGATGCTCTTGGCTTGGTTCAGAGAAAAGCATCGCGACTGAAGTCGCTCCCACAGAAGCCGATCCGAAAGGAACGCACTCAATCGTCGTCCTGGGGCACGTCGACCTTGCCCTTCACGCCGGAATGGCTGACGTCGCCACTGCCTTTCGCGCCCAGGCTGAAATCGCCCGCCACGTCGCTCACGCTGAAGTCGCCGGAGCCCAGCGTGTCGGCATGCACGCTGCCGCCGACCTTGCGCAACACCACATCCCCTGAGCCGATGCTGCCCAGCGCGGCATCTCCCCGGATGCCTTCCACCGTGGCGTCGCCCGAGCCGACCGAGCCCAGCGCAAGACTGCCGATGTCTTGCGCATTCACATCACCCGAGCCCACGCTGGCGGTGAATGTTCCACTGATCTGCTTCGCGTGCAGGTCGCCCGAGCCAACCATGCCCTGCACCTGCTGCATGCCACTGACGTCGGCATCGCCGGAGCCCACGTTGACCGTCACCGGCACGCTGGCCGGCAGTTGTACGCTGACATCGAGATCGGCGTAGGAACTGCCGAACAGGTGGAAGCTGAAGTGGCTGCCGCCACCCAGGTCGATCAGCAACTGGTCGCCCTCGCGACGCTGGGTGACCAGCAAGCCATCCAGCGCAGCCTTGTCGGAGGCACAGGCACGGCCTTGCAGGCTCAGGCCCTTGGCACTGTCGCTGCCGGTGACATGCAGGTCGTGGCCATGCACGTCGATCTGCACTGCACGGACACCGGCCAGGTCGAGCTGCAGGTGGCGCGGCGCCTCGTATTGGCATCGCGCAGCGTTCGCTGCGAATGGAGCAAGCAGCAGGGCTGCGATGAACAGTAGGCGCATGACGGACTCCTCGGGCGGTCGACAGCCCTGAGATGCCGTTGACGCCGAAAGGGTTGCAGCGGGGAATCGCCGTCGCCGGTCCGCGTCAACCCATCGGGCACCTCCACGTTTTTGTATCCACCTGTTGAGGAGGTTCACCATGTCCTGCAAAACCCTGCTTGCTTCCACGCTGGCCGCTTTGCTGGCCGGATCGGTCACTCTGGTCATGGCGCAAGATCGGCCAGCGCCGCCCTCTGCACCTGCGCCTCATGGCATGGCCATGCGCGGACCCGCCGCACATGGCGGTTATCGTCACGCCATGCACATGCATCGATTCGGTTTCGAGGGCCCGCGAAGCAGCGTGATCGGCGATCTGCACGGACTTGAGCGCCTGTACATGCTGTCCGGTCGCGGCAAGGATCTGGCGGCGCTGTACAACGAGGTGCTGGCCAAGTCGCAGGATCCGCACGTGCGCGATTACGTCTATCGGCATCTGGCCCACCTGCAGGCACGGCCGGCGAATGTGGACCAGGCGATCGCCACGCTGCGCAAGGGCCTGGACGAAAGCCTCGCCAACGAGGCAAAAATGCGCGCCGAGCGGGAAAAGATGCGCGAGGTCTGGATGCAGCGCCGCACCGAAGCGGCGAAGCCGGCGGCTGATTAGTTAGCAGCCTGTCGGGGAATCTCGAATGACCTCGCTGTGTGGAAGCGAACTTGGGGGAGCGGCTTCAGCCGCGATGCTTTTGCTCTGACCAAGCCAAGAGCATCGCGGCTGAAGCCGCTCCCACAAAAGCCGCGACCACCGCGCGGGTTCAGGCCTTCGGCTCCAGCGCCTTGGCGCGTTGCCACAGTTGCTCCTGTTCGGCCAGCGTGCGCTCGCCGAATGCGCCACCGTCGGCGACGGCCAGTTGTTCCATCAGCCGGAAGCGCCGCTCGAACTTCGCGTTGGCGTGACGCAGGGCGCGCGAGAAATCGACCCCGGCGTGCCGCGCCAGATTAACCACCACGAACAGCACGTCGCCGATCTCATCCTCGAGCCGCGCCGGGTCCGCGCCGGCGGCAAACTCGGCGCGCACCTCGTCGATTTCCTCGGCCAGCTTGGCCAGCACCGGCTGCGGATCGGGCCAGTCGAAGCCCGTACCGGCGGCGCGCTGCTGCAGTTTCAACGCGCGCTTCCATTCCGGCAGGCCCGACGAGATGCCGGCCAGTGCGCTGGTGTCGTGCGGCTCGCCGCGGCCGGCGCGTTCGGCAGCCTTGATGTCGTCCCAGGCCTGCCGCTGCGCCGCAGCATCGGCATAACGCACCCCATCGAACACGTGTGGGTGACGCCGATGCATCTTGCTGCTGATCGCATGCACGACATCGGCGAAGTCGAATCGCCCTGCCTCCTGCGCCATCCGCGCGTGAAACACCACCTGCAGCAGCAGATCGCCCAGTTCGTCGCGCAGATCGTCGAAATCGCCGCGATCGATCGCATCGGCCACTTCGTAGGCCTCCTCGATGGTGTACGGCGCGATCGAGGCGAAATCCTGCTGCACGTCCCACGGGCAACCGCAGGCGGGATCGCGCAGGCGCGCCATGATGGCGAGCAGGTCGTCGAGGCTGTAGCGCGTTGCGTCGGTCATGCCGCGTCGGATTCCATCAGTACGGGGCACGCCCGCGACACCCTTCACCAAATCAATCCTGTGTCGCCGCCTGCCATCGCGCGGCCCAGTCGATGCTGGTGTCGCCGACGGCGATGAACTCGGGGTTGAGCAGCGACTCGCCGCGGTTGTAGCTGAACGCCCGGCCCTGCAGATCCTGCACCGCACCACCGGCTTCCTGCAGCACGCACTGCGCGGCGGCGGTATCCCACTCGCTGGTGGGCCCGAGGCGCAAATAGACGTCCGCATCGCCGCGTGCGATCAGGCAGAACTTCAGCGACGAACCCAGCGGCACGCGCTGGTAGTCCGCACCCAGCAGCCCCCGCATCATGGAATCCTGCAGACTGCCGTGCGAACGGCTGCCGGCCAGCACCGGCGGCCTGGCCAGCCCACGCACATGCAGACGCTGCCAGTCGCCGCCGGCTTGCGTCTGCAGCCATGCGCCGTGGCCTTGCGCGGCGACATACAGCTCGCCGGTGACCGGCGCCAGCACCACGCCCAGCACGGACTGGTGATTCTCGATCAGCGCGATGTTGACCGTGAATTCGCCGTTGCGTTTCACGAACTCGCGGGTACCATCGAGCGGATCGACCAGCCAGTAGCACGACCATTGCCGGCGCTCGGACCACGGCAGCGTGCCGGCCTCCTCGGACAGCACCGGCAACGCCGGATCCAGCGCAGCAAGGCCGGCCAGGATGACGTGCTGGGCGGCCAGATCGGCGGCGGTCAACGGCGATGCATCGGCCTTGGTGTGCACCGCGAAATCGCTGTGGTAGATCGCCAGGATCGCCTCGCCGGCGGCCCGTGCGATGTCCCCGACCTGTCGGGTCAGTTCCTGCATCACGCTCATGTCCGCTGAAAGCGCCCGGCGAGATATTCGCGGGCCATGAACAGCGCGGCGATCGAGCGGCCTTCGGTCACGTCATCGCGCCCCAGCAGGGTGTGCAGTTCGGCCATCTTCCAGGGCACCACCTCGAGCTCCTCCGGCTCGTCGCCGATCAGTCGTTCCGGATACAGGTCCTGCGCCAGCACCACATGCGCCATGTGCGTCATGTAGGCCGGCGACAGCGACAGGTTGTGCAGGATCTTCAGCCGGTGTGCGCCGTAGCCGACCTCTTCCTTCAGCTCGCGCTCGGCACCCTGCTCGGCGGTCTCGTCCTGATCCAGCCGGCCTTTCGGCAATCCCAACTCATAGCGGCCCACGCCGGCACCGTATTCGCGCACCAGCAGCACGGTATCGTCGTCCAGCATCGGCACGATGATCACCGCGCCCAGCCCACTGCCCTTCAGACGCTCGTAGGTGCGGCGCACGCCATTGGAAAATTCCAGATCGAGCTGCTCGACACGCAGGAAATCGCTGTCGATGACGTCTCGCGTGGCGTGGACGATGGGTAGTTTGCGCATCCGCCCATTCTAACCTCTGCGCGCACCGCCTCGCCCGGGCCGTGCCGGCTGTGCTTCCCCTGCATACCACTCTCGAACCACTCCGCACGTGTGCGTATGCACATCGGGTCACCCCATCATTTCGCTTGAACAAAGTGGCACGGGGTCACCTCGCAATTCTGCAACGCACAACACAATTCACTGATATTCCATGTTTTTTTGTTGACCTTGGCGGAATCACGTGGACATACTCCGGCGTACGGGAGACGTGGCGAGCTAGGGGCAAAGGGGCGCTTGCGATCGTCGTCACGTGTCGCTGACATCCAACGTCAAAGGGGAATTTCATGCGCATCTTGCCAGTCGCATTGCGGACTGCCGTGGCCATACTGTTGCTCTCGTTCGCGCTGTCGGGCACGGCGTGGGCCGGCTCCGGCAGCGGCTACACGCAAACCCGGTATCCGATCGTGCTGGTTCATGGGCTGTTCGGCTTTGATCAGCTGTTCGGCAGCGTCGCTTACTGGTACGGCATTACCGACGGGCTGCGCAGCGGCGGAGCCACCACGTATGTCGCCCAGGTCAGCCAACTCGGCGACGAAGTGACCCGCGGCAACCAGTTGATTGCGCAACTGGAGAACCTGCAAGCGATCTACGGCTACCGCAAGTTCAACCTGATCGGCCACAGCCAGGGCGGTCTGACGATCCGTTACGTTGCCGCCGTGCGCCCGGACCTGGTCGCCTCGGTCACCAGCTTCGGCACGCCGCACAGCGGAAGCGCGGTGGCTGACGGCATCATCGTGCTGGCGCCGGCCGGCTCGGTGCAGCGCTGGCTGGCGGTCAGTTTTGCGACGGCGCTGGGCAACCTGATCAATACCTTCTCCGGTGGCAGCAATCCGCAGAATGCCCTCGATGCGCTGGGCCAGCTGTCCAGCAGCGGGGCCGCCCAGTTCAACGCGCAGTTTCCGAACGGCGCGCCGACCTCGCCCTGCGGCTCCGGTGCAGGCCTGGTCTATGGCATCCGCTACTACTCCTTCGGCGGCACCTCGCCGGTGACCAACCTGATCGATCCCTCCGATGCGCTGCTGGCCGCCGGCAGCCTGTTTTTCGAAGGCGGCGCGAATGACGGCCTGGTCGGTCGCTGCTCCAGCCACTGGGGCACCGTGATCCGCGACAACTATGGCTGGAATCATCTGGACGAGATCAACCAGCTGTTCGGCTTGCGCGGATGGTTTTCGGCCGATCCGGTCGAGGTCTATCGCAGCCAGGCGAACCGTCTCAAGGGCCAGGGCCTGTGATGCCACGCCGCCGCTTCGGGTTGATGCCCGGCTTGGCGGCGCTGGTTTGCGCAGGGCTGCTGATCGGGTATTTGCGGCCTTCCTTGCCGCCGATTGCGGCCCACCGCCAACACGCGGCAGCGACGATCACCGCACCGACAGCAGCAGCATTCGCCGCCGAACCGGTTCCCGCTTCCTTGCCCCTGCGCGATCCGGAGCGCGCGCTGCGCGAGGGTTCATTGCGTGGCACGGTAGCGGATGGTGGCGTCAGCACCGGTTTTGGTGGTCATCTGAAACCTGATATGGCGCTGCGAAGGCTGTTCGACTATTACCTCACCCTGCTCGGCGAAACCGATCTGCGCGGCATCCGCCAGTTGCTGCACGAGGACCTGTTGCACCGTCATCTCGACGAGCCGCTGGTCGAAGAGGTCATGCAGACTTTCGATCGCTACGTCCGCTACCAGCAGGCCGCAGCCGAACTGGCCAACCAGCCCGGCCCGCCGCTGGCCGCGCAGTTCGCGCGCGTGGATGCCCTGCGCCGGCAGATGCTCGGCGACACCCTGGCCGAGGCGTTCTATGGTGCCGAGCAAGCGTCGCAACAGCAGTTGCTGCAGCGACTCGCGATCGACACCGGGCACAATCTGTCCGGCACGGAAAAGGCCCGGCAGCTGCAGGCACTTGACGCCGCCCTGCCTGCCGCCGAACGCGAGGCACGCGCCCAGGCCAGCGTCGGCGATCTGGTGCAGCAACAGACTGCGTTGCTCGACGACACCCACGCCGACCCTGCCACACGCTATGCCGAGCGTGCGCAGACATGGGGCGATGCGGCCGCCGAACGGCTGGCGCAACTGGATCAACGGCGCGCCCAATGGCAGGCGCGGCTGGATGCCTACGCACAGCAGAGTCAGCGTATCCGCGCGAATGACGCACTCGACGCGCAACAACGGCAGGCCGCGCTGCTGCAATTGCTGCATGACAGTTTTCATGATCCCGAGCGGATCCAGGCCCAGGCGATGGAAAACGACACCCTGCCCGGCACGACCGCACGGTGATCGACGACAAGCCCTCAGCGGCGCAGCCGGCGTAACGCCTGTTCGTGCATCGCCGGCGTACCGGCTAGCACGCTGCGCGTGTCCAGCGTCAGCGCTGCTCCATCCAGATCGGTGAAGACTCCGCCGGCCTCGCGCACGATCACCGCCAGTGCGGCGATATCCAGAATGTTCACGTCCGACTCGATCACCAGGTCCAGGCTGCCGCGTGCCAGCAGGTGGTAATGGCAGAAGTCGCCGTAGCCGCGAATCCGGTTGCTGTCGCGGATCAACGCACCGAGCGCATCCCAGCGGGCATCGGCGGTCAGGGTCCGGATATTGCCGGTGGAAATCGATGCCTCGCCAATCACTACGGTGTCCGCCACCTGCACGCGCTCGCCATCGAGCCACGCACCGCGACCGCTGCTCGCCCACATCGTCTCGCCGAAGATCGGCGCGCTGGAGACACCGAGGATCAACTCATCGCCCTCCATCAAGGCGATCTGGGTGGAGAAGAACGGCGTGCGCCGCACGAAACTCTTGGTGCCGTCGAGCGGGTCGACCAGCCACAGCAAGCCGCCGCGCTCGCCTTCCTGGCCGAACTCCTCGCCATAGATCGATGCCTGCGGCAGCGCCGCCTGCAGGATCTGCCGGATCGCACGCTCGGCTTCGCGGTCGGCGATGGTGACCGGGGTGGCGTCGGCCTTGATCTCCACCGCCACGCCGCGTCGCCAGTAATGCCGGATCACTTCGGCGGCTGCCGCCGCGGCCTCGCGTGCGGCTGCCAGGGCCGATACGATGATGTCAGTCGTCATGGAATTTTCCGCGTCCTGGTTTGCGGTGGTGCCGGCATGCTGCCGGCCAGACCACTGCTGCGATGAATATGCACGGCGCCGTCGGCATCCGGTGATCCCAACCCGGTCAGCCAGCGGCGCAGCGAAGGGTCAGTCTGCCGCGGGCGCAGCGTCGCGTCCACCCGCCAGCCCAGCGGACTCAGTTGCAGCGTGCCGTGGACCTGCAGCGGGCCATGGCCGTCGTCATGCAGCTGCGCCTCGATCACCCCGCTGTGCGCCTGCGCGTCGGCATGCAGGTCGCCCAGCACCACGTCGCCATCGCGCGTGCGCATGACCGCACGCCGACACTGCGCGTGCGCCTGCAATTGCATCGGCCAGCCGCCTTGCAGCAAGGCATGCTCGATGGTCAGTTGCAGTTCGCCGCGTGGCTGGCCCAGCGGCAACGTCGCGCGTGGCCCCAGTGCGGCCAGATCGATGCGCACGCTGACTTTGCGCCATGCGATGCGACCGTCCGAAAGACGCCGCATCGCGCCGGAAAAATCCACTTGCGGCCCCTTGAAGTCCAACTGCGACTGCAGCTTCCCGAGCAACAGCCGCCGCGACAACTGCCAGTGCAGTTGCCCCAGCTGCCTGCCGTCGGTCGCCAGCACCTGGTCGGCCCGGCCCTCCCACAGCAGACCATGCACCTGTCGCAGACGCAGGCCATGCAACTGCGATCCTGCCCACGGCAGCGCCCAGCGGGCCGGCAGGAACCACAGCAGCAACGCCACGGCCATCACCAGCGCACCGATACCGATCAGGGTGTTTCGCAGGTACTTCAAGCGTCGATCCCCGGGATGATTTTGCAAGGTCGACTTGAGCGTCGACCGCCGAGCGCCGATGATAGCCGGATGACGACGACCGCAACCCGCAACGCCGCGCTCGCCGAGCGCGACCTCAGGCACGTGTGGCACCCGTGCACGCAGATGCACGATCACGAAAGCGTACCGATGGTGCCGATCGTGCGCGGCGAGGGCGCGTGGCTGATCGATGCCGACGGCCATCGCTACCTGGATGGCATCAGCTCGTGGTGGACCAACCTGTTTGGCCATGCCAACCCGCGCATCGCCGCCGCGCTGGCCGCACAGGCGTGCACGCTGGAGCACGTGATCTTTGCCGGTTTCACCCATGAACCGGCGATCGAGCTGGCCGAGGAACTGGTGCGCATCACGCCGCCGGGGCTGGACCGGGTGTTCTATGCCGACAATGGTTCGGCGGCGATCGAGGTGGCGTTGAAGATGAGCTTCCACTACTGGCTCAACCAGGGCCATGGCGAGAAAACCCGCTTCATTGCGCTAAGTGGCAGCTATCACGGCGAGACGCTGGGCGCGCTGTCGGTGAGCGACGTGGCGCTGTATCGCAAAACCTATGCGCCGCTGCTGCTGACGCCCTTCCTGGCTCCCTCACCGGACAGTTACGAAGGCGAATCCGGCGAAAGCCCGGCGCAGACTGCCGTACGTCGGCTGCAGGAGCTGCGCAAGCTGCTGGAACGCCACGCGCATGAGACCTGCGCGGTGATCGTCGAACCGCTGGTGCAGTGCGCCGGCGGCATGCGCATGTATCACCCCGATTACCTGACCGGCCTGCGTGCCCTGTGCGACGAGTTCGACGTGCATTTCATCGCCGACGAAATCGCGGTGGGCTTCGGTCGTACCGGCACCCTGTTCGCCTGCGAGCAGGCGATGGTGACGCCCGACTTTCTGTGCCTGTCGAAGGGACTCACCGCCGGCTTCCTGCCGTTGTCGGCGGTACTCACGACCACTCGAGTCTATGAGGCTTTCTACGCGGAATACAGCACCGGCAAGGCGTTCCTGCACTCGCACAGCTATACCGGCAACCCGCTGGCCTGCCGGGTGGCACTGGAGACGCTGGCGATCTTCCGCGATGAACCGGTGCTGGAGCGCAACCGTGCACTGGCCGCTCATCTCGCCATGCGGCTGGAACCGCTGCGTGGGCACCCGCATGTAGCCGACGTGCGTCAGACCGGCATGATCGCGGCGGTCGAACTGGTCGCCGACAAGGCCAGCCGACGTCCGTTCCCGGTAACCGAGCGACGCGGCCTGCGCGTCTATCTGCATGGCCTGCGGCACGGCGTGCTGCTGCGCCCGCTCGGCGAAGTGGTGTATTTCATGCCACCGTATGTCGTGACCGGGCAGGAGATCGATCTGCTGGTCGCCGCAGCCGTCGCCGGCATCGAACATGCCGTGAAGGGTTGAACGTCGCCGATGCGACAGGTGCCGCAGCATGGAAACTGCGGTATGGGATTCAGTGCCCGATGCTGATTCTGGGATCGAGCATCTGCAACGCATGGGCCGTATCCGTGGCGCCGGTGCGCTGCAGTTCGTCCCCGCTGTAACTCTGACCCGGCAGCGGCAGGCAATGGCCTTTCCTGGCCCGGATCAGGCTGCCGGTCTGCTGCAGGCAGTTGCGGTCGCCGGGCTTGATCAACTGGCGGTTGTCGTTTTTCTGACTGGCATGGACGGCGCTCGCCGGTGCCGTGTTCTGGGCGATGGCGCCCGCATTGACGCCCAGCCCGGTCAGCAGGGCGAACATGGCGATGGGTAATTTGGACATGTCGGGAAACCTCGGTCGCACCCCTGGCGGGGGCTTCCCGAATGCTGCGCCTGTCACTTTCGACAGGCAAGGCACGGTGCACGATCGTCTCGCGGGCATTCAGCTTTCCACCGCGCCGGTACGGCATGAATCCGGGAGCTCGCCACGCTCGGTTATGCTTGCGTTTTTGCAGCCAGCCGCCGCATGCGCAACATCCGTCTCCATGTCGACTTGCCACTTGCCGTCGGCGCCGAATTGCCATTGCCGGCGCCAGCCGCCGAACACGCCACCCGCGTGCTGCGTCTGGTGGCAGGCGACCCGCTCACGCTGTTCAACGGCGACGGCTGCGACTACCCGGCCAGCATCCTCACGCTGAGCAGGCGCGAGGTTGTCGTGCAGGTTCAGGCGCGGCAGGTTGCGGACAATGAATCGCCGCTGGCGCTGACCCTGGCACAAGGGGTCGCGCGCGGCGAGAAGATGGACCTGATCGTGCAGAAGGCGACCGAGCTCGGCGTGGTGCGCATCGTGCCGCTGCTGACCGAGCGTGCGGAAGTGAAGCTGGATGCGGCGCGTGCGGAAAAGCGGCTGCTGCACTGGCGCGCGGTGGCGGCCAGCGCCTGCGAGCAGAGTGGCCGCGCGCGGTTGCCCGAGATCAGTCCGGCCTGGCCGTTGCAGGCCTGGCTGGACGGTCTCGTCGAAGACGGGGCGCTGCGACTGGCCTTGCTGCCGCAGGCCACACGGTCTGCACGTGAATTGCGCTTCACGGCGGCCGCCGGCCTGCTGGTGGTGGGCCCGGAGGGAGGGCTGGGCGAGCGCGATATCGCCGCGCTGACGCTGGCGGGCTTCAGCGGGTTGCGACTGGGGCCGCGCATCCTGCGCACGGAAACCGCGGGACTGGCCGCGCTGGCGGCGCTGCAGGCACTGCACGGCGACGGTTAGAAGCCGCAGGGCGTGCCCCTCCGCAACGCTCGCCATGCGCCCTTGACTGCCATGAAAGCCCACGCTGACGCATCAGGCACCCTGCCAGACGGGTGCCGTGCCGATGCGATGCCGGTTGATCAGGAACCAGCTCGGGCGGTCAGCCTGCCACGCCCGAAGACTCGGATGCTTCGCCGGACGCAGGCGATCCCGTCAGGTCCGCATCATCCATCAATCCCAGCAACTCGGTTTCGATCCATTCCAGGTCGGGGATCATCGCGACGTCGTCGCGCACCAGCACTTGCGCGCGAACGCCGGGCGGAAGCGTGCTGCCGTCATGCGTGGGGATGATCAATTCAGCGTTCAACGTGGTCAGCCGCGGAAAGCCCTGCGTCAGGACAGCGATGAACGGCAGTTTCGGGTTGCCGCCAAGTGCCTTGAACACGGCCACACGCACGCTCAATTCGGCATCACCTTCTTCGGCCCCGGTCAGACGCGTGAACGACACCAGCGGCACACGCCAGCCGCGCCACGCAATACGGCCCAGCAGCCAGTCGGGGGCGCCTGCCACCGGCTCGGGGGTGCTTCGGGTAATCACCTCGGCAATGCTGGCATTGGGCAGCAGCAGACGCAGATTGCCCACCGGCACCAGCACGCAGCGAATTTCACGCGGCAGCGAATCACTCATGGAAACACCTCGATCAGGTGCGCCGCCAGTTCGTGCGGCGTACCGGAAAAACTGACCAGTCGTTCGGCAAAGATTCCGCTGACCATGTCGGCAAAATGCTCGCCTGACGACGATTCTACCCATACCTGGCCGCCGCGATCATGGATCGCCTGCGCACCGGCGACGGCGTCGGTGGAACGCCCGGCGAAGACGATCGCCAGCGCATCACGGCCGAAGGCATTGGCCGCCATGCTGAAGGTGGCATCGATCGACGGGTCCTGTGCCGCGCCGTCCCCCTGCACCGTGATTTCGATGCTGCCGTCGCGGCGCAGCCGCACGTGCTGCCCGGCCGACATCACCAGCACCTCGCCGGCGCGGGCCACACCCGCGCGCTCGGCCAGCCGCACCGGCAACGCGCAGTGTGCAGACAGTTTTTCCACCAGTGCCGCAGCGGGCTGGTTTCCCAGGTGCTGGGCATGCAAAAAGGTCAACCGGCTGCTCGCCGGCAGCCCCGCCAGAAAAGCGCAGACGGAGTCCGTGCTGTCAACCGTCGCACCCAGCAACACGATGCGGTTCAGGGCGCCGCCGAGTTCATCGAGCATCATCTCGTTGACAGGCTTCTCGTACTGCTGGGGTGCAACGGCCTCTTCCAGCGAGACCAGCTCTAGATTCAACACGGGCCTGACATCCGGCGCGACCTGTTCGACGTCCGGAGCGAGAAAATCGGCGGCGCTCATTTTCTCGACCCCGAAAGCGGCGGGATCAGGCTTTTCGGCAGCCACGTGCCCGGATCCGGCTGCCGGCGTTTCATCATCGGCCAGCAGCGCCCAGTCATCGGGCGGGCGCGGAGGGGTGACCAGACTGGCGGCCGGGATGGAGTCGAGGTCGGTGTCGGACAGTGGAGCGAACGGGGTCCCGGCCAGCGGCGGTGCCGACCGATGGTCGAGCTGGGACACGTCCGACTCCAGGGTGGGCGCATCCGGAGGAGGCTCCTGGACATCGCGCGATCCGGCCTGGCCAGAGCGACCCACATCAGCGGTTGGCTCGGCCACCCCGAAATTGCCATCGTGCAGCGGTGGTGGTTCGCTGCCGTCGGTGTAGCGCAGGCCCGGCCCGGAAGTTTCCTCCGCGTTGTCCTGCAATCCGGCGGACGCCAGCAAGGCTTCCAGTTCGGCCTCCAGGTTTTCCGAATCGGCGCTGCCCACCTGCCCGCGCTGTCCCTCATCACCTTCGGCAGGCCCCGGCAGAACCTGTTCCAGCGGATATGGCTCCGGTTCCGCCTCGGTTGTTGCAGCGGCCTCGGTCGACGCAGCCACATCGAACGTTTCGGTCGATGCCTCGTTCGGCGCATCGACCGGCGCCTGCTCTCCCGCTCCCACGGCGTGCGGTAGCTCGATACCCCGGGCATCTTGCGGGCGCGGCGGGTCGACATCGCCGACCGCAAGCACCTTCAGCGCCAGATGACGGGCCCAGCGGGCACGATCCCAACCGGCCAGCGCACGACTTGCCTGGGCGTCGTTGAAAACCACACGCGGATGGTCGCCGTCAATCACTTCGTACAACTGATCCAGCGCGTCGTCGCCCGTGTCGTCCAGATTGACGACCAGTACTTCGGCGCCCAACTCCTGCAGCAGCTCGCGACTGAAGCTCGATATACCACCCTCGTGGACAATCCGTGCACCGCGGTCACGCAGTGCCTCGCGCAATTGGCCACCCAGCTCGGTGTCGTCGAACAGCAGCACGACCGCCAGTGCCGGATCAGTCATGGCCGAGTTCCAGCAACGCGCGCTGTTCCAGCACTTCGCTGATCTGCAGCAGCAGGTCGGCCTCCTGGTACGGCTTGCCGAGATAGCGATCCACACCGATGTCGAACGCCCGTTGCCGGTGCTTTTCACCACTGCGCGAGGTGATCATGATGATCGGCACGTCGCGCAACCGTGGGTCAGCCTTCATCTGGGTCGCCAGCTCATAGCCGTCCATGCGCGGCATCTCGATGTCGAGCAGCATCAGATCCGGCACGCGCTCGTGCAGTTTCTCCAGCGCATCGACACCGTCCTTGGCGGTGCCGACTTCGTATTCGTGACGCTCCAGCACGCGGGTGGTGACCTTGCGCATGGTGATCGAATCGTCCACCACCATGACCAGCGGCCGCACCCGCACTTCCTCGACCACCGGCGCCTGCACCGCGCTGAGACCATCGGCTAGCCGCTGCTGGCGGCGCGCGACGCCATGGCGAACCAGCGGTGCCAGGTCCAGAATGATCAGCACCGAACCGTCGCCCATGATGGTTGCGCCAAGCAGGCCCGGCACCGAGCTGATCTGCGGGCCGACCGACTTGACCACAATTTCCCGCGAGCCCAGCACCGCGTCGATCCGTATGGCCGCCCGCAGATCGCCAGCGCGAGTCAGCAGCAAGGGTTGTTGCTCGCCCTCATCCAGCAGCCCCGGCGGCAGGCCCAGCAACTCGGCCAGGTCATGGATGCCGTACTGTTCATTGCCGTACTCGAACGACGGGTCGTCCTCGGTCAGCCGCGCGGCCAGATCGTCGGGGTTGACCCGTGCCACGCCCTGCACCGATGTCATCGGGATCGCGAACGTCGCTTCGCCGATGCGCACCAGGATGGCCTGGGTCACCGCGAGGGTGAACGGAAGGCGCAGCACGAAGGTGGTGCCCTTGCCCTGCTCCGACTCGATCGACAGCGAACCACCGAGTTGCTTGATCTCGTTCGCCACCACGTCCATGCCGACGCCGCGGCCGGCCAGCTGGGTGATCTTGCTCGCCGTGGAGAAACCCGGCTGGGCGATCAGCGAAAGCAGCTGATGGTCGGTGGGCCGGGCATCCGCGCGCAACAGTCCGCGTTCCACGCCGCGCTTGCGGATCGCCTCGCGATCCAGTCCGCGACCGTCGTCGCTGACCCGGATCACCACCTCGGTGGCCTCGCGCGCCACCCGGATACGCACCGAACCTTCGGCCGGCTTGCCGGCCTTGCGGCGTTCGGCCGGGGTTTCGATGCCATGCGCGATGGCATTGCGCAGCATGTGCTCGAACGGCGCCTTGATGCGATCGAGCAGGTTGCGATCCATTTCGCCGTGCGCACCATCGACATACAGCTGGGCGCTCTTGCCTTCCTCCTGCGCGGCCTGGCGCAGGGTACGGCGCAGGTTCGGCACCATCGTGTCGAACGGCAGCATGCGCGTGCGCAGCAAGCCATCCTGCAGTTCCGTGCTGACTCGCGACTGCTGGATCAACAAGGTCTCGGCCTGCCGGGTCAGTTCGTCCAGCATGTTCTGGATCGACACCAGATCGGAAACCGACTCGGCCAGCGCTCGCGAATACTGCTGCAACTGCGAATAACGATCGAGTTCCAGCGGGTCGAAGGCGGTCAGGCCGGCTTCGCGATGTTCGCGCTGGAAACGCGCGATGATCTGGGCCTCGGTCTCGATCTCAAGCATGCGCAACTGGCTGCGCAGACGCGCGACGGTCTGTTCCAGCTCGACCAGATTGAAGCGGTAACCCGCCACCTGCTGTTCCAGCCGCGAGCGGTAGATCGCCACTTCGCCCGCGTGGTTGACCAGGCTGTCGAGCAGATCGGCACGTACCCGGATCTGCTCCTGGGATGAATGGACCTCCTCTTCCATCTCGGGCAACAAGTCGGGCAGGTCCGTCGCGCCACCCGCCCTGCCGGCGGTTGGCCGGACCGGCAGCTTGGCCACCGGCACCAGCTTGCGTGTCGGCATGACAGCGCCAGCCAGTTCCGTGTCGTCCGCCAGGGCAGTCTCTCCCGCCAGGGCCAGCAACTGGTCGATCGCACCCTGTGGATAGTCGACTGTCTCGCCTTGCGACACATGCTGGGCCATGGCATGCAACAGGTCGAAGCTCGACTCCATCGCTGCAATCAGCTGGACAGCCCGGGTCTTGTCGGTCACCGGCTTTTCAAGGAGGGTTTCGATGGCATGGGCCAGGTCGCCCACCTGCATCAAGCCGGTAATCCTCGCGCCGCCCTTGAGCGTATGCAGATCGCGCTGCAGCTCGGCCACATACGACAACTCGGTCGGTTCGTCATGCCACTGCGCCAGAATGCCATCGGCGTGATCGAGGATTTCGCGCGCTTCGTCGATGAATACCTCAAGCAGATCGGCATCGATCTGACCTGAGCCGGCCGGGACGAGAACCTCTTCCTGCACCGGCTCGGTCTCGATTTCCTCGACCGTATGGCTGGCAGTAGCCGCCTGTTCGGCGGCGGCGCGTTCCTTGGCAGCCTGCTCAGCAGCAGCCTGCTCGACGGCGGCCCGCTCAGCGGCAGCCTGCTCGGCTTCGGCGGCAGCGCGTTCCATCGCAGCCTGTTCGGCGGCAGCCAGTTCCGCCGCAGCCCGCTCGGCGGCAGCCTGTTCTTCCGCAGCCTTTTCCGCGGCGATCTTCTCGGCGAACGCCTTCTCGGCGGAAGCTTGCTCGGCGGCGGCGATTTCAGGCTCGAATGCGCCCAGCGCGTGGGCCAGTTCAGCCTCGAACTGGCCATGGAGCGCCTCGTCTTCGTCAGCCACCTGTGCATCCGCAGCCTCTGCCTCTGCCATGTCGGTGTCCGGCAGCCCCTTCACGACAGCTTCGTCGCCATCGCCGACAGCGTGCGCGGCAACCTCGCCCGGAGCGGGCTCGTACACGACATGCGCCACCTGCGACTCGGGGTAATCTTCCCGCATGGCAATGATTTGCGCCGTGAGCGCATCCACTTCCGGCAACTGCGGGTGTTCGACATCGAACTGCGACATCACATGATCGACCACATCGACCATCTGGCCGAGCAGCTTCACACCTTCGGACGACAGTGGCACGTTGGCTGCACGCAGCCGTTTGAACAGTCCTTCCAGCGGTGACATCAGCTGCGTCAGCAGCGGGATGTCGACCATCGCGATGGCACCATGCAGGGTATGCACGGCACGCAGCAGAGGCTCGCCGATCGGCAATTCATCATCGCAACCGTGGATCGCCGCACGGATGGTTTGCAGATACTGGGCAACCTCGCTGCGCAGTATTTCCAGCAGCACCGGATCGACCGCCGGCAACGCCGGCAATGCCAGCGAGTCTGCGGGCGCGGGCTCGTCGATCGGGCTTGACGCGATGCTGCGTACATCGGTGAGACCTGCTTGCGGAATGGCCTGCGCGTCTGCCTCCAGACGTGAAATGCGTCGGCGCACGACACGGTGGACGGTTTCCGTGGCGGTCGATACGTGGTCTTCCACCCGCGCCTGGTGGCCGGCCGTCAGCAACTCGGCGGTATGCATGATGGCGCTGAGCGGCGCACTCGGCGCACCCTTGCCCTTCAACGCGGCGAGCAGCTCGGGCAACGCGCCGATCGCATGTCGCACCAGCGCCTGCACTCCCTCGTGCGGCTGGATGGTGTTGTCGAGCACGCGATTGAGCATGTCCTCGACTTTCCAGGCGAACTCGCCCAGCACGCCGGCCCCGACCAACCGGCCCGAGCCCTTCAGGGTATGGAACGAACGGCGGATGCCGGTCAGCAGGGAAATCCTGGTCGGGTCGGCCAGCCACACTTTCTCGGCCTGCTGGAGACTGTCGATTTCCTCCTGCATCTCCTCCAGGAATATTTCGCGAATCTCGTCGTCGATGCCTTCGGCATTGGCATTGAAGGCGGTGTTGGCCGCCAGCGGATCGCGCGCCGGCACCTGCTCGAAGACATCCTCCTCGACCTCGATCCACTCATCGCCCGGACTCTGCGAATCGCCGCCCGGCGGCAGGGGCGGCGAGGTCACTTCGGTCGGAGTCAACCGCAGTCCATCGAGGTTCTGGACCAGGCCGGGATGATCCTTGCTCTCGCCGACGAAAAGATCCGCACTATCGTCACCGGGCAGCACGCTGACTGGTTCGTCCAGTTCCGGATGCTGCTCGTCCGCGATGCCGGCATCGGCCTGAACCGGCACGCCTGCGGCGGGCCCGGCGGGCACGCGCGAAGGCAATGCCCGGGCGATGGCCAGCGGCCAGTAGCCAAGCTGCCCCAAACTGTGTTCGGCCACATCGAGGATATGGTCCAGCCCGCCGCGATGCTCGCGCGCGGCCTCAAGGTAGTACTCCAGCGCGGCAATCGCGTCGGCCAGGTGATCCATCTGGGCGCCGCTGGGTATGCGCTGGTCATCCAGCAATTCATAACCGATGAAACGGCCCACGCCTTCGGCCAGTTCCGCCGGGCGCGGCAGGGACAGCATGCGCATGGCGCCGGCAACCTCGTCCATCAGCACCGGCGAGCCGGCCAGACGGCCATGCTCCCAACCGGATTCGACGAAAGCGACGATCGCGTCCTTCACCTTG
>Ga0307375_10001783_pt1 | contig 22940 bp, 23 predicted proteins | sample TR1MG_FD_202531 | JGI IMG/M metagenome (GOLD analysis project Ga0307375, IMG submission 202531) | Soil microbial communities from Risofladan, Vaasa, Finland - TR-1 | ecosystem: Environmental > Terrestrial > Soil > Coastal area > Acid sulfate soil | place: Finland: Risofladan, Vaasa | collected...
AAGCTTCGCAGGCGATTTGGGACGAGACGTTCGACGTCGTAGTGGTTGGCTACGGCTTTGCAGGCGGTGCGGCCGCCATCGAGGCGAACGATCGCGGCGCCCGGGTGCTGCTGGTCGAGAAGAATAGTGATCCCGGCGGCACCTCGATCTGCTCGGCCGGCGGCATCCGGGTCGCCCGGGATTCGGGCGAGGCGCTGACCTATCTCGAGGCGACCAATGCCGACACGGCGCCGCGAGAGGCATTGATGGCGCTGGCCGAGGGCATGGCCTCGATTACGCCGTGGATCGAGGGACTGGCAGAGGCGGCCGGCGCCGCGACGACAGTCGCTTGGATGCCGGCCAACTATCCTTTTCCCGGGTACCGGACCTTCGGCTTCCTCTCGATCGCTGAGATCCCGGGCCACGACATTCTGAAAGCCTATCCTAATGCCCGCGGCCTCAGAGGTGGCACGCGCATGTTCACCGTCGTCGATCGCAACGTGCGCAAGCGCGACATCATCGTCCGCTTCGGCTGCCGGGCCATACGCCTCATCAAGGCTGACGGAAACCGGGTCGACGGCATTGTGCTCGAAGACAAAGATGGCAGCCGTCGCGTTCGCGCCCTTGGCGGCGTCATCCTCACAACAGGCGGCTTCGAAGGCTGCGAGGCGATGAAGGCGCAATACTGGCAGGCCAAACCGGTCCTGCCTCAGGCATATCGGCTCAATACCGGAGACGGCATACGCATGGCCCAGGACGTCGGCGCCGACCTCTGGCACATGTGGCACTACCACGGCAGCTACGGCATGCGCTACCAGGGCTACCCCTTCGCCATCCGCCTCGCAAGGTTGCCGGATTGGATCCCCGGGCAGGATACGCCCGACTTCGAGATGCCTGCATTCTTCCGTGTCCAGACCGACCATTCCATGCCCTGGATCGTCGTCGACCAGCGCGGTCGACGTTACATGAACGAGTATCCGCCCTACGTGCAGGATACCGGCCATCGCGACATGGAGCCCTACAACCCGACCACGCAGCAGTACCTGCGCATTCCCTCGTGGCTACTCATCGATCAGGCGGGGCTCGACCGCGGACAGCTTGGGATCGCGACCTACAACGACCCGGAGGTCTCCTATGTCTGGAGCGCGGACAACAGCCAGGAGATCGAGAACGGCATCCTGAAGCGCGCCAACACGCTGGCCGAGCTCGCCCGCATCATCGGTTGTGAGCCTGCCGATCTCGAGGAGACGGTCGCGCGCTGGAACAGCTTCTGCGAGAAAGAGGCCGACACCGACTTCGGCCGCATGCCGAAATCCCTGGTCCCCATCAAGACACCTCCCTACTACACCACCGAGCTCTGGCCGATGGTCGGCAATACCCAAGGCGGGCCAGTGCACGATGCCCGCTATCGCATCCTCAACCCCTATGACGAGGTCATCGGCGGGCTCTACGAGGCCGGCGAGCTTGGCAGCGTCTTCGGCCACCTCTATCTATCAGGCGGCAACCTCGCAGAGTGCTTTGTCGGGGGCCGCATCGCGGCCGTCGACGCTGCAGCTCGTGCCAAGAAGAGCAGTTGAGCGCATGGCCCGCTACGCTCTCGTCACCTTCGACATCTACTCGGCCCTTTTCGACATCGCCGGCAGCCTCTCCGGCAAGCTCCGTGAGATAAGCGGTCTAGCAGGGGCGGATGCTGAAGCGGCCTTCCAGCTCTGGCGTGCCAAGCAGATGGAGCGTGCAGCCATCTCCAACTCACTCCGCCTCGGGCGCACCAGCTTCCGTGAGGCGACGCGCCAGGCTCTTAGCTACGTCGAGCGGCGCTACAAGCTCGCGCTCAGCGTGGAGCAGCGCCGGGAATTAGTCATGGCCTGGGATCGGCTGACACCCTGGCCCGAGGCGCCGGCCGTGCTCGATACACTGAAGGTACGAGGCTACCCGCTCGCCATTCTATCGAACGGCGACAAGGACATGCTCAAGGCCGTTGCCGAGGGGCTGCCTGTCCGCTTTGACCACATTTTCTCGTCGGAGGAAGTCGGCGCCTACAAACCACATCCGGACGTCTACGCCCTGCCCCAGCGCACGCTCGATATCCCGCGCCACGCCATTCTGCACGTGGCAGGCGGAGCGAATGATGTGCTGGGCGCGGTGGCTGCGGGGTTGTCCTGCTACTGGTCCAATCGCAACCATGATGTCGTGCTCGATCCAGCGTTCGCACCGAAGTACGATCGCCCCGATCTGGAAGGTCTGCTCGACGTCCTGCCCTGATCCGATCACGAGGCCGATACCGACCACGCACCACTGCAAGACTCGGCGGGCGCCCAGCGTCCGAGGTGCTCGAGGATGCGTGGCACAACGGTTGGATCGTCGATCAGGGCGAGCGCGCGCATTGGGCCTTTGCATTTGGGACTGATCCGGCACCCGGAAAACGGACACCACGAGGTTTACAATCTTGACCTTGTGGAGGAGTATCAAGAAGTCTGGACCAGATCGAAAATACACGCAGGAATTTCGGGTGGCGGCAGTCAAGCAGGCGATCGACAGTGGTCGCAGCACCCCGCAGGTAGTAGCACGCTCGTTGGAGATGTCGCCAGGCACGTGTGGTAACTGGGTTGCCAGGAAGCCTCGCAGCCAGAATCGGAACTCGCCCCGCTCTACGCAGCGCTGGCTCTGGACCTAGACCCAGGAGGAAAAAAAACTTATCGTCTGAGCCCGATGACGCGAATGTAGTGCCACTCGGACATGTCAGGCCGCGTAAGCCATTGATGTACCAGAACGAGTTTCGACCAATGTTAAAGATGGGTTAGCAGTGGAGTCCCGCCTCGCAGGAACCCATTGACGACGAATTGGTGTTGATGGACCAGTCGGAGACGACGATTTGCAAGAATGTGAGCATCGGCAGCATGAAACACACCCTAGCAGGTTACCGTGGCCCTCGATCGATTTCTTGGACAGCACGCACTTCGAACTCACGACCGATTTCTATTTAAGCTTTCACCTGCTGTCCGAAGGCCCTAATTTTGCATCCCCCACTTACGTAAGGTATGGATTTCGATATTCCGGAAGATCAGATTCTCCACTGCGAGCCCGATCAGGATCACTGTGAACAGTCCGGCAAACACCGACGAAATGTTTAGTTCCATCTTATTTTCGTAGATGAACCATCCCAGACCGCCCGAGCCCGAACTCACGCCGAATACCAGTTCCGCGGCGATCTCCGTGCGCCAAGCAAACGCCCAACCGATCTTGAGTCCCGTCAGGATGCTCGGGAACGCTGCCGGGATCAGGATGCTGACCACGTAGCGCGGCCCCCTGAGGCCGTAGTTGCGGCCGACCATGCGCAGCGTGTTGGACACTGATTGAAAACCGGAATGCGTGTTCAGCGCAACTGCCCACAGCACCGAATGGATCAGCACGAAGACGATGCTACCGCTTCCCAACCCGAACCATAGTAGCGCCAAGGGCAGCAGCGCAATTGCCGGCAGCGGATTGAACATCGACGTGAGCGTTTCGAGGAGATCCGTGCCTACGCGCGACGTTATAGCGAGCGTGGTGAGCACCGCGGCAAGCGCGAGCCCCGCCGTGTAGCCGATAAGCAGCACTTTGATAGAGTTCCAAGCTTTTATTAGCAGCCCCCCGGTGGCTATCCCGTCCCAGAGGGCGTGCACGGTCGATCCGAACGTGGGAAAGAGAAGTGGACTGCCAAGCTGCCGCGAATAGACCTCCCACAATATCGCCAGTAGTACGAGAATCGCGCTTTTTCGTACCACGCCGAGATTAAAGATGCTTTCCCATGATGTGAGTGGTTTCACCACTACGCCATAAGTAGTCTCGAACGAATCGCGTACGAACTCAGGGCGCGGTAAGTTAGACATCAGTGGCATCCTCCTCGACTTTATCGGCGAATAACAGCGTGTGGATACGATCGGAGAGCCTTTGCCCGGTTGCGGGATCCGGCGCGTCAGACCCGTCACTGTTGAGTTCCGCCTTTACCTGCCCTGGGTGCGGCGACAGCAGTAGGATGCGGTTGCCGATTCGGACCGCCTCCGGGATCGAATGCGTCACGAACAGGACCGTGAAACGCGTGTTCTCCCAAAGCTGCAGCAGTTCTTCCTGCATCTTCCTGCGCGTCAGCGCATCCAGAGCCGCGAATGGTTCATCCATAAGGAGGATGTCCGGCTCCATCGCCATACCGCGCGCGATCGCCACGCGCTGCTTCATGCCCCCTGAGAGCGTGTGCGGATAACTGTCGGCGAACTTCATCAGGTTCACTTTCTCGATATATTGCATGGCCTTCTCTTCGGCAGCCTTGCCACGATGTTTGCCTGAGGCGTTGAGCGCGAAGATCACGTTCTGCTTCACGGTTTTCCACGGTAGCAACTGGTCGAACTCCTGGAATACCATCATTCGGTCGGGCCCCGGCTTGGTGACCGTCACGCCCTTGAGGGAGATCGTGCCCTCCACCGGTCGCAGGCAGCCACCGACAGCCTTCAGCAGCGTCGACTTGCCGCAACCGGAGGGCCCAAGTAGTACGAAACGGTCCGACCGCTGTACCTGAAAGTCCACCCGGTAGGTCGCAGTCACCAGGTGGTGCTTTGTCTTGTACTGCATCGTCACGCCCCGAACATCGAGCAACGCCGTAGGCGCGCCTGCGTTACCCATTATCTCCTCCTCCCTTACACCGTGGCGTCCGCCAGCGGTCCCCCGTTTTGGGTTAGTGACGCACTGCGAACCGGTAGTCGAGCAAGCATTCTAACGAATGTCTCGCTTAAGCATTACATCACCCTTCAACATCTTCGATCTGACGCAGAAGATTGACGATGCGCTCTGTGCTATATCGCATCCATCGCGTATTGGTCTGCATCGCCACCTCCGTTCAGCCTCGCCGCAAGTTGTCTCCCCGCTCACGGACCAAAGATAGGCGAGTCGTTCAGTCGCATGGCTCGACGAGGCTGGTCCGGTGGCCAGAAACGTCAGCTTCCAGGGAGATTATAGATATCAGGGAAAAACAGCTCCTTCCACGACGTGGGTTTAGTCTTGATGGAGCCAATCTTATACATAAAATCCGCGTACTTCATTACGTTCTTCGGTGTCATCGTGTACTCGATCTCCGGGTCATTGAGCATCTTGAGAATCGCTGCCACTGGTTCCTTGCTGTTCGACCCCTTAATGTACATCTCGGCCGCGGCCGCCTTGTTGCTGTTGATGAATTCTATCGATTCCTTGAGCGCGTTTAAAAACGCGGTGAAAGTTTTGGGATTGGCTTCGCGGAACCGCTTTGTAGCCCACACTACGACGAAAGTCGTTTTGCCACCCATCACGTCATAGGAATTAAGCACGGTGTGTACCCCGGGTTTCTCCAGCTCTTGAAATTCGAAAGGCGGCGAGGTGAAGTGGCTGTTGATTTCGCTTTTGCCTGACAACATCGCTAGCATTCCTTCCGGGTGAGACATGGAAACAGTCAGCGAATCAAGTTTGTGCACATTGGCTTCGCCGAACGCCTTTGCGACCGCCATCTGCAACGTCACTGCCTGCACCGAGACTTTTACTGAGGGGAGTGCGATCTTGTCTTTTTCGGTGAAGTCCTTCACGGATTTGACGTTTGGGTCGCGCGTGTTGAGGTAGATTGGCATTGAATTGAGTGCCGCTACGCCTCTCACGTCCATGTTGCCCCGGGTTTTCGCCCACATCGTGATGAGCGGCGGCACACCCACCGCGGCGAACTGGAGGTCGCCCGCAAGCAGCGCATCGTTGGCCACGTTGCTTCCCGCAAACTTGACCCATTTAACCTTGAGGTTGCCAAGACCCTCCGCCTTGGCCTGCTTCTCGATGAGCCCTTGTTGCTGCATGACCATGAGGGGCAGGTAGCCGATACCGTACTGTTGGGCGACCGTAATCGCGCCCACTTCGGCGCGAACCGGCCCCGCCCACCCTACGAACAAAGCCACCAGCATCACCGTACGTAACGACACACGATCTTTCAGTTTCATGGACCTCCTCCTTTAGATTTGTGGGTACAAAGCTGTTCAACCCCGCACCCATGCTGCGTTCACTTCAAGGTACTTCTCCTTCCTTGAAACTTCTTCCAGCTGCTCCAACGCAGCCGATGGTCCCAAGAATCTCGTCGGTATGTTCGCCAAACCCAGGTGCGCGCCCTGTCTCACGGCCGGGCTCGGCAGCGAACTTTATGGGCGTGCCGAGCCGGCTGCCGACCTCCGCGTCGTCCAGAACCATCTTTCGCGCACGCACCTGGGGATCATGGTACGCCTCCTTTAGATCGAGAACCGGCGCATAGCAGACGTCCTGCGTCGCGAACCATTCTGTCCACTCGTCGCGTGTCCGCGTCGCAAAGACTTTGGCTAGGAAGGCCTTGACAGGCTTCTGGTGCAATCCAGGCCGCTCCTTAGCGAGACTTATCAGGTCGGGGCGACCAAGTGCCGTAAGCAGGTTTTCGACAAATTTTGGCTCGCTGCCGCCTAACGTCACGTAGCCGCCATCGGCAGTGCGGTACACATTGTAAAATGGGGCGCCGCCCCACCATCTTTCGGCTTCTGGAATGGGGGCGTTGCCGTGTACGAACACCCGATCCGCGAAATGCGGCGTCCAGGCAAGCAGCGAATCGAGCATAGCCACATCGAGATAATCACCCTGCCCAGTCTGCGCTTTACGTAGCAGCGCCATCAGGATGCCCGCTAGCGCAGTCAGCGCGCCTGCCATATCGGCAGCTGGGACGCCCGGAAGGATAGGCGCGCCGTCACCCCCGCGGCCGAGCGACAGATATCCCGTCATTGCCTGAATGCTAATGTCGTGCGCCGGACGTTCACGTAGCGGGCCGGTCTGGCCGAACGCAGAGATCGAGCAGTAAACAATGCCGGGAGCACGCTCGCGCATCATGGCATAGCCGATTCCCAGTCTGTCGGCAACGCCCGGGCGGAATGACTCAACGATGACGTCGCTTTGTGCCGCTAGCTGCATCAAGATATCTCGGTCATTAACGGTCTTGAGATTGAGGGCGATACTTTTCTTGTTTCGCTGAGTCTCGCGAAAGTAGACCGTTTGCCCCGCCACTAGGTTCCCCATTTTCCTACTGGGTTCGCCGTCGGGGGACTCGACCTTCACGACCTCGGCGCCGTGATCGGCCATCATCTTGGTGAGATAAGGCCCGGGAAGATACTGCGACAGGTCGAGCACACGGACGCCGGAAAGTTTCATCGGAACCTTTTCAATGTTCAGTGCGACTGGTCTAGCACGGTCACACAGCACGACCACATGCCAGTGTTGGAGGCGAGGCCCACCCGCGCGTTCGCCACCTGGCGCCGACCGGCTTCGCCCCGAAGCTGAATGGCGATTTCGGCAATTTGGGCCACGCCGGTGGCGCCCAAGGGATGTCCCCGGGCCAGCAGGCCGCCGCTAGGATTGACGGGGATCTTTCCTCCAATCCAGGTCTCGCGCTCATCAATCATTCGCCCACCCTCGCCCTTCAGGCACAGTCCCAAGGCTTCGTAGGCAATTAATTCTGACACGGTGAAGCAGTCGTGGGTCTCAACCACGTCCAGATCCTCTGGCCCGAGGCCAGCCCTTTCGTAGGCTTCTTTTGCCGCCCGCTCCATGATTTCAAGTGTATGCATGTTGCGTGTCTGTTCGTCTATATCCGACGTAAGCGCACTGGACACAACCCGCACCGCTCGGGAGCGCCCGTGCTTCTTTAGGAAATTGTCGGAACAGATGATAACTGCCGCTGCACCATCGCTGGTTGGACTGCACTGAAGAACGGTGATGGGATCGCAGATCATGCGCGAATTCATGACCTGCTCCACAGTCACCGGCTTGGGAAATTGAGCGATGGGGTTCTGAATGGCGTGGTCGTGGTTCTTGACGGACACTTGTGCAAACTGCTTCAGGGTCGTTCCGTATTCGTGCATGTGCTTCATGCCCATCAGGGAAAAACGCATCGGCAGCACCGTAAGGCCCATCACCGTACGGGGGTCATCTTCGGGATACACAGCCAGCAGGCCGGGATCCATTTTCTCAAAGCCTGCTACCGCCACTACGTCGTATTCCCCAGCCCTGATGGCCAGACTCGCTTCGCGGACGGCGGTGGCACCCGCCGCCGCGCAGTTTTCCACGTTCAGCACGGGGAGTCCCGATGGCCCTATCTGTTTGGCGATCCGTTGACCGGCCGCCACGCCCTGCTTCACGTGAGCCGCGTAAAATTGCTGCACCTCGCCCCAGCCGATCCTGGCGTCGGCGAGCGCCTTCTGAATGGCTTCAGCAGCAATGGATTCCACTGCCTGGTCAGGGTACCTGCCAAACTTCGTGATACCCAACCCGATGATGTACGCGTTGCTCATGACTCAATCCTCGTATGGGTAGGCTATTTCGATTCGACCAGATCTTCGGGCATCGCGGGTGCGAATCCATAACATAGCAGTTCAGTGCCATTTTCCAAATTGCGCGGCAGCGCGAACCCGTAGGACGCCACACGGTCGCCGCACTGCCACGCTTGCGGGTCCTTTCCGATCAATTGACAGATGACGCTGGCGCCGTCATCGAGAGCCACACTCCCGATGGCAAACGGCACCGGGCCGTGATAGCCCCTGGGCGCCTGGCGCGCGATAGTGAACGCATCCACCTTGCCAAGCCGCGTCAGTTCCGTTGGCTCCAAGTCGGCGCTGTAACAAGTAGTGCAGCTCACCCGACCGCCTGGAAAAACGCGGGCGCCGCATTTCCTGCAGCGCTGGCCAACCAGGTGGATATTGTTTCGATTACCAGGTGGCGTATAGGTCTCTGGTATCATGGCCACGGTTTTTACTTTCACTGCAAGCATCGCGGAAGTGCGTTTCTCAGTAGTCACAGACATGCAAGGTCTCCATAATTTGCATTAATCCGCGCTCGCTGCGGCGGCGGTGGATTCACCGGAACCGGCAGCACCGGTTTCGATCAATTCCTGAATAGCTCGATCGTCCAAGCCCAGCACGTCGCGTAAGATTTCTTCCGTGTCCTCGCCCACGTTGGTACGGCCCAGCCATTTGATACGACCCGGCGTGTCGCTCAGGTGCGGTACCACATTGACTACCTTGCAGGGCTCGCCTTCGATGCTGACGATGTTCTGCCGGGCGGCGATGTGGGGATCCTTGAGAATGTCGTCCACGTCGTAAATGTAGGCCGCAACTGCTTGGGCGTCATTGAACGCCTTGATGATCTCATCGGCGGAGCGCCGGCCCATCCATTCGGCCATGCGCTTGTCGATTTCCTCATCGTGGGCGCAGATGCCTTCCATGGTGGAAAAGCGCAGATCGTTGGCCCACGCCTCGCCACCGACCAGCGCCACCAACCGCTTGGCGGTGGCGGACGTGGCAGCCGAATGGGTAACCCATTTGCCGTCTTTGGTCTTGTAAGTGCCGGACACAGCGAACCCCATGGGCTGGCGGTTGCCGTTGCGCTTGGGAAATACATCGGTCCCAGTGCGCACTGGAATATGATAGTCGATGAGCCGCAAAGGTGTTTCATATAGCGGTAGGTCGATGATCTGCCCCTTGCATGCGCCGGTAGCGATGCCATAGAGCACCATCATGATGCTGAACGCGCCCATGAGGCCGGTGGTGGCATCCGCCATGGGAAACCCCGGATAGGTGGGTGCCCCATCAGGGAATCCTGTAAGGTCGCACAGGCCGCTCATTGCCTCTCCGGCCTTGCCGAAACCGGGGCGTGAAACATACGGGCCCGTCTGACCATAACCGGAAATGCGCAGGATCACCAGATCCGAGTTCCATCGATGCAACACGTCGGGACCCAGACTGTTTCGTTCCATCACGCCAGGGCGGAAATTTTCCACCAGCACATGGGATGATCGTACGAGCTTTTCGAATACCGGGCGCGACTTGGGATTCTTCCAATCCAGCCCGATGGACCGCTTGTTGCGGGCGACACTCTTCCACCAGGCGGGGCCGGTGGCGCTTTTGGGACCCAAGTCCCGCATGGCATCGCCATGACCCGGACGCTCCACCTTGATTACATCGGCACCAAAATCCGCCAGAAGCGTGGTCGAAAACGGGCCCGCCAGGGCGTGGCCCAAATCGATCACGCGCAGCGCGCCGAGCAGGTCTTTTCTCAAAACAATCCCCCCAGGTAAATGCCGAATTTTGGTTCCCATATCCTCAACCGCGCTACCCCTTCAACCAGTGAGAATCACCGGCTGTCACCCGGCCGTCGAATCACCGAAAGGACAGCGTCCTGTAGGTCCTTGTCGGCGCGCCTGACACGCTGCGCATTTTCCTGGATCCTGGATTCGCTCGATGCCAGGGCGCCGTGCCGTAGCTTCAGCATTCGGCGCACCTCAGCGGGCGCGGTGCCACCCTGCACCTTGTGCTGATCTACAAATCGACGCGGGTCGAGACACTGCGAAATATTGTCGTCGGTCATTACAATCGGCTGGTCGATCATCTCGCGCGCGGCGATATCGAGAAGCGCGGAATCGATGCCGGTTGCATCCTTGCCGTTCTCGACTGCAATCAGGACAGCGCGGGCCACCACGCGATGCGCCGTGCGGTAGGAAAAACCCTTTTGCGTCTGGATCGCTTCGGCGAGCGCCGTTACGCTGGAGAAGCCCCATGCGGCGCGCTCTCGCATCAGCTTTCGATTTGTTTGCATCGCCGGGATTAGTGCAGCAATCGTCGGCAACGCTTCGTCGACGATCGAAAACGCCTCGTAAAGCGGGAGGTAGCATTCGATCTCGACTTCTTCGGTATCCATGTAGCCCACGTTTTGCATCACGGCGTAGCATGCCGTAAGCGCGCCGATTATGCGCGCGGCGCGAGAGCGCAGGTACTCCAGAACAAGAGCATTTTTTTTCTGCGGCATGAGGCTGCTGGGCGACGAAAACGCATCGCCCACGTCGACCATCCCATACTCCTGCGACGACCAGATATAGAGATCCTGGCAGAAGCGCGCGATGATGTTCATGGTGCTCGCCAGCGCTGCGACCGCCTGCATGACATGATCCGTGGCCGAAACGCTGTCGACGGTATTCTCGCAGAGCCCTGGAAACCCGAGAAGATTCATCACTCGGAGCCGGTCGATGTCCAGACTCGTACCTGACATTGCGCCGCATCCGAGCGTGCAGCGATCAGTCGTGTCATAAGCGGCCAGTAGCCGGTCGGTGTCGCGCTCGAGATGATCGTGGATTGCAAGAAGATAATGGCCGAATGTGGTCGGCTGTGCATGCTGGAGGTGGGTATAACCGGGCATGACCGCGTCGGCTTCGGACTCAGCCTTCGCGAGAAGCTCGCGTCGTATCTTTATGACCATTTCTAGCGTTTTCGCCAGCGCATCGCGCACCACCATTCGCGCCAGCGGTTCGGGCCGTGTGCGTCCTAGGTTCAAGTTCCCCACAATAGCCTCGCCCCTTGGTACGCGCTGGACCAACGCACGTTCGATGTGGAGATAGTAGTAATCCAGCCCCGGATCGAAAGGGCGTGCCGCGTCCGGGCCCACTTTCTCGATGGCGTCCAATGCGAGAAAAATCGCCGCGGCGTCATTGCGGGGCACGATCCCGCGCTCGGCGAGCATAACCAGCCATGCCCGGTGTGCCGCGAGGAGCGGCTTAAAGTACAGGCGGCAGTTGATCTCGAAGATCGGTTCGAGAATGTGGCGCGCAAACACTGGATTCGCTTCGACCCGCATCCTGTCGCGCGCTCCTTTTGGCAAATTGGCCGTGTCAAAGCCCGATTTAGTCATTGTCGAATATCCTTTCCCGGTTACTTCATAAGATCCTGTTGCAATCCGGTCCGCCCGAATTGGGCGATCCGGCCCGTGCATGCATATTCGCGAAGCAGCGGCACCGGCTTTCCTTATCGAAATGGATCGATTCCGGTCAACTCGCGCCCTTGAATAAGAGTCAGGATGCCCGGCGTCCCGTCTGGAACCCCGAGCGTGCGCACGTCGCGCGCCAGTTGCTCCAAGCCCAGCTCGCGGCTCAGCCCCATGGCCCCGTGTATGCGCATCGCAAGCGCAATCGCCTGATCGCAGGCATCGACCGCATAGCGCTTGGCCATGGCGGACAAGCCATTGGCCCGCTCGCCGCGATCGATCGCAGCGAGCGCGTGATAGCAGGCGAGGCGGCTGGTGATTACCGCGGTCTCGATGTCGGCGAGGTCCTTCTGAATCGCCTGGAAACCGCCGATCAGGCGGCCGAACTGTTTTCTGGTGACCGCATAGGAGCGCGCCGCATCGAGCGCTTTCTGCGCCATGTTCACCGCGAGCAAGCCGACCAGCGGCCGGTTGGCGAGCCAAGTCACCGTCAGCAGGCGCGCCGTGTCGCCGGTATCGGGGCACAGGTTGCTCTTGGGTAACCGGCAGCCGTCGAACAGCACTTCGCCGAGCGGCGCTTGGCGCAGGCCCATCATGTCCAGCTCTCGCACTTCAAAGGGAGACTCCGCCCGGTCCACCAGCACCCGCGCAAGGCGCGTGCTGCCGTCGGCATTGGTAGCGCGACACGTGACGTTCATCACGTCACAGACCGTCGAATTGGAAATCCATTGCTTGCGGCCGTTCAGTACCAGGTAGTCACCGTCCTCCGTGACGCTGGTCTTCACCCCGCGCGGGTCGGAACCGACATCGGGCTCGGTGCTGGCTGTGCAGGCGATCTTGCGACCGGCCATGCAATCGGCGAGGAAGCGCTCTTTCTGCTCTTCGTTGCAGCCGAAATAAATGCGCGTAGTGGTGGCTTCATGTGGTTGCAGGATCAGCGCGACCTGCGGGGGAATCTGCTCACCAATCAGGCCGTAGTCAAGCATCTTCAGCCCAGCGCCGCCGCCCTCCTCCGGAATGCGCGCCGAAGTAAGGCCCAGGTCCGCAGCCTTGGCCATGATCTTCAGGATGGCGGGCTTGGGCAGGGCCTTGTCGCGATCGTTTTCAGCAAGGATCGGCTGGATGTGCTTCTCGACCATCCGCCGCGCCGAATCGACCATCATCCGCTGTTCATCTGAAAGCGAAAAATCCATGCCTTGTCCTTTCAGGGAGTGTGCGGGCTCGGTTTGGGCGCCTTCGACCCTACTTCGACCACGACGCGCCCGATGGTGCTCACGTCGAAAAATCTGTCCATCGCCTTGTCCAGTCCATCGAAAGGGATCGGCCGCGAAGTCTCGGCCAAATGATTCGGCTTGAGGTCCGTCGCGAGCCGTGCCCACAGCCGCTTGCGCTCGTCCATGTGCAACTGCCTCGACACGTTGATGCCGAGGATGTCGATCGCCCTCAACACCAGCGGCAGAACCGTAGTGCTGAGTTCGGCGCCGACCGCCATTCCCGCCACCGCAAGCTTGCCGAAGGGTTGCATTTTCGCGGCCAGGCGATCCAGATAGATACCGCCAACATTGTCCAACGCACCCGCAAACAGCGATGGCGCAAGAGCTGCGCGATTATCGAGGAATGCCTCGCGCGACATGACGCTGTCCGCGCCGATCGATCTGAGAAAGCCTTCCTGCTCCTTCTTGCCGGATATGGCCACGACCTTGTAGCCGCACTTGGCAAAGATGTCGACAGCGAGGCTGCCCACACCTCCGGTTGCGCCGGTTACCGCAACTGCACCCATGGCCGGTACAAGACCCGCCTTTTCTAGACGGTCCACGGCGAGCGCGGCGGTCAAGCCGGAGGTGCCAAGACCCATCGCTTCATAAAGCGTGAGGCCGGCAGGAAGCGGCACGATCCAATCGCCCGGCACGCGTGCGAAATCCGCGTAGCCGCCATCGTGCTCGTTGCCGAGCTTGTAGTTTGTGACGATTACCTTATCGCCCTTGGCAAAACGGGCGTCGGTCGAGCTGACAACAACGCCGGAAAGATCGACCCCTGTGACACAAGGGCGGTCGCTGCGCACGTTCTTGCCAACACCGCGCGCCGCCATGGCGTCCTTGTAGGTGATGGCCGAGTAGGCGGTCTCGATCACCACCGCGCCCGGGTCGAGGTCTTCCAGTGTAAGTTGCTCGAAGCGGCACACCGGCTTTCCGTCGATCGTGTGAACACGAAATGCTTTAAATGCAGTTGCCATGCGGTTGTGCTCCGGAAATGCGGTTATGACGGGAAGGGTCAGCCAATAGCGCCAGTGGTTGCAGCTTTCGAATCAACATGCGGATCGCAGAAGACTACGCCGGCTCGCACGAGTTCGTCTATCCGGGCATCGGATAAGTCGGCAAATTTCCTGAGGATGGCACGTGTGTCCTGTCCGGTCCTGTGGCCCGACCAGCGCACTTTTCCGGGCGTGGCCGACAGCTTGGGTACGACGCCCGCGAGGGTCACTGAGCCAAGGTCATCGTCGGTCGCGTCGACCAACATGTCGCGCGCGCGGTAGTGGGGATCCTTGAAAATGTCAGCCATGGTGAAGATGCGGCTGGCGGGCACATTGCCTGACCCGAGAATGCGCTCCAGATCCGCCAGGTCGCGCGACAGGGTCCACTTACCCACCAGCTCGTCTGTCAGGTCTTCATTGCGATTTCTGGAATTCTGGTCTGCAAAGCGCGGATCGGTGCACAGTTCGGGTTGTCCCATGACGACCGCAAGCCGACGGAAGATAGAGTCGGCCAGCGCAGCAATATGGATGTAGCTGCCGTCGCGTGTTGGATAGAGATTGTTTGGCGCGCTGTTCGGCAGTCGAGCGCCAGCACGCATGCCGGTCTTGCCAGTCTTCTCATAACCCGGTACATACGCTTCCATGAAACTGAAGGCGGATTCCATCAGCGTCGCATCCACGCACTGGCCGGTACCAGTCTTTTCGCGGAAGAGAACCGCCATTACAGTACCGAACGCAGCGTACAACGCGGTGATGTAGTCGGTAAGTGGAATAGCCACCCGTGATGGCGGTCGGTCCGCGTCGCCGATCATGTGGCGGAGTCCGCTCATGGCTTCCCCGATTACGCCATATCCGGGACGATCCTTGTATGGCCCAGTCTGGCCATAGCCGCTGATCCGGGTCATGATCAGATCGGGCTTGATGCGGGTCAAATCGGCATAAGCGAGTCCCCATTTTTCCAATGTTCCGGGTCGAAAATTCTCGACCACAATGTCAAAGTGTGGAAGAAGCTGTTTCAGTAGTTCAGCAGCCTCCGGCTTCTTGAAGTCGAATGAGGCGATTATCTTGTTGCGCAATATGCTGGCTGCATACAACGATTTGCCGTCGACCGTTTCGCCCAATTGGCGAATCGGATCACCTTCCACCGCCTCGATCTTGATCACCTCCGCGCCGAAATCAGCAAGCAGGCGTGCACAAAAAGGGCCAGCAGCAGTCGACCCAAGCTCCAGCACGCGGTAGCCGCTCAGTGGCCCCATGTCTTCCCCTTCGGGCTGCTGGGCGCTCTCCTCTGCAGTTTCTTATGGTCCGAATTCACGCTTGGTGCCAATATCTTTTCCCGCCGTCTGGACTGGATGCGCACAAACCTATAGATGGCGAAGCGTTCTCCATGGTGCACCGTGCAGTTAAAAGATACGGCTTCGAGGCCGCGCTGGTGAATACTGCGGTCGGCATTGCGGTCAGAATAGCGACCAAACGAATTCTCAATTTCATAAATCCTCTCCGAGGGCAGCGTCATCGGAATCCAATTAAGCTCATAATGATTGGCGAATCCTCCGCCGCGCAATGTATCGTCGCAACGGTTGTTCTCCGAGCAGTACCGGTTCAGTACGACGCTGTAACTGTCGCTAACAATTCTAGTGCAGTCGCTCTGCTCAACCAGAGTCTTGCTCGCGATTACTATTCGCAACCCCGTATCGAGGTCGCCCGCAGGTAACGCAACGCAAATTCCAGCCTCTCCGCACACTTCCGTCTGAATATCGCGTGTCCTATGCTGCATGCTTAACCCTTCCCTCCGCATAGGGCTGGTAACCCAAATCGGCGGATATTCCGGCCGCCGCCTTCAATACATGCGGAACGCAACGACCCACGAGTTCGCGATCCATGCGGAAGGCAGGAATCGCTACACCGCAAGACGCAACGACATGCCCGACGTGATCGCGAATCGGTGCAGCGATGCCGCCAATTTCTGGATGATTTTCCGATTTAGTGACCGAATATCCCTTTGCGGCGATGTCCCGCAATAATGCACGGATCCTTCTCGGATCCGTCAAAGTCTTGGGCGTCCGCGCCGCCAGCGGCGTCGCGAGGACCTTGTCGGTCGCAATCGGATCGAATGCAAGCAGGATTCGCCCCGTGGCAGTGCACCAGGACGGGCTGATCTGGCCGATCTGCGTTTGCACCCGGATGGACTGTGGGCTCTCAACCTTGGAGATGTACACGACGCCGCCAGACGGATCGAGCAATGCCAGGTGCGGGGTTTCGCCGGTATCCGACACTAGCCGCTCGAGCCACAACCGCGCCGTTTTTACCAGATCAAGATCACGCACCGCAGCCATCCCGATGCGCCATAGCTTTACCGTTACGCGGTAGGTGCCGGAAACGGAATCCTGAGCGACGAACCCTGTATTTACTAGGGTTGACAGCATTCTGTGCACCGTTGCCTTCGGCTTCCCCGTACGCTCAACGACGGTCCTAAGACGCAATCCGTCCCTAGCGCCGCTGAGCACCTCTAGCACCTCGAGTGTCCCAGCTGCGGATGCTATGAGTTGATTGCGATTCTTCATCCTGGAGGTTATGTTTATGTTCTGCTGTGCAGACCGCTGTCTTTCTATGTAGACATGCTAATCTATGAATATAAACGTTGTCAACTCTTGCCCTGAAGGGTGGGATCTGAATTGCACGGTTCCGGTATGCGGAATGCCTCGCGCTTACGGGCAGGTGCCCGATTTTCAGCCTGTGCGTGGGTCGCCACGCATTCGCTCTCCCAAGCCCCCGCACAGATTATTTCGAGGCGGAGCTATGGTGGTGATGGGCAAGCGTACTCAGCGCTATACGAAGAAGGCCTAAGTGATGCTTGCGCGGAGCAGTTTGACCAGACTGCGCGATTAGTGTGATCAGGGCGACCCGTCTTCAAACGCTTAGCTAGACTGGGAGATGGGCTGAAGGTAGGTGATCAGCCAAACTCGCGGACGATGGTCAATTGCGTTCGCCCACCAACGCTCAGGCTACGCAAAACTTGTCCCAAAGGGCGTCCGGTAGCTGCGATTTGGCGACAGTTTTGTCGCGAGGTCCTCCCGCTACTTGAGCAGCAGCGCACTCCCGCTAAGCACGAGCAACAGGGCGACGATGCGCTCGAACTGCGTCTGGTCGAGGCGTGCATGCAAGTGGTCGCCGGCAAACATGGCGAGGGCCATCACCGGTGCGAAAAGCAGGAGCATGGCAATCGCCCTGAGATCGTATAAGCCTAGGCTGATGTAGCCAACGGCGCGCATCACTCCTAAGCATAGAAGCATCACGGAAATGCTGGCGCGAAAGCGCCGCTTGTCGAGCGCAAGCGCGCGCAGGTACATGACGTAGAAGGGCCCGGCCATGCCCCCGAACAGCGTCGCCACCAGCCCGCCCGCGCTACCTGCGGCTACGGCCAGCAACTGCGGCGGCAGGCGCACTTCGGGCGGATGCGGCACCACGGACCACAGGCCGTAAGCGATGATAAACGAGGCGAAGGCCTTGAGTAGAAGCGCATGGTCGAGCGACGCGAACAGCCATAGGCCGAGCGTGAGCCCTAGGGCGGAGGGCAGTGCCAGCCCGCCCAGGACCCGCCAGTCCACATGGCGGACCTCACGCATCGACTGACCGAGGGAAGCGATTATGCCGAGGGCCGTGACCACTGGGATGATCACGGTGAGCGGCAACACAAGGGCAAGGGGTGGAATCGCAACCACCCCGGCTCCGAAGCCGGTGGCACCGCGCAGCGTGTACGCGGCAAACACCACGGCCGCGCCGAAGGCGAGGACCCAAGGGGTAGCGAGACTTAGCATCGCGTCGATCATAACCGCCGTGACTCTGGTTAGTAGCGTGTTGAAATTCAATCAAAGACCTTATCCGCTATCCCAGACCGACGACCCTTCCCCCCCGCGTTACCAGAGTTCGTCGCTCATATGGGCGCCTTCGACTTCCGATCACCACTCCCCCTCCTCGCTGTTCAGACTTGTCAGAGGATGCGCCCTACTACCAGCGCCGACGATCAGATCTCCCTGGTTACCACGTACTCTCGTTGTAAGGCTCGACGCGGTCCCCGATCCCGGGGTGGCTCCTCGCGCTTGCCAATACGCGCGAGACGCTGTTGCCTGCTGGTCCGGAGAGACCATCGGCCAACACACCAATGCAAGCATTTCGGGACTCAACTACCTTCAGGGGAAGCATTACCTGTTCCCTTTGCACCTCGCCTCCTTTTGTGCCTACGCATCAAGCACTCCGTTACCGGAGTACCTGCAAGGCTCAATACCAGGCCCGTGGCTAGCGGTTACCTAGGCGGAATTCGCACCCGCCAGACTACGCGGCATTGCCAAGCCGCGACCTCCGGTTACTTCCGGCTGGAGCATTTCGCCGGGTGGGGCTTGCACCCACTGGAAAGCGCCGCCTTTGCACGGCGCACGCCATTGCCGCCATTGGCTCTGAGTGGCGCAAGCGGCTGGTGTCGAACCGTTACCGGCAATTGCCCACGAATTTACGTGGGACGACGGTTTGCATGACGCCGTACTTCAGTTGAAATGCAATCCCCCATTCACCTGGACGGTGTGCCCGGCGATATAAGCGTTCGCTGCCACCATCACCAACACGGCGGCGACTTCTTCGCTCCTGCCGAGGCGGCCAACAGGAATTCTTTCCGCGTTCTCCGAGCGGTGCGGCGCCATCACAATGCAACGCCTGCGTTGTTGACGAGGATGTCGATCGGGCCAAGTGCAGCTTGGATTCGCTGAATCAGGTGACGGCTTTTGCGTTGGAGACATCGGCTTGAAATGCGGCAGCTTTTCTACCAAGAGCGTTAATGATCTTGACAGTCGCTTCGGCTTCAGCTTTGCGTTCGCGGAAGTTGACCGCAACATTTTCGCCGGCTTCGGCGAGCGCAATCGCGATCACTTTGCCGATACCGCGCGATGCGCCGGTGACCAGAATGGTGCGGGAGGTGAGAAGCTGGGGCATAGGGTTCTCCTTAGATTTGATTAGCGCTCGATTATCCCTTCAACGGGTGTCCGGCGGCCCCGTACACCTCCCGCTGTTGTGCGGCCGCTTTCCTGGCTCATTCGGAATGCATCCTATCGGCCAATACCGGCCTGACAAAAGGGCACGAAATTGCGCTGCAGAATGGCAGGTGCGAACCTGCGGATTCAACCGGTCAACGCAACAGATTGGCTAAATCGTTCGGCAGGTGTTTCGTAGTTTAATGTCTTCCTTGGGCGAGCGTTTAATCTCCTCGCTACTGCATTGAGGTGAACTTGCGAATAGGCCGAAATGTCAGTTCCCTTGGGGAAATACTGGCTTAAAAGGCCGTTTGTATTTTTATTGGTTCCGCGCTGCCAAGGATTGTGCGGATCACAGAAGTAGACCTTTATGTCGGTCGCTAACGTGAATCGCTTGTGGTCGGCCATCTCTGTACCCCGATCCCAGGTCAGCGATTTGTAGCTCCTGCGGCAGCTTGCGCGCGTTCTTGATCAGGGCGTTGGTGAACGTCTCGGTATCTTTGCTGGCGACCTTCACCAGCATCACGTAGCGGGTATGACGTTCGACGAGGGTCGCAATCTGGCTACTGCCGCTGCCGCACAGCAGGTCACCCTCCCAGTGGCCTGGGACCGCTCGATCTTCAACCGTGGCCGGACGTTCACTGATCGATACCGGGTCACGAATTCTGCGGCGATCGTCGGCCTTCTGGGTATGATGGCGCGAACGGCGCATTGCTCGCGTGCGCCTCAAATGTTGCAACAACTCTTTCTTCAAGACACCACGGGCTTGAATAAACAGGCTACGGTAGATGGTCTCGTGTGACACTTGGAAAGTCTCATCGTCCGGGTAGGTACGTTTCGGCCACCCAGCAATCTGCTCTGGCGACCACAGCAATTGGAGCTTACCTGCCACGATGTGCGCTAAGGTTCGGTTCCCCGCCAGTCTACAGGTCTTGGGGCGACGTCCTCGATCCCAAGCAGCTTGGTCAGCCAGACTCGCCCGGTAGCATTCCTGGCCACCATTGCGCATTATCTCGCGGCTGATCGTAGATGGTGCGCGCCCAAGTCGCGTCGCTACTGAACGTATCGACTGACCCGTAGCCACAGAACGTGATATTTCTTCTCGCTCAGCTAAAGTCAGCGCCAATCTCGAACGGTATCGTTGCGCCGGTTGTATCCCACCTGTCTCTGCCAGGATCCGTTGTATCGATGAGTGGTTGCGATCAAACAGTACGGCGATACGCTGGAGGGACTCACCTTTCCTCCAGCGCTCCCACATGAGCGCCTTTTGGCTTTCCGTGTAATAAATCCTCGGCCTTTGCTTCATCTGCAACACTCCTTCTGCTTACGCAGTTTCTAGCGTGTTGCATCCACCGGTTGAATCCGCAACCAGAAAGCCGCCACTTACACGGACATTACGATCAGCGAGCTAATTCGACGACCGGCCGGTGAGCCGGAAATAGCGCAAATGTGGTTACCGCCGCGCCAACCCATGCTGCTGCAGGCGCCAGACAAGGAGGTCGAATCGATCCTGGCCGAAGAACGGTTCATCGCGGAACACCATGGTCGGCACTCCCCAATGGCCAGCTGCGTGTAGTCTCTTGTCGTTGTCCTCTAGCAATTTCTCGTAATGATGGGGGTCAGCGGTGATCGCCGCTTCGAGTTCGTCAAGATCGAGTCCCGCACGCGCGCTTGCCCTAGCGAGGTGATTGCCTTGGTCCCAGCCGTCTACAGTGCCGTCCCACAGCACGCGGGAGACCTCCTCGCAAAATGCAAGGCCGCGCCCGCGTTCCGTAGCTGCAACACCCAGCCGCCCTAGTCGTCGCGCGTGAGGTTGATCGGTTGCAACGGCGAGCGTGACGGGGTCCTGCAAAATAGGGTCAGGAACCGGGCGGCGAAATGGTATTCCCAGAAACATCGCGGCACGCGCCGAATCCAGCCAATGGTATGGGCGTGCGATCGGGTTCATGTGGCGAAAGTAATCGGGGTTGCGCAGCGCCGCAGGATGCACGACCCGCAACTCCACTGTCAGATCGTAATCCCGCGCAAGCGCGACAATGCGCGGCAGCACGATGTAGGAATAGGGACTGCGGAATGACCAGTAAAGTTGCAGTGACAAGCTCATTCAATATCTCCTTGAGGATGTGTGGCCGCCGCGTCAGGCTCCCGGAATCAGAGCCGATCCGGCGATGAGGCTTGAAGACGCCGACCTCCTCGACCGACAGAACGGCGTCGAAGTATGCCGCGATACCGGCGTTTGTCACCGCCGCAGCGAGCATCGCCGGCGTGCCGTTGGAGAGAATCGCGAAGCCGAGTGTACTGCAACTGCTTGGCCCGCCACAAGTCAGAAAGGGCTTGCCAACGCTGGCCCAGCTCGTCCTGTGCGCCGCGGGCGACACTGCCGACATCGAACATGCATAGAAAAATAGGGCACTCATTTACTCTCTTTTCCAAAAATTCGCAGATAAACTATTTTTCGGATCTCCACTGTCACAAATGCTGCACCTCCATCCAGAGGAGCTACGCCGCCGCGCGAAAGCGGGTAGCGTTCCGGCCACAAAAATCGGCGAGTCTTGGATATTCATCGGCCAGGACCTTGTGGGGATTTCATCCGAAGCCACTATGCTCGCCAGTGGCGAGCGTTAGAGGGCGACAAGGAGCATTCATGGCAATCGTCAAACGCAAAGGCAGTACCGTCGGGTGGTGCGATTTCACCAAGCCCAACGGCGCACGCGTGCGCGAGTCTACTCGGACTAAAAACCGAAAAGACGCAATCGAGTACGAAGTCGACCGCAAGGCAGCAGCATGGCGAACGCATGCACTCGGCGAAAAACCCCGTAGGACGTGGCAAGAAGCCGTCGTCAGGTATCTCGAAGAGCGGTTGCAGGCAAAGTCGCGGCAACCATCAAGGGGCACCTGAAGTGGCTTGACCCGCACATTGGGGAGAGTTATCTCGACGAAATCGACTCGGAGAAAATCGCGTCGATTCGCCGGGCGAAGGCGGTGATTGAGAAGGACGACGGCGGCAATGAAGTCATTCGCAATCCCGCAACGGTAAATCGTGTGTTGGAGGTGCTGCAGGCGGTCCTTCGCAAGGCCTGGAAGGAATGGGAGTGGTTGGACCGCATCCCGCACTTTCCGATGTACGAGGAGCCGAAGGGGCGCGTGCGCTGGATTACCCCGGACGAGGTCAAGCGGTTGATGGACGAATTGCCTGAGCACCAGCGTGCGATGGCGCTATTTGACCTCAGCCTCTGGGTGCGTCAGGCGAACGTGCGCTTGCTGGAGTGGGAGTGGGTGGACCTTGAGAAGAAGACCGTGACATTTCCGCCGTACGCGATGAAGGGCAAGGAGTGGCACACCGCGCCGCTGAACGAGGGCGCGCTGTTCGTCCTCGGGATGCAGCGGGGGATGCACAGGAAGTTCGTGTTTCCCTATCGCGGGAAGCCTGTCGGCAAGGTGAGCACGCGCGCGTGGCTGGACGCCCTGGCACGCGCCGGCATCAAGAATTTCCACTGGCACGATCTGCGGCACACCTGGGCGTCGTGGTTACGCCAGAACGGCGTACCGCTCGACGTGGTGCAGCAGCTTGGCGGCTGGCGCTCTGGCGCGATGACGCTGCGTTACGCACACCTCGACGTGAGCCATCTCGCCGAGCATGCGGCGTGCCTGCCGAATCTGGAAAAGGAAATGATGGAGCCGGCGGGAAAAGTGCGCGGCGAGAAGTCCGGTCATGCGAATGCTCTAACCCAGTCTCACCCTGTGCCATCCAATGTGGTTCACGTCACATTTACGGCACAGTCGCAGAAATGACAAGGGCCTAGGTTTCCCTAAGCCCTTGTTTGAATGGCGCGCCTGGCAGGATTCGAACCCACGACCCCTTGGTTCGTAGCCTACCTCCCTGTAAT
>Ga0307375_10001784_pt1 | contig 22928 bp, 25 predicted proteins | sample TR1MG_FD_202531 | JGI IMG/M metagenome (GOLD analysis project Ga0307375, IMG submission 202531) | Soil microbial communities from Risofladan, Vaasa, Finland - TR-1 | ecosystem: Environmental > Terrestrial > Soil > Coastal area > Acid sulfate soil | place: Finland: Risofladan, Vaasa | collected...
GTAGTTGCACTGAATCCTTATCCCGCAGCTCGATGCGTGATTTCATCCAAGCGTAGACTTCAGACTCGACCCACCTTGCACCGGACTGGGCGGATGCGCCGACCCCTTGGATTTTTATAGGTTTTGGAAAATCTTGGATGCAGTAAATGCTTGTTTTTGACAGGCTTGTGAGGCCGGAAACGGTCGCCAAACACAAAAGACGCAATTGTTTATCACTCATTTTTCTTTTCCTTAAGAAAAACAAGCGGCGGGGGATACCTGTAATTATCCACAATTGATGGTTTAAATCAATTAATTTTAATATTTATTATCAATTAAATCAATATGATGAAACGTATAGGCGCGACTAATACAAGGTCTGTTTTGTTACTCAGGAAGCGTCCCCACCGCCTGGAGAGTTACACCGAATTGGCTACTCTCAGGAGCTATTGGTGAAACACAGCATGATAAAAACGCTTATGAACGTATTGCACGTATCTATAAAATATACAACACGACAATATCAATAAGACAACAACGAAAATGCAACAGAAAAAAACAAAAAAGCCCACATCTCTGCGGGCTGTTTGGCGGCGGTGGATTTGGGTTTGATTCCGAGTCACGTGTCTGCGCGCGCACGATTCAGTATTGCTATAAATTCAAACCGAACCTATAATGCGCGCCGTTGCAAAGTTGGTTCGATTTTAAGCATCACGTTGTCTAGTGGGGGTATTGTTGGGGGTATCGGTGGTATTCGATACCACGAAAACCAACAAATACGCGGACGTTCGGGTGTGCTTATCCCACCAAAAGAGCTGTTTTAAAGTCACAGTCCCCATCGTCTAGAGGCCTAGGACATCGCCCTTTCACGGCGGTAACACGAGTTCGAATCTCGTTGGGGACGCCACATCACACAAAAAGCCCGCACAGTAGCGGGCTTTTTGCTGCCCGATTTATCCGTAGCCTATTAAAAGTCAATGATTTTTATTATTATTGCTTTGAAGCGCCCCATATCCATTGGCTTGCAGAAACAAGTCAATACTAATTTATTTGGGGGCTTTATAGGGGGCTTTCGTTTTTAAGATTGGGGGCTTCGTGTATAAGGACAAAAGTCTATGCATTTTATAGGAGCCGAGCCATGATCAAAAAACCACTTTACGCTGCTACAGTCGTATCAGCTGTGAATCAGCGTCTTGCATTTGCCATGAAACAGCGTGTATTTTTCCAGCAAAAACTTGCCGGAACGCCTTATTGCATGAGCATTCCATCAGCTTTTACAGTGTACTGATATTGACATGAAATGGAAAAATCAGCGCGCTGATTCACATGCGACCGATCTATTTGCTCGGCGCTGACGAAGTCACACCAGAAGAAGAGGAGCTAACCGATACTCCAGAGCAGTGCGAAGAGCTGTCCAACCAGATTCCTGCCAGTGTTGCCTGGATTTACCGGTTCTGGCAACCCTATCGCACGGCAATGGCAGAGCGGACTATCGCCTCCAGTTTCCAGCGCGAGCATCCTAAGGTAGGGCACAATGATCCATGTCCGTGTGGCAGCGGTAAGAAGTTCAAGGAATGCTGTGGAGCTTCGACTGTGCTGCATTAAGCCAGCGCCAACATGTATGGTTTGAAAGGTCGTGTAATCCAATGAAAAAGATGATTAAGGACTACAGAGAGAATGTGAGCAAAAGGCTTATGATTCGCCAAGTGATATTTTTTGTAATTGTCTCGATATTGATGGTCATAAGTATTGAAAATGTACTAAAGGAGAAAATTGGCGTAATTTTGGCCATCAGTGGGTTTGTATTCGCGTTGGGGATTGGTCTAGCTCTGAGTAGAATGTTTAGAATATTTTGGAATCAAGAACAAGAGAAAGTCGTATCAAAGCTAGATAAGCTAGGGACAATACTCCTTATAGTGTACATATGTGCTGAAGTTGGCAGGAAATTTATTTTTCAGTATTGGTTATCAGGCGCCGAGCTGAATGCTTTTGGGTTAATAATTCTAACAGGACTGCTTCTCGGAAGATTTCTTGGCACGACTATTCAAATTAAAAATGTTCTTAGAGTAAGCAAACCAAGGTGAAAAATGATTTTTATGGCTTCAGCCTCGTAGGCTTGCTTCTTTATAAATTTAAAATATTGTCTTGATTGGATTGTCGGCGATTTTTCGTTTTTTCCTTGACTCGGGTCAGCGGATTCAAGTTCTGGAATGTCCGTCTGGCAAGATTTGCACAATATTAATGTAGCCAGGATATGTCATTAGTGCGACTACAATAGTTTGTTGCGGAATGAAAAAATCAAAATGTGCTACAGGGGAAATGGATTGTGGAATATGGCCACTAGTATGATGTAACTGAATACTGTCTGCGCAGCCAACCAAGAAAAAATGCGGATCTTTTTACTTATGCCATTGCGTAGTGCGATAAAGCCTATGCCGATATATACCAGTAATCCAATGATCTTGGCAGTTAGCCATGCATCCTTGAATGGATACTGATGGATGGTGAAAGCCAGTGCTATTGCACTAATGAGCAAAAGCGTATCAACAATATGCGGAACACTTTTGACCCAGCGTTTTTGCATAATGGATGAGTCATTTATGCTCCAAATGCCACGCAGAAAAAACAGTATGTAGCTGCCAGTTATGCTGGAGATGTGTATGGATTTTAACAGTAAGAAACTCATGCAATAACTTTCCTGATTTAATTGTATGCGCCTTGATAAATCTGAGTGCCGGTGATGGCTTTAAGATACGTCATCTCCAGAAATATCATTATTTACATTTCCTCCTTAACTACAGCTAACCTTCAAAAACTAAAAAAACTTTCGCTCTTCGTATCGCACATGAGCCGGTAATGGTTTTCCTAAGTTTCCCATCTCCCTAGTTTCATTCTGATGAATTTCACTAAGGCGTTCCAGTTTGATCAACTCGGTTTATGTATTGCTGATCTCGCGGATCGGGGGTGAAACTTGACAATTTTTTCTTCCGGAAATGGCAGCAGGGATCTCTCAAGAGTTTTGCTGTTTTTCACCAGATCAGCCAACGAGACTTGTTGCAGCACATTAAAAAATGCTTCGCGAGCGTTATCCAGAACCCCGCTCAATTTGCATACATCAGAAATGATGCAGTGATTGTGAGGGCCGAAGCATTCAACCAAATCAAAGTTGTCCTCGGATGCATACAAAGCTTCCTCTACGCTGATGCTTTCCGGTGGTTTTGCAAGGCGCACCCCGCCGTTGCGGCCCCTTAAACTCTCAATCAAGCCTGACTTGGTCAATTGGTGCGATATCTTGATCATATGATTTTTGGATACATTAAACCGCACGCTCACTTCCTGGATCGTGGATATATTTCCACGTCGCAAAGCCAAGTACATCAGCATTCTTAAGCCAAGATCAGAGTATTGGGTCAGTTTCATTTTTGGACTTAATCGGATTATTCATCAAGAATTTATATTTTAACATAACTGCATTGATAACATGTGCAAACTATACATGTATCATGTTGTCATCGCAAGACGATCAAAATGCTTGACAGCTAGATGGTTTAGGAATAGATTCGATAATTATGTATGAATGATACATGTATTAGATTTTCGAAACTGCCCGGGTTGATTTGAAAATAAAGAGGCAGAGATGGATGTACGAAAAATAATGAATGATTTGGTGGCATGGTTAATAAGTTTGGCGGCAGCCCTGGCAGTGCAATTGCGTTCTTGCAGGCAGAGCGCGACTCATGAATACATCAGGAATGTCAAGAATACAGTTGTGTGAAGCAAAAAAAACAATTTAAGCTGATCAAAATACGATAGGGGATATCAACAATGAAATCATCCAAATCCGGGAACGCGCCGGTTTCCTTTATGCACCGGAGGCTGCAAAACAATTTTTTTCTATTGACCATGATATTGGCTTTTTCCGTGGTTGCTTTTGTTGGTGTAGGCCTGTTCAGGTTGATTGGCTAATGAACATTTTGTTATTTGGTGTAAACGTGCTTGAGTAACTTTAATTTCTTGTGAAAATTGCTAGTAAAGTTGTATCTGTTTATTTTGTTAAGTGTTTAGGCTGGATTGTTTTGTATTAACTTTTAGAATGGTATCAAACATCAATTATTAAGGGAGGGGAAGTCATGTCAGAACCAACTTCAAAAAACAATTTTAAACCTACCGTCTTGCAAAGAGTGCTGGATGATAACAGCCTTTTGTTGTTCTTATGCATCACGGTACCCACTGTGTTTTATCTTCTGTGGGGAATAATGGAAGTTCTCTCCATACCATTACAAAAATGAGAATAGCTACGCTTGCTTAATTTAATAGTGAAAGGAGAGATATAAAATGGGAACATCTTATACTACCCCAACCAATCCTGACTGGGGCCGTGAACCAATCGAACGCACCGAGATTATGTGGATTACGATTGCATTTGCCTGGTGTTTGTTCATGTTCGGCTGGATGGTCAGTTGGCACTGGATAGGGAATCAGAACATGAGAAACGAGGCCTATCGGACCACCCCCGAGGCATATGCCCAGAAACTGGCGGATCAACAGACGAAATATACCATCCGCAATGATGTGGCCAGCGGTGAACCTGTGGTGGCGCCTCCTCCGGGCGGCGATGTCTATATAGCAGGCATGCAGTGGCAATGGCGTCCCATTCTCGAACTGCAAAAGGGAAAGAGTTATCGCGTGCATATTTCTTCTCTTGATGTTGATCATGGGTTTTCGTTGCAGCCCGAGAATATCAACTTCCAGGCTTATCCAGGATACGAGCAGGTCATCACTATGACGCCAAATAAGGCTGGTACCTACGCTATATTATGCGGCGAATACTGTGGTGGTGGTGATACGGCGGGGCATCAGACGATGCTGGGCAGAATTTACGTAAAGGAGTGAAATTATGACAACGATAGCTATGTCTGATTTTCGCGTTGATCCGGTTTCCGGCCTCAAGATCCACAACCAGGCCAACACGCTGGTCAAGGCGAATGCGTTTGCAGCAGTTGTATTTTTGATGATAGGCGGTTTTTTTGGTCTCGGCGTGGCGCTGACCCGCATGCCGGAGGTGCAGTTGCTCAAACCAGAGATGTTTTATCTGTTCCTGACGGCACATGGCATCGTCGCGCTGATGGTGTGGATCATCTTCTTTGAAATGGCCGTGCTGTATTTCGTTGGCGCGCACCTGCTGAACAGCCGGATAGCCACGCCGCGCTGGGCATGGGCGCAGTTCTGGCTGATGGTTATCGGTGCGCTTATGACCTTCGTGGCAATAATGCAGGGTAATTCCAGCGTGATGATGACTTCCTACCCGCCACTGGAAGCGGCTCCTCATTTCTATCTGGGATTGATTCTTTTTGCCGTAGGCGCGTTGATTGGTTGTTTCGTGTTTCTCGGAACGCTGGTGATTGCCAAGGAAGAGAAAACATATGGAGAAGGCTCGCTTCCGTTGGTAACATTCGGTGGCTTAACAGCCTGCGTGATTGCAATTTTCACCATCGCAACCGGCGCGCTCATCCTGATTCCTACTTTTCTTTGGAGGGTCGGACTGATCAGCCACATCGATCCTATGATGTATCGGGTTGTCTGGTGGGCGTTCGGTCACTCCTCGCAGCAGATCAACGTGGTCACTCATATATCCATCTGGTATCTCATTGCAGGATTGGTATTTGGCGCCAAACCGATGTCCGAGAAGGTGAGCCGCGGTGCGTTCCTGCTGTATATCCTGTTCTTGCAACTCGGTTCTGTACACCATCTGCTTTCTGATCCGGGATTAAGTTCCAGCTGGAAGATTTTCAACACCAGCTACATGATTTACCTTGCAGTTCTCGCCAGCCTGATCCATGGCTTGACGGTTCCCGGCTCAATTGAAGTCGCACAACGCAAGAAAGGGATAAATACAGGCCTGTTTACTTGGCTCCGCAAGGCTCCCTGGGGCAACCCGGTGTTTTCCGCCATGTTTCTGTCGTTGATTGGATTCGGTTTCATCGGCGGTGTCACCGGCGTGGTGATGAGCGTGGAACAGATCAATGTACTGATACACAACACTATGTATCTGCCGGGCCATTTCCATGGTACGGTGGTGAGCGGTACCACCACGGCGTTCATGGCAGCCACCTACTATCTGATTCCGGTGGTATTCCAGCGCAAGCTGGCTCTGGCAGGGTGGGCGAAATTGCAGCCCTACATTTACAGCCTTGGTTCTTTTTCTTTCAGCATTGCCTTGATGGGCGCCGGCACCATGGGTCTGCAACGCCGTCAAGCGGATATAACCTATGCCGGTCAGGCTTTGGGTTACCAATATCCGGAACTCGGCAAGGCTATGCTCTCAATAGGCGAGATAGGCGGTGTGATTATGGCGGTTGGCGGAGTCATGTTTATCCTGATAGTACTGGCATCCGTTTTCGGGGGTGAGCGCATTCCGGAAGGTTCCGCACCATGGCCCAAAGTTGAAGATGCCGATGTTGTATATGCGAGATCAGAACATAAGAAACATATCGGCCTCTTTGGCTTCGAAGCGCCGGGTACTTTTGTGCTGGCCATGATTCTGTTCGCGACCCTTGTGCTGTACTACTTCATTAACTTTAAATATCTGTCCACTATATGGACGCTGTCCTAAATCAATAAGAAGATTGGAAGGGTGCCACTGCATCCTTCCATGATTCTTGCAGGAAAAAAAGAGATTTGGTTAGGAGTAATCAATCGTAGCTTTCCTAATCAGCATATTCTCCAGATGGCAGTGAAGTTAAAGAGAGGAGCATAAGATAATGATCAGTCAATATATCGATGTATTCAAGTTGCGCATTGGTTTTGTGATTGCTCTGGCTGCGCTGAGTGGCATGGCAATTACGCCGGGGGAGTCCTTGCCGGTATGGAAAATTCTGGTTTTGTTTATGACGGTATTAATGGGATCAGCGGCAGCCGGCGCTTTCAACCAATACAGTGAACGCGATATAGATGCGAAAATGACGCGGACAAAAAACCGTCCTTTCGTGAGTGGGGTTTTTCAACATAGTCGTACGTGGCTGGTATTCATCGGGGCGTTGCTTCTGGTTGCAGTAACATCCGCTGCCTTTGCTTTTAATGCGATGACGGCGCTTAACATTTTTCTCGGCGCATTTACTTACGCCATTGTTTATACAGTATGGCTGAAACGGCGTACCTGGTTAAATATCGTGTTTGGAGGATTGGCAGGTAGCTTCGCAGTGCTTGCAGGTGCGGCAGCAGTCAATCCATCGTTCGGCCCGCTTCCATTGGCGTTGGCCATGGTGTTATTCCTGTGGACTCCGCCACATTTTTGGAGCTTGGCGATAGCCATTCGAGATCAATATGAAGCAGCTGGGGTGCCTATGTTACCAGTGGTAAAAGGCGACCAGAAAGCAGCGCAAATTATACTTGGGCACACCGTCCTTTTGGTGTTGGTATCCTTATTGCCGGTGTATTATGGCCTTGGCTGGATTTATCTCGCTGGCGCCTTATCCGGAGGTGGTTACTTCCTGTTTAAAAGTGTGCAATTGGTACGTAATCCCACAAAGCAAACGGCTATGGCTAATTTTTTTGCATCACTGGTGCAGCTTTGCGTGCTGATGTTTGCACTGATGCTTCAAATGAGTTTCGCTGCCTGACCCTTTCACTTTGCCAAATAATTCTCTTTTGGTATTCGAGAAAACGGGATGTTTTTAATTGCGAGACAATTATTTTCGACCAGATTCGGGCTCCATTGAAGTGAATCGAACTACATGGAAGTATGAATTATGTATCTCTACATATCCCGGCTAATTTGGGCGATTTTATTGTCTTCAGTAACGCATGCCTTGGCACAGAATAATGATACCGTTGGTTTAAAACTTTATAATAATACTGTATTGACAGCAAAGCTGCATATACAACCGGGCAGGTCAAATTATCAGATTTTTGATGAGACGGAAGCCTTGAAAATAAGTCAGGGTGCGATAGGTAAGCAACTTGGAGATTACACTTTTCTGAATCGTGACAGGCATACCGTGCGCCTGTCTGATTATCGAGGCAAACCCTTGGTTATCGACATGGTTTATACACATTGCCCGCTTGTCTGCGCAACCAAGACCTGGAACTTGAAGGAAGCACTCAAGCCGTCAATGGATGCATTAGGGGCTGACAGCTTTAACGTGCTGACCATTGGTTTCGATACGGAAAACGATACTCCGGATGCGATGGACGATTTTGCAAAGCGTATGAATGTGAAATTGCCCAACTGGGAATTCGTTAGCGCTGACTCGGACACGATCAAGAAATTGAGCAAGGATTTGGGGTTTATTTTTTTCCCTTCCCCCATTGGCGGATTCGACCATACAACACAAACCACTTTTATTGATAGGCAGGGCAGCGTTTATCAACAAATTTATGGCGAAGAATTTGAAAACAAGACATTACTCGAACCCTTAAGGAATATGATATTCAACATCAACGCTTCTGCTCCGATTTACAACCTCAAGACGGCAGAGTCAGGCTCAGCTGGAATTGCAAAAAGCGTGCGGCTTTTTTGCTCGACTTATGATCCAAAAACCGGAACATACACTACAGATTACGGCCGCCTTTATGGGATGGGACTGGATCTTATTGGTTTAATTTTTATTGGAAGGTGGATCATGATTCAGTATCGTCGCAACCCGAAGCGGAACTATCCGGATCATGCTTCAGATGCGTAAAGCCAGCGCTCTTATCGTCTTGATATGCTTTTTCTTGCCTGAAGTAATTTTTCTGGAAGTTATACGATGATTAAGCTCATGCAAAGAGCTGCGCAGGGGATTTTTTTACGTCTGGAAAGTGCACTCAATAGCATTTTTGGACCCGAATTGAATCCGTTTTATTATTTGGGCGCGATTACCTACTGGATGTTCTGGATCATCGTAGTCAGCGGATTTTATATTTATGCCTTTTACAAGACCGGCGTGAACGTAGCATTCATATCGGTGGAGCATATAACACACCAACCATGGTATCTGGGCGGCATCATGCGTAGTCTGCATCGCTATGCTTCCGACGGAATGATACTGGCTGCCATATTGCATATGGTGCGAAACTTTGCTTTTAACCGTTACCGAAATTTCCGTTGGTTTTCATGGTATACCGGGATCGCGGTGCTGTGGCTGATATATATGGCCGGCATTAACGGTTACTGGCTGGTCTGGGATAAGCTGGCGCAATTTATTGCGGTAGCGACTACGGAGTGGCTGGATTACCTACCAATATTTATAGCCCCGTTGGCACGTAATTTCCTGGAACAGGGCAGTGTGAACGACCGCTTCTTCTCGCTGCTCTCATTTGTACATTTGGGTGTCCCGTTGATAGCTTTTGCAATCATCTGGATACACACGCAGCGAGTTTCTGACGCAAAAACCTCTCCGCCAAGAGCGCTTAAAGTTGGTTTAACCGTGTCCATGATCGTGCTTGCACTGGTCAAACCGGCATTAAGCCAGGGGCAGGCTGACTTGAACTCTACAGTATCCGTCCTTAATCTGGACTGGTTCTACCTGTTGACGTACCCCTTGCTCTATTCCTGGAGCCCGGGCAAGGTATGGGCATTGACAGCTGGCATTACGGGTTTTGCTTTATTGCTGCCATTCCTGGGAGGAAAAAAACGTGGCAAGGACGAATATCAAATCAACTCTATTCCCTGCGGACATATGGTTACGGCCAAGAGAGGCGAAACCATACTCGAGGCTTCTTTGCGTCAGGGGTTGTATCTGCCTTACCTTTGCCGTGACGGAGCTTGCGGTGTTTGCAAGGGCAAAATACTGAGGGGCACAGTCGATTATGGTATTTACCAGAAGGACGCGCTCACCGATGCGGAAAGAGAGCAGGGGCTTGCCCTGTTCTGCTGCGCCAAGCCGCTATCCGACTTGGACATAGAGTGTCATGAAGTCGACGAGTTGAGGAGATTCCCGGTAAAGACCATGAGTTTCAGCGTGAAGAAAATGGAACGCATGGCACAGGATGTGATGGTGCTCGAGTTGCGGCCAGAGGGTGATGAGCAGATGAATTTTATCGCCGGGCAGTATGTTGCTGTGCAGCTGGATAATGGCACCAAACGCAGTTACTCCATCGCCAATGCACCGCATGAATCAGATCACTTGCAATTGCACATTCGTCTGGTGAAGGGCGGCAAATTCACTAGTCATGTCTTCGATGGGATGAAGGAAGGTGATGTGCTGAAAGTGGAAGGTCCCTATGGTTCATTTTTCCTTCGTGAAGAAAGCGACAAGCCTGTCATCTTCATGACTGGTGGATGTGGTTTCGGCTCCATCAAGAGCATAGTGGAACATGCCTTCAAGGTCGGCTTAAACCGTCCTATGGTGTTGTATTGGGGTGCCAGAACGCCGGCAGATTTTTACCTTGCGGATTTGCCGGAAAAATGGCAACAGGAGCATGACAATTTCAGGTTTATACCTGTATTGTCCGAACCCAAACTTGAGGATGACTGGCATGGCAGAACCGGACTGGTTACTGAAGCCATCCTGCAGGATTTTCAAAAACTTGACGTCTATCAGGTGTATGCCTGCGGTTCGCCTGCGATGGTCGAGGCAGGACGTGAGCCGTTCCTCGCGAGGGGGCTGCCGGAAGATCAGTATTTTGCTGATGGATTTTTTGTTGCATGTCATATCGCTCCGGCTGAGGAATCATCCGTACCCTCCGAGGGGGTGTCACATGGCTAAGGCAATGCAATATATAGGTCAGGGATTGGTTTATGCCCTGTTTATGGGGGTGATCGGCTATTTCTCCACCTCTCCGGCATACACTCACTTGCCGCCTGATGAAGCGTTGATCAAGCTGAGCTTCAGCCATGCCGGCCAACCCATGGGAGCATGCCGCAAACGTACACCGGAAGAGATTGCCAAACTGCCGATGTATCAGCGCAAAGTGACTATGGTATGTCCGCGTGAAAGGGATAATGTGGTTGTCGAACTGGAAATGGATGGGAAGCAGCTCTATCATGCGGTATTGAAACCGGGCGGGTTGTCTCACAACAGTATTTCAAGTGTCTACCGGCGCATTCCGGTCAAGGCGGGCATTCATACCCTGAAGGCGAGCCTGAATGACAATGGAGGGGATCATTTCAACTATGTGCATGAGGAAAAAGTTAACCTTGATCCGGGGCGCATCATGCTGATTGATTTCCAGAATGGAACAGGTGGAAATGGAACAGGCGGAAATGAAACAGGCGGATTTATTTTCAAGAACCATAATACAACACAAAGGTAACAAATGAGCTCGACATATCAGCAAGCGGTTATCAAACAAGATCATGATGTTACCCGCGAAGAAGAATATAAGCGCGAGTTTGCACTTTCCGTGCCTACTTCCGCCAGTCGTAAACTGGCTTCAGGCTGGTTATGGCTCGGGATACTATCGCTGTTAGGCGCCGGTCTGTTTGCCATTCTTCTGGTGCTCTCCCGCACCCCCTATATAGAGGATATTTTTCCATGGGTTGATTTTTTTCGCACTGCTCTGGTGGTGCATGTTGATCTATCCGTGCTGCTGTGGTTCATGTCATTCGCCGGGGTGTTGTGGAGCCTTAATTCATCATCCAGATTGATCGGTTTTGGTTGGGTAGCTCTGGTGCTGGCTGCCAGTGGTGCAGCTATGATTGTCTTGTCTCCCTTTGTTGGTCCCGGAAACCCGCTGATGAGTAATTATGTGCCGGTTCTCCAAAGCCCTTTCTTTTTCTCGGCCTTGATTATTTTTGCCACTGGTATGGCGGTGCTGGTGCTGCGCAGTCTGATTGCGGTACCTTCTTCCGGCCTGTGGCAGGGAGGTGAAGGATCTATTCGCGTTGGATTTTATGCTGCTTCCATATCCACGCTGTTTGCCCTGGCCGCTTTTGGCTGGTCTTACATCATGATCCCTCATTCCTTGGATAGCGCAACACATTACTACAATTACTACAATCTTCTATTCTGGGGCGGCGGTCATGTGTTGCAATTCACCTATACGTTGTTGATGTTGGCTGGGTGGCTGTGGCTGGCAAATGCGTGTAGGGTGAAAATTCCATTGACTCCAAGAGTAGCATCAATCTTGCTCGTACTTGGGCTGTTGCCGGTGTTGTATGTTCCCGTAATTTACCAATCCTTTGTCGGACTGAAGGGTGATTTTATGGGTAATTATATGGAGCAGTTCACGCTGTTGATGAGGATTGGTGGCTCATTTGCTGCCATGCCATTGGGATTGGCGATCGTTTACGGAATCATTGTGAGTAGGCGCACAACAGTGAGCAGTCCCGAACGTGCGGCATTGTTGTCGTCCGTGTTGTTGTTTGCCGTGGGTGGTGGAATAAGCCTGCTGATCAAGAACAGTAATACGATCATCACGGCACACTACCATGGAACCGGAGGTGCAGTTAGTCTGGTCTTCATGGGGCTGACCCTCCATCTGCTGCCTCGTCTAGGTTATCGTGAGCCGGATTTGAAATGGGCAACACTGGCACCTTACGTATATGGTGTAGGTCAACTGCTCCACTTACTCGGCTTGTTGTGGTCGGGTGGTTATGGCGTACAACGCAAAGTTGCGGGAGCTGCGCAAGGACTGCATGGTTTTGCTCAGACGGCAGGTATGGGATTAATGGGTTTTGGGGGGCTGATAGCGGTGGTGGGTGGCGTCATATTTCTTGTGGTGGTTTTCAAAGCCATGCGCAGGCCGGTGCAGCAGAGGTTGTAATTTCCAAGAATTGGTGAAGCATATGTAACAGGTGTGCTAAACCCAGCGGAATTTGTCCCAGTTAATTCGAGTAACGTAGAAAATAGTTGACGAAACCGAAAGTGAAAAAAGCCAGTACTAGGATAATCAAAAAGAAAACGAGACTGCGCAAGCCGCGATTCTGAAAACGTTCTCCACGTGAGGTTTCAAAACGGTCAAGTAGCCAGTCGGCTGTGAAATAGAGGCCGCCAGCAATCAGTGTGTAGTAAACAACTTCCAATCTAATCACCAAATTAATAGTAAAACTTATACATTATAACATTATATTATGCCACCGGTCTTTTGAGAGATGGATTCAACTAAATATTTCAACTGTGATGCGGATGGTATTGATTCAGGGGTACTGAATTGATCGCCGCAAATCCCGCCGAATCATACGTACGCAGGGTGCTGCTTTGGCTTGAAGGAAACCTGAATAAGATATTCGGTAATGATCTTAACCCTCTTTACCATCTGGGAGCGCTGGGATTTTATTTTTTTTGGGTAATTGTCATTAGCGGCGCCTATATATACGCATTTTATAAGACTGGCATGGCATCATCCTATCCTTCCGTAGAATATCTCACTCATGAACAATGGTATCTAGGCGGCATCATGCGCAGCCTGCACCGCTACGCTTCCGATGCCCTGGCGGTTACGATGGTCTTGCATCTGTTGCGTGAATTAATTCTTGGACGCTATCGCGGAGCGCGCTGGTTCGCATGGTTCACAGGCGTGCTGCTGATATGGTTGATATTTGCCGCCGGTATCAATGGTTACTGGATGGTATGGGACAAGTTGGCTCAATATTCCATCGTAGCCACCATGAAATGGTTTGACTGGCTGCCGATATTCGGCACTCCGATGTCCGGGTATTTTGTTTCCCAGGAAGGCTTCAACGACCGATTCTTTTCGCTGATTTCTTTTGCCCATGTGACCATTCCACTGATTATTCTTTTCTTCCTTTGGATACATATCATGCGCATCAGCAACCCGGTGGTTAATCCCCGGCGCCGGCTTGCGCTTGGAATGCTGCTGGCGATGTTGGTTCTGGCATTGGTAAAACCGGTACTGAGCCAAGGCCCGGCAGATATGGGGATTGAGCCACGCAATTTAAGCATCGACTGGTTTTATTTATATATTTATCCGTTGCTGGACGTATGGTCGGCAGGGCAGATATGGGCGTTGGTAATCGGACTCAGCCTGTTGCTTGGCGTATTGCCGTGGTTGCCATCCAGGTTTAAGCAAATACCGGTTGCCAAAGTAAATCTTAAGGATTGCAGCGGATGCAGGCTTTGTGTCGCCGATTGCCCCTATGAAGCGGTAGTGATGAGACCGCGCAGTGACGGTATGTACTTTCATGAAGAAGCGGTGGTTGTGCCGGATCGCTGTGTAAGTTGCGGTATCTGCGTGGGAGCATGCCCCTCATCAAGCGCTTTCAGGGGCGCTGAATATGTAAGCGGAATCGAAATGCCAACTCTGCCGATATCAGGGCTGCGTACTGCCATGATGAATGACTTGGCTAAGTTAAAGGGTGATGTCCGTATCCTGGTTTTCGGCTGCGATAATGCGGCGAATATTGAGAAATTGTGCAATGTAAGTGTGGCCGTATTAAGCCTGCCCTGTATTGCCATGTTGCCACCATCTTTCATTGAATATGCGCTGCATGAGCATAATGTTGATGGCGTATTGATCACCGGTTGTCGCGAGAACGATTGCTACCACCGCTTGGGTGTGCTGTGGACAGAGCGGCGCATGACGGCAGAACGGGAGCCGCGCCTGCGTAGTCGTGCCGAGCGTGAACGAATCAGGCAATTCTGGGCTTCTTCCGCCGATTTCAAAGAATTGGTCTTGGAATTGGAGTCGTTCCGTTCCAGTCTGCGTAGCCTGACCGAGAGTGAAAATATATCAAAGTAGACGGTGAAAAACGGAGACGTGTTAATGCAAAATTTAGTGTCAAGTGGCTCAATCTGCAATGTTTTTCAACACTACCCCCCCGTGGTTCACGTTTCATGATCTTTTGCTCTGCAGTCTCCTGCTTGGCCTGCATCAGTGCAAAGAGCACGCAAAGATCGAACAGCTTCATCCGCAAGAAGGGTTTCGCGTGCAGCCCGGACGTTATGGCTCCATCTGAGGGGGCTGCTCAGTTTCAGCGGTCACGACCATCCCTACGTCAACCTTGTTTATAATGCTTATCGGATCCGCAGGGGTAAAGTGGCAAAACCACTGGCCGGATATACCGCGCTGGCCGGCTGCCTGTCCGGGAACGGTTCGATTCGGGTCGTGCGCGCGAGCAGTTCCTCCATAGCCACACGCATCTCCATACGGGCCAAGGGAGCGCCCGGACAGACGTGGATTCCCGCGCCATATAGCAGATTCGCGGCCGGATCACGGTCCAGCCGAAACGCCTCCGGGTCCTCGAAAACGCGACCGTCCCGGTTGGCAGATATCCAGATCAGCGAGATCCGTTCGCCGGCACCGATCTTCCGGCCCCCGATTTCCACCGGATGGGTCGTGATGCGTCGGTTGGCCACCAGCGGTCCGTGAATCCTGAGAATCTCTTCGATCGCGGCGGGTAGCAACGACGGCTGAGTGCGCAGCCGTCGTTGCAGATCGGCATGTTCAGAGATGTAGTGAACCAATATCCCAACTGCTGCCGAAATCGTCCCGACCTCACCGACGGTCCAGTTCCGCAGGACGCTGACGATCTGTTCGTCCCGCAACGGCCGGCCTCCTACCTGTTGCCGCAGCAGGCTGGTGGTGATGTCGTCGCTTGCCTGCGCGCCGGCCGTGCGCCGAACCTGCAGCAACCTGACCATGTAACCCTCGAACTCGAGGGCGATCTTTGCCATGGCCGCCCGATCCTCGGCAAGAGTCGCTTTGTGATTTTTCTGTGTCCAGAGACTCAGCGGCTCATACATTTCGGCCGGCCAACCGAGAGAGCTGCATTGAACCCGCACGGAGAACCAATGGGCAAACTCGCTGATGAGCTCTACCTCGTCACGCTCCAGCAGCGATTGAACAAGGTTCGCGGCGATCTCGCGGCATTGCGGCTCGAACGCCTCCATGCGCTCCGGCCGAAAATAGGATTCGATAATGCGGCGATACCCGGTGTGCTCGGGGGGGTCCATTCCGTTCGGAACGGAGATATGCCTGGATACGGCGTTGCTGAAGGTGTCTGGGTCGTTCAGTACGCGGACGATATCCTCGTGCCGAAACAAGGACCATCCCAGAAAATCGCTGTACGCGACCGGACACCGCTCGCGCATCTCATCATAGACTGCACGCTGATCGCGCAGCACAGCATCGGATCTCGGATCCCAATCCTGTTGAAGCATATCGCTCATGATAATTTCTTCCTCATCTATTGCGGTCTTGGCTCACCCTGTTCGTGACGCTGAATCTTTTTCTGTTACATAACGACAGAATTAGTGCGTGATATACCTTTAGTGCTTCTGAAACTCGTCGTTGAAGCAGTGGAAGTAGCTACTTCTCGAACCACGGATTTCGGCAAAGCCAAATATTATTTCGCGGAATTGGATGCGGAAGTGGGGCAGTCTTGGGCCAATAGGATTGCCAACCACCAACTGTCTCGGTAAGTGATCCATCGACTGTGTCTTGCCTGCCGTACCGAGACTTCAATGCGCAGCTTCGGTGCGATCCGCTGGTTTGTAGCCTTTGAGCACATCCGTGGCGTAGCGCGCGTGGCAGGCGCCGCAACCTTCCATCATTTTTGAAAAATAGAACACCTCCAACTCATAATTGTGTTCCAGGGCAGCGTGTGCCAAGCCGTCGGCATGGCGATGGAACTGACTGTCCTTTTCAACGAAGTCTGCCGGCAACGCCCGCTCGAGCTCTTCAAGCTCACCGGGCGTGAGTTTCTGCTTCATGATGTAACTGTCGCGGATGCGTTCGGCCCGCTGTGCCGCCGCCTTCCACTCGCCCATCGCAATCAATCCTGAAAGCTCGGTAACTCCTTCTTTGACGCCGACCATCTCCGCTACCAGCGCCGCGTGATGTTTAGGCGACAGCGGCAACACCGGCGCCTCCTCAGCCTTCGGTGCTGCGTGATCCTGCGCCAGGGCCACGCTTGCCGCAGCCAACAAACTCGCCACCACCATACCCAGTACCATCTTGCCAGTCATGTCATGTCTCCTTTCGTCGAAGAAGATCTTCCGTTTGTCCAACTCATGCAGGAATATTCCATTGTGCGCCTATTCCGGTACGTTGCCTCTCCCTCCAACTAACGGAATAACGCGCTACTTTCCCGGATAACTACCGCATGGTTATGTTCTTTGTCCTTTGCACCATAGACCAGCATCACGATACCTTTGTCCGGTTCTTGTTTTAAAATTTGAATATGCTCGCTGTTATCCTTGAGTTCAGCGAGATATCGTCCTTTGAACTCTTCCCACCTGTTCAAGTCGTGGTTAAACCATTTCCGAAGATCAGTGCTGGGGCAATATCTTTCAGCCACAGATCAATGCTTGCTTTTTCCTTGGTTAGACCGCGCGGCCAGAGCCTGTCCACGAGGATACGCCGACCGTCATGCTTGTCCGGCCGTTCGTATATTCTTTTGATCCTGATTTCCATGGCTCACTGTAAAGCCATCATCAGTAGCCCCAAAACTCTTCCGTGCGGATATTGTCATCGTCGACTCCCGCTTCGCTCAGTATTTCTTGCATCGCATTCACCATCGCGGGTGGGCCGTCGATGTAGTAGATGGGGAGCGTCAAATCATCAATGGATTTCAGGAGCATGGCTTTACTGATAAACCCGGTTTCCCCATGCCACTTGCGGCTGGACTTTTTTATCTGTGTCATTGTGCCGACAAAGGTATAGTTTGGATTTGTGTCGCGGGATTCCATCAATTCATCCAAAAATGCCGCATCTTCCGGCCTTCTATTGGAATAGAAGACAAGGATTCGGTGCGGAACCTTGTCGTGAACCGCCTGGAGAACAATGCTCCTCACAGGTGTGACGCCAATACCACCGGTGAGGAATACGGCTGGAATATTCACATTATTGTGAAGCGTGAACGAGCCATGAGGAGCGTCCAGAGTGAGTTCCGTGCCAGGCTCCATGGTTTTTAATACCCGCTTGAACGCAGTGTCGCGCATCCGTGTCGCCAGCATAAGTTCGTCTTCGTAAGGGGCGCTCGCCAAAGAAAAAGCCCGTGTGTCGCCTTCGGCATCAGTTTCCGCGGGGTTGATCAGGGTACAGTCCGCGAATTGGCCTGCTTTGTAGGCAAACCCCTCTGGCTTTTCAAAATGAAACGCCATCGTTCCATCTGCGATTTCCAGTTTGCATTTTAATTTGACTTTGTAGATTGCCATGGCGCAATTCTCCTTGCTTTTGTTGAAGGTACAGCGCGCTCAACAACGCCACGCGCGGTGTCATTTGTCTTCATGCGGCACCGTTTTTCCTTCCGGGAAATGGCCACGCCGGATTCATTGCTGTATCGATCTGAATCGCCCCCCTGATTTACTAGACACACTCCAGCCTCTTGAAATGCTGCCTCTCAAATTAGACGGGAGACAGGCGGTTATTGTACCCATGACGACATCTTGGGTTATAAAAAGTGTTTCGAGAGCGATTCATTTTCAGTAGGGGTTACATTCTCGCCTAATGCTCCTTGCCATCGACTCGCGGCTGCATCAGGAAGGGGATATACCGCCATGCAAGCATCGCAAAACAGATAAACCAGCACGAAGCAGATAGGTAAATCCAGAGTGTGTAGCTTGCTGGGTAAACCTGCGATGCAATGATACGAAATACAAATGCCAAAATCATCATTCGGAGAGCCAATTTGTCGAACGTATCAAAAACCACCTTTCTGCCCGTGTGTCCCTTCGATATTCTGATCAGCATAGCGGGAATGATCAGGCCCATCACGCCGAAGGTAAAGACGTGGACGGACATTGATATCCCCCATTCGGGATGGACTATCTGCCTGAGAAACTCAATCAGCAGTTGAGCGATGATAGCGAGGTAACCCAGATACATGATGCCGATATCGAGCCGCTGCATGGCCAGTTGTGGTTTCCAGAAGATGAAGCGGCCTGTCAGCAGAACCGCGAGCAGCAGGGCGATCCAGCCAGACGCTTGTGGCGGCATCAGGCTTGCGAACACCAGCAGCAGTCCGAGAATCTTGATCGACTTGTTCAGCACGGGGTTGCTCAGGATCGAAACCTGAAAAATGCCCTTCATGAACTGGCTCAGCGTTCGCTCCAGCATAACCAAAAAGGCCATGCGAAACAGCCCCACCGCCATGCTCCAGCCGACCTGGTAGTAATCGTGGCTCAGCATCAGGTTCTTCGCTACCAGAAAAATCGGAAGTATCAGGAGAAAAAAGTAGTTGTCGTGGTAGGAGTCGCCCTTGCGGTTGCGAATCAGCGTCCACACCAGCATGGCAACGATAGCAGCAATGAACAGGTTGTTGGAAATCCGGAACAGCAGTGGCGGCCAAACTCCCTGGAACCACATCCCGGCCCGCTCAAACAGCCATGAAGCCACCAGAAACATCAGCGCATAACCGTTGTAGCCACGCACGCCGACCCAATTTTTGGTTGCGGTAAGCAGGAAACCGCCCAGAACCGCCCATCCGAAGCCGAAGAACATTTCATGGGCGTGCCACTGCACCATGGTAAACGTAGTCTGCGGCGCGGCGATCACCCCCGAATATATCAATGCCCACCAAACCGGCAGGCTAAGGCCAGACAATACCGCCAGCGTAAAGAACGGTCGAAAGCCGACTAGCCAGAGCGGATGTGTAGGCAGGTATATTTTGTATCCCATTTGCTGGCCTTTCACTCCCGCTACAATAAACTTTCGAGTACTGGAAAAAGTTCGCGCTCCTCGAATCTGACATGAGCCGAGAGGCATTTGCCGAAGCTCTCCAATGCCACCGAATCATTCTGTCGTAATGCATCGAGCAACCCACGCAATTGTTGATGATCCGCCAGTGTGCGTTCGATCAACGGCTGTGTTGCTGTGCTGTGCAGCAGCGGCAGCAAAGATTGTTCCTCGAACTGGAAGTGCAGCTCAAGTTCATTCGAGAATGCCCGGACTACGTGCTGGCAAGCTTGATTTATCAGAGCTTCATCACCTGATTTTGCAGCACGTTCGCAGGCTTTCGCCAGTGTAAGGGCATTGTGGTGCTCTCGCGACAGCGGTTGCAGGATTTTGCTTCGTTTCATGTGTCAATCAAACCGGCGTGACGAGAAAAACTGCTGGATCATCGCCATGCTCTAGCAGGATGCTGCGCACGCGTGCTTGCCAAAGCTGCCGAAATTCTGCGATCTCTGTTGAACTAGCGGTATTGCCGATACAACTTGCCATAAGCGCAGGCAGGCGCGGTGAAGCTGGAACACGCTGCAGGTTCGTCACCACCTGCACGGTCTGGTTCGTATCGAGTCGGGTGAAGCGCATTTCTCCTGCCATTCCCACCGCAAAGAACAACCGCTTCCGCCTATCGAAGCGGCCACCAATGCCCTTGAAACCGTTGTCGGACATTGCGCCGGTCAGCATGCTCACGACATTCGCGATGACCCCTGTAACACCGCTTGTGATGTCCTGATTGAACTCAACTCGAATATCGCCGCGTACCGGAGTTGCGCCTGGATAGAGGAATGTGAGTGCCTTGTAGGTAGACCAATAAGCCGAGGCAACCGTCGGGCAGGAGTGGCCGGCGAGTCGTACGGCGTCAAAATAGCCATATTGCAGAATCCCGTCTCCTGTTGCGCCGAGGAATTCTGCCAGTGGGTCGTACAAACTGATTTTTGGCACTGCATCAAAGAAATCTGGATGGTTCATTTTTAGAATCCCTTATTGTCTACGCATGCGGCAATTTCGCTCGACTTCCACCAAATGCGGAAGTAACTCGGAATGCGCCTGTATATGGAAAATAAAGCGTGGTACGTTGCGTTCCGTGGACTGTGCCATGAACGGCTCACCCCAGAAACTCAGCAGAGCCTCCTCTACCGCTTCCGACTGGGTGTCGGCAAGGATGAAGGAAATATTTTTGCTGAGAGCACACCAATGCGGTTCCTGCACCTTGCTACTGCCGTCACAAGCGGTGATTTTCGGCAAAATTTCGGTCTGCCACAAATCTTGCTGGCTTTCATCTAGAACGAATTGAATGGAGGTTACTTGATGGTTTTCAATTGCCGGGCGCAGCAATGCGTCGAATAGCGGCTGCGTCCGGTACATCGACAGACAGACATTGAACAAGACTACCTCGCCGCGCATATTGCGGGCGAACTGTTCGTTCGTCCTGCGCAGTTTGCGTGGACCGATCAGCACCACGTCTGGGGTAGACAGGGATGATTGCATCCTGGCCACCATTTCCTGTGTCCGTTCCACCTGTCCGGCGGTACGCTCATTGTTCTGCGTGTGGCGCATGAAATTGATAAACAGAAGCGCCATCAGAGCAAGCACGATAGACAACAGGATATGCTCATCGACGATATTGAACAGATGCAGGATAAGCGCTACCACAGCGGCCAGTATGCCGGCGATGGCATCCCATTCGTAGCTCATAAAGCGGCCTAGTTTCATGTCATTTACAACTTCATTTTAAAGTTGGAGTCTACTTTCCGCCGCTGACAGCAATAGCACAACCAGCATAACGCGGTTATTTTCTGGTGAAATCGATGACGATCTGCCCGGGTTCCCGTGCAACATAGTTGATTGCGATGGTATCTCCATAGCGTTGCGCCAATTGTGTGAGCAGCGGTAACGGGTCGTGGTCGTTGCAGAAGGACATGGTCTCGCCAGGGTTCAGGGAGTCCAGTGCGCCAAAAATTGCGGCGTGGCGAAAGCGTTTTGCCACACCGCGCGCGTCGAACGGATAACGCAGGTCAGAGGAAATAGTGTTGGAGCAAATATGTGTCATTTTGGGTTCCTTGTGGATTGAAATGTGTATGTAACGTAACGTACCATATGCGAATCATGCCGCGAAACGCGCAGGCATAATAAACATGTACATATAATACATGTATTATAGTATAATAGCAATATTATCCAGTTTTATCAGCTTCAGTCGCCTGTTCGCGTTGCATCAAGCTGGGGCGTTCTTCGTGACCCGAGCCAAGCGTGGCATGGATGTGCGCAGGGTTTGCCGACCGATTGAAGCACAGGCATCATTTGCGATCAGCGCATCGCACTGGATGGCTTTTACATCTCGCAAGACTATCTCGAGCAGTTGCGGCGCATCCGCTTCAAAGACCCGGAGTCCGGCAAGACGCTGGTGTTCCTGACCAACAACACCGCCTTGCCCGCGCTGACCATTGCCGCGCTGTACAAGAGTCGATGGCAGGTCGAGTTGTTCTTCAAGTGGAACAAGCAGCATCTGCGCATCAAACGTTTCATCGGCAACAGCGAGAACGCAGTGAAGACGCAAATCTGGTGCGCTGTCTCCACTCACGTGCTGATCGCCATTGTCAAAAAGAGCTTCAACTTGATGCCTCTCTATACTCTTTGCTACAGATTCTATCGGTGTCTGTTTTTGAGAAAACCCAGCTATCTCAGGCCTTCGCAGGCAGTGGGCAATTCCTAGATCAGACTGACTTTACTAACCAACTAAATTTGTTTGACTTTTAACCGGACACTATTGTTATGAACATAAATTTAAACAGCTAAAGGTTCTGAACCGACCATAGTGAGAGATTGTGTTCAATATAAAATAGCACAGCTAAAACTTTGTCGCATGACAGGGCATTTTTAGAGGGGCGCCGGTGGTGGACTTCCGAGTGTCCAAACTGGAACGAATACATTTACCGATCGTGTGCTCAAGTGGTTCGGCTTTGCATCACACGGGTGGATACACAAGGCGTGTTGCTGCGCTATTTGGAGTTCATGGTCGTGCCGTCACGACAGCAAACGATCATACTAGTGTCCCGAGATACCCATGTTTATAAAGCCTTGTTCAAACTAATTACTAGATTGAAAAATATTGGATTAAGCCCTACCCATATATCTGGTTAATCTATATCACCTTCGAGTAAAGCGCATGCTTCTGCCGCGTGCGCAAATACTTGTCAAACACCATGCAGATGTTGCGTATCAACATGCGTCCCTTGGGAGTTACCTTGATCGATTGCGGAGAAATCTCCACCAGGCCTTCGCGTTCATACTCGCGCAACTCATTCAATTCAGTGTCAAAGTAGCTATCAAAATCGATCTGGTAGGTGCTGTTGAATGACTCTTTGGCAAGTTCGAAGTGGCACATCAAGGCCTGAATG
>Ga0307375_10001785_pt1 | contig 22913 bp, 23 predicted proteins | sample TR1MG_FD_202531 | JGI IMG/M metagenome (GOLD analysis project Ga0307375, IMG submission 202531) | Soil microbial communities from Risofladan, Vaasa, Finland - TR-1 | ecosystem: Environmental > Terrestrial > Soil > Coastal area > Acid sulfate soil | place: Finland: Risofladan, Vaasa | collected...
ACACCTCTTCCAGGCAGTTGGAATCGTATGTCACCGGTACCGTCGGTTTCCCAAAGCGATCGACTGGTCTCTCTGCGATGTCCATCAATCCAGTGATGACATTCATTCCTGGCCGCAAGCGCAGATCAAATTCCTCCCAGAATGGCTTGGTATCTGGTGTAGCCTGGCGCTTGATGATGAACCGGACTATTGGATCAGCCATGACATGCTCCTTGATTGTTTATTGAACGATCCAAATCGAAATTCCATGAGCACGGCGAAGAACATGTTCCGTTAGGTGACCGCCGACAATTTCGCGGAACCATGAATGCGCTTCATGCCCGATGACAATTGTGTGACAGTGTTTTGCCAACGCCTGATCGAGAACCACCTGAGCTGCATCCCGAGGTTCTGTTGGATAAGAGAATTCGAATCCGATTTCGCGACTGGAAATTCCGGCTACACGCAACGCCTTCACGGCGTCGTCGACCGTGGGCTTTACTGCCTCTCGCGCCGACGAAATCCATGACCTCTGCTCACGGCGGAGACCTGCTTCCAGCTTTTGCTCTTTCCGGGGATCTTCCGTACCGCCAAATTCGAGTAGTTCCGGCGGCAGCGGCGGTAATAGATGTAAAAGATGTACGTGAAAGCGGCGCCGTCGTCCCAGTATCCTGCCAACGTATGTCACCGCCCGTTTCGAGCCAGCAGACCCGTCTATCACTACCTGTAAATGCTCGGTTTCGCGCCGAACGCCAACCATAGTCAGGCCTCCGAAAAGCACTGTGGGCGCGAAATGATGTCCAGCACGCCCGTGGCTCCATTCGATTCAACCGCCTCTACTGTCTCGAAGACATCATCACCGCCTGCGCGGAAGGATTACCCCGCGACCAAATACACGATTGAAACGATGCCTTTCCAATGCTACGCTACTTGTATCGTGAGACGATATATTTTTTAAGAGATCGCTCGCGCACAAAATTGCGATTAACAGGTTGGCCTGCGGTGACACTCTGGGCGCTTGGCATCTATTTCGCTATTGTTGTATTCCTCGTGACTGCGATGCTGGTGGTGTCCTATCTCCTCGGGCAGCGGCATCAGGAAAAAGCGACAGGGCTTCCCTACGAATCCGGAATCGCTTCAGTGGGATCCTCCCACGTTCGTCTTTCAGTCAAGTTCTACCTGGTTGCCATGTTTTTCGTCATCTTCGATCTGGAAACTGCATTCATCTTTGCCTGGGCTGTAGCCGGACGGGAGCTTGGTTGGCCCGGCTATTGGGAAATTCTGATATTCACTGGCGTATTGATCGCCGCTCTCGTGTAACTGTGGCGTCTTGGGGCGCTTGATTGGGGCTCCGAACGCCGGCGTTCGCAATGAGGGGAGTGACATCGCGTGCAGTGGTCGCGTGGGATGAAGCACCGTTCTTCACGGAGCGGGAACGTGCAGCGCTGGCCATGACGGAAGCAGTCACGAATATCAGCACTAACAAGGTCCCTGACGCCGTCTATGAATCTGTACGGAAATACTTTACCGAGAAAGAACTCGTGGACCTGACGATGGCGATCATAGCCATCAACAGTTGGAACCGGATGGCAATCACCTTCCGCGCGGTCGCGGGGGATCATGTTCCTGACGTCAGCCATTCGCACCGGCGATGAATCGTCAAAGGCTCACGTGGCCCTTACTGCGTTTTTCTGCCCAGTCCGATTCTCCACGCGTCAGTACGTTCATCATGGCAACGTAGAACACGCGTTCCATTGCTGCCGTGTCTGCTGGCAGCGTAAACATTGATTGTCATGTCAGAATTACTAACATCATCCGCCACTGGTTGCAGCGTAAACGAACAGTTGGCATCGCAATGCGGTCCAACGCTGGAAGAGTTTGCAGACGCGCATGGACTCTCCCTCGAATGGCTGTCCTTGCGCCATGGGTGCGAACGGATCACGGCCGATCCAGCGTTTTGGTATCGGAAGGACCTGCAGGAGATTGCCTGCAACTTTGCCAAACGAGCCTCTGAAATACTCCATATGAGCCAGATTCATCAAAACGGCGATACATCGTACTACGATACACATACCATGTAAATCGAACACGCTTTCCGGCGGCAGTGAATGCCGGGCCGGCTACAAAGCTATAAACCGTTCGCCGGCCGGTCAGTGAACAGGCCAGCAGCAGGAGACACACAATGAATTACAAGTTCATTCCGGATCTGCAATCGGAACTCGAAGTGCCAAAGGATGGAATTATGAGCCGTGTCCTTTACAAGGACGATCGGCTGAACATCACATTGTTCGGGTTTTCCAACGGACAGGAACTGCTGACGCATTCTGCTGCCACTCCGGCGATACTCTACTTTCTCCAAGGCGACGCGGAACTCCAACTCGGGGACGATGTTGTTCAAGCAAAGACCGGAGCATTTGCTGTCATGCCTCCTATGCTTCCACATGCCATTTCGGCAAAAGGCCCAACCCTTATGTTGCTTGTCCAGGTGAAAGATCCAATACGCGCGGCATAGGACGTCAGTTCGTCACCCCCTACTGGCCTTGGAATTAGACTGCCGTCACTCTTGTTAATAGCGGAACAACAACAGGCGATATCAACGATTGTGCGGCTCCGATGACAGCTCTGATAATCACCAAAATCGGGCAATATCTAAACTCGACAAGATCCGTAATCCAGCTTGACTCACCTTTTCACCCAGGTGTTTTGAGTCTTGCGATTACGCCACGTACCTTCGCAAGAATCAAGGTGGCGCGCTGCTGAAGCAGGTTCATTTGGCCCGGCGTGAATCGAGCTATTCAATCCTGTACACGGTGAGTTTGCGCAGGATTGAAATTTCTTCGGCGAGCATGCGGATCACGAACAAGCCAAGTTGCGGATTCTCCCCTAACATCTTCCTGAATCGTGTCGCCGGTACCCGACACACACGAACATGCGTCACGGCTTCCGCCGTTAGGCTATAGGGTTTATTGCGCACGGTTGCCGGAAGCCCGAGTAGAGATCCTTTCTCCGCGATGCGTGTTACGCGGACTGGATCATCTCCCGCCGAAAAGGCTACGCGGCCGTCCAAAAGAAGAAACACTCCCTTGGCAGCCTTTCCTTGGCGAAAAAGAATAGTGCCAGGAGCCGCGGCACCGGGTTCGCCGATTCTTATGAGTTCATCGCAGAGGTAACCCGGACACTCAAAAGCCTTTGATTGGCCTTTTGTGCTTCCATCAGCCTGATCCGCGGTCTTATTCTCTGTGTTGCCAATAACGTGCATCGCTTGTCGCTCCTTAAATACTTCAGATATTCTCAACGTGTGCAGTCCTAATACTCCAGAAGTCTTCTCTCACCCTGTAGTGCTCGTAACGGCGCAATGTCCTGCGTGACTTCGACCGTTCCCAGGTACTTGCCTTGAGGATCGCGCACGGCGAAGTATCGGATGTGCACAAACTTGCCGTGGAAATCGATCCAGAATTCAGCGACGTTCTGCCGACCGCTGCGGAAGTCCTCCAGGATTCGATCGACCACATCGACGCTGCGCGGAGGGTGGCAGTGCTGCACCTTGCGTCCAATGATGGCTTTGCTTCGAGCGAAGATCCGCTGCGGACCTTCTGTAAAGAACGCGACGCGATCTTCGGAATCTACGAAAGTAAGGTCCAGCGGTAAGCTGGAAAGTACGGCAGTAAGCTGTTCCACTGTAACGTTTCCAGTTCCCATCATGATGGTTCCGTCGAATGGCACCGGTACGGCAGTTGCCTCGGAGTTCGCGGGAGGCTGATAGCCCTGCTGCGGTTCCACCAGGCACCAGCCGTATTTCGGCGAGGCAGACCAGATCTCAGCCCATTCGTTTTCCGTAAGTGTCTGTTGCGACATAGGAAGGAGAATGTTCTCTTCTTTGAAGATCATCTCTTCGACGGCAGCCAGTGCCGGAAGCGCAAAGACGGTTGCTACCCGCTTGCAGTCTGCGGCCACTGGCCGGCAGTCATGAGCGGTCTGGCTCAGTCGCTTGAGCAAAGCCCGTACATCATCGTCCTTGGCCCACATGACCTTCGACGGACCGTTGATTCCGTGGCGTTCGAGACATGAAAAGAGGGCGTGCTCCTTGCGCTGATAGTGCTTATCGACATCCATCAATTCGTTGGCGGCTTGTCGCAGTTGGAATAATAAGGTGGAGCACTCGGCATTGTCCTCCAGCACAGCTATTTCTCCGATTGTCGCTCGCATCGTAGCGATTACTTCTCGCAGCGCCGCGTTCTCGCGCCGAAACGTGTCAACGGGGTGACCGGGGGAAAGTGACTGTGCGGGTAACTGCACGAGGACATCACGGGTGACCTGGGAATGCAGGTCGCACATCGAACGCACTTCTTCGACGGGCATGCCTTCCGAGATCAATTCTTGTTCCATCGCCATGATCTCCGAGGCATCGGTTTGACGGACAATCTCTTGAAGCTGGCGCCTCACCGCATCAGGAGCTTCTCCCTTGTGCAGATGTTGAATGATTTCCTTAAGTGTTGCTATGCGGCGGGCACGGTTATCGATAAGTTCGCTCATGATTGCTCCTGAGCGTAAGACTACGTTGGGCGTGCGTCGGCAACGATGACTTAAGTCACGAGCCGTACTTTCAGACTGTCGTGCTGCACTTTCTGGTCAATCTCACACATCGCTGGAAGAGCTACTTGTAGAAATGCTCACTTTCAAACCCGAAGACACGGTTCGAGCGGGCCTGGTAGTTTTCCCATGCAATTGTCGCTGCCAGTTCCACAAGTTGCGCATTTGAAAACTTGGCCTTCAGGCGGGCACGGAGATCATCGGAAACATAGGCGGGAGTTGCAGTGATCGCCTCTGTTAACTCCAACACCAACTTCTCTTCTTCGGAATATGCGGCCGTCACGCTGCCGTCAAGAGCGCTTGCAAGTTTCTCGTCCGCAACACCCCTGTCTCTGCCAACGGCAGAGTTGATGTCCATTCAAAAAGGACATCTCACGAGGCTTGCGGCTCGGGTTTGCGCAAGGCTTTTCAACTTGGGGTCGATCGTCTTTGACTTTTCGAGTGCCATCCCAAAACGTGCCCATGCGATGAGTATCGTCGGGTTGGAACTCATATTCTCCAGCGGACGGGGTACCTTGCCGAGGCGCTTCTTGGCAAACATTTTGATAATCGGTACAAGAACTCTCTTTATCACTGCCCCACCCCATCGGAAACATCTTCTCTTCATATTAATGCTGAGCACCAGCTTCGTTTTTCTCGAACGCCGCACGGACATGATCAAGAGCTTTTGCGAGTTCCGGCCTTACGGTACTTGGCTGCATGTGCGCAAGCTCCGTGAGCGAACGGTGTATCGCCAGGTCCTGCGCGGCAAGAGCGCCGATGAAATAGCCTACCCTCGACGGAGGATTCGTATGAGCACCACGGTAGGTGAAGAGTTCTGAGAAATACGCCGGATCCACCGTATCGAGCCTTGTGCTTAGTTCTGAAATCAACCGTGGCAGAATTGGCTTCGAGCGCGTTACCAGGTCCAACGGGAGGAACAATGCATCCTGCATCGTCGCGGGCGAATTCAGCTTCATGCTTACATACGTTGCAAGACCCTCTGCCCAGAGTCCTTTCCAAACGACTTCGTGCTGGGCGTTGTCGTCGCTGAACCCAGCTACCTGGTAGTGGTAGCGATGAAATAGTTCGTGGTCGATCAGAATGCCAAGGTTCGCCGCGGATGGATGCTCCTCAGTGATGACATCTACCCCAAGAATCAGAGCAGGTTTGTGGTCTACTACGCGACCGGCTCCATCGAGCCGGTTTAAAGAAGACACGACATAGATCGGAAAGTTGCAACGAAATCCGGAAACGTCGCTTCAAACCTCGCCATGTAAGACGGCAGATGAGTCATGAGGAGATCTGTCGTGGCGCGAATCGCAGCTTGGTGGTCGCGCCCATTGGCCAATGCCGCCAAGATTGCAGCGTTCAGCTGCTGATCGGATTCGAACCCCAGCCCCGCCCCGCCGTACAGACTCGGCTTCGTTGCCACCAGCGCACGCCGGAAGGTTCGTACTTGCTGGTCGGGCGGCATGGACGCAGTTTTATTCACAACCTCCCAGAATTTCGGCATAAGGTTGATGACTCTGCACCCGGGTCCTGCGGCCAGCGCAGAACCACTCAGGCCAAACAGTAAACTCGCAGCGGCGAACATGATGCGAGACAATCTGCCGTAACGAAGTTCCCTCATGATCCCTCCACATCAGCCCTTACTGAGGGTAAACGACTCTGTGCCAAAACTGATCGACCCAATCCTTTTGTACTAAGCGCAAAGTTAGTCTTCGCCTGGTTACGGTTGAGACAGGTCGCGGCTAGACGCGATCTGTCTGACGAACTCCTTGGATGACCTCCACCCAAGACACAGGCGCAGATCACTCAGCACGAAGTGAGACGTTGGTGCCACACAACGGTGCCCGACTGTTCACTTTTGACCAGTATTTATCATCGTGCACTTCGACAATGACAACGACCAAGTTTCTGCCAGCCGGCTGTGTCTTCAACGGCGGCGCAACAAGCACTTTTCCGTAGCGCCTGTTACTCGGTTCACGAACTCTGGAACCTGCTACAGGAAGAAATTGAAGTCAGCCCGCGAGTATTGGCTGGCCAAGAAAAGGCGGTAAGCGCAATGAACGGTGACATTCAAGCCGCCAGAACTCTTCTGGCGGAACTGCGGGAGGCTTATCGTGGCCTGCCAAGGCATGTTCAGGTGCAAGTCATGTACCTGTTGCGCGAGAACACTCTCACAGAGACAATCCCGCGACAAGCAAGCGAGTTGACATTCGAGGTAGCGAGGCAGCCATGAGCATTGTCAATGCTCAGCTTCGAAACCCTGACTTATTGGCGCAGCAAGGACTTTTGCTGTGTCAGCGCAAATGGCGCCGTCCCGGTCCCGAAGACGGCGCTTCCCTGCCGAGGAAAATCGCGCAGTATGCGCACGCGGAAGTGACAACCCATGCGGCGCAGACGACAACCTATTGAATTTTAACGAGAGGATAAATATGTCTGACAGCAATTCCGAATCTGAAATGAATGCACTGGTTGCGGCCTACAACACTCACGTGGAGGCTGAAGCAGCCGTTGAGGAACTCCATAAGTCGGGATATGACATGAAAAAGCTATCGATCGTGGGCAGGGATTACCACACCGAAGAGCACATCGTCGGCTTCTACAACGCTGGCGACCGCATGAAATATTGGGGCAAGCTGGGTGCCTTCTGGGGTGGACTCTGGGGAATGCTATTTGGAGCAGCATTCTTTGTCATCCCAGGGCTGGGCCCCATTCTTGTGGCGGGGCCTCTGGTGGCCTGGATCGTTGGAGCACTGGAAGGCGCCGCCATCGGCGGTGGAATGACCGCCGTCGGCGCTGGCCTATTCAGCTTGGGAATCCCCAAAGACAGCGTGCTGCAGTACGACACAGCACTCAAAGCAAACAAGTTCCTTCTCATAGCTCACGGCACCGCAACCGAGGTGGCCAGGGCGAAAGACATCATTCACACGACCAATCCTACCGATGTAAACCTTCATTTGAGACTTTCGGAAACGAAAGCAGCGTAGTCGTGGCCATACCCGCCGTTGAGATGGCGCCGGGTATGGTTTTCTTGTCGCGTGACTGTTATCTGAAATCGTCTCCTGCGCGCACGGGAGCGCGATCTTCGTGGACGGTGGCATGGCCGATTATCCCGCCTTTGTGCGAGGAAAGAAAAAACGATGAAACGAGCGTCGGCAATCACCTGCGTGTTCGTGGATATCGGAGGTGTCCTGCTCACCAACGGGTGGGATCACAATGCCCGCAAACGGGCGGCAGGAAACTTCAATCTGAAGTTGGCCGAGATGGAGGATCGACATCATCTGACCTTCGATACTTACGAGGAGGGGAAGCTCACGCTGGAAGAGTATTTAGGCCGGGTGATTTTCTATCAAAAGCGCCCGTTTACCCGTGCTCAGTTTCGGCGCTTCATGTTCGCGCAATCGAAACCCTATCCCGAGATGATCGAACTGGTGCGCAAACTCAAGACAAAGTACGGGCTGAGGGTCGCCGTGGTCAGCAACGAAGCACGGGAACTGAATTCGCACCGAATTCAAAAATTCAAGCTGGACGGAATTGTTGATACTTTCATTTCCTCCTGCTTCGTCCACCTTCGCAAGCCCGATGCGGACATCTTTCGTCTTGCGCTGGACATTGTCCAGGCGCCAGCCCAGCGGGTTCTCTATATCGAAAATACCCCGATGTTCGTCCGGATCGCGGAGGGTTTGGGGATTCGAAGCATTCTTCACACGGATTACAGGTCGACGTGCGCGAAATTGGCTTCGTTCGGATTGAAAAATGACTAAGGAGCCGTCCATGAATCCAGCTAGCCCGCACATCCTGACGATTAATGGTGGCTCGTCGAGCATTAAGTTCGCGTTGTTCGATGCGGGTGACTCGCTCCGACGGATTCTAGAGGGCGGGATCGAGCGGATTGGACTGCCGGAAACCACATTGCAGGTGAAGGGATTGAAAAAGGCGGACAACTTTTCGCGATTGGTGACGGCTCCGGATCACACGGTGGCGGTAAGCACGCTGATGGATTGGATTGAGGAACACGGCGGACGTGACTCATTAACCGCAGTGGGGCATCGCGTGGTGCATGGCGGGCCAAAGTATTTCAAACCGCAGCGAATCACCGCGGAAATGGTTGAGGAACTGCACCGGCTCAGTCCATTCGATCCTGACCACCTGCCGGAAGAGATCCTGCTGACCGAGGCGTTTCATCGCCGATTTCCTGACCTGCCCCAAGTGGCGTGCTTTGACACGGCTTTTCATCATGACCTGCCGCGCGTGGCCCATCTGTTGCCGATTCCGCGCCGCTACGAGGCACAGGGTGTGCGGCGGTACGGGTTTCACGGGCTGTCTTATGAGTTCCTGATGGGAGAACTCGCGCGCTTGGCTGGAACGGAAGCGGCACAAGGCCGAGTCATCCTTGCCCACCTCGGCAACGGCGCGAGCCTGGCGGCGGTGCGTGACGGCAAATCCATCGACACGAGCATGAGTTTCACCCCTGCCGCCGGAGTGCCGATGAGCACCCGCTCCGGCGATCTCGATCCCGGGTTGGTCTGGTATCTCGCGCGCACCGAAAGAATGAGTGCGAAGCAATTCAACGAGATGGTCAATTTCCAGTCTGGACTGCTCGGCGTGTCGGAGACCAGTTCCGACATGCACGACTTGCTGGAGCACGAGACGCAGGACGTGCGCGCGGCTGAAGCGGTCGCGCTGTTTTGCTACCAGGTCAAGAAGTGGATCGGCGCATTCGCAGCGGCGTTAGGCGGACTGGACACGCTGGTGTTCGCTGGCGGCATCGGAGAGAACGCGCCTGCGGTTCGCGCACGGATTTGCGATGGCCTGGGATTCCTTGGAATCAAACTCGAAGAAAAACGAAACGCTGCAAATGAGAGCGTGATTTCCGTGGCGGCCAGCCGGGTTGCCGTCCGCGTTATTCGCACGGATGAAGAACTGACGATTGCGCGCTCGGTGTGCCGCGTTCTCGGATTTGCCGTGGGCAGCGAAAAAGGAAATTCCAACCAATCGAAATCGGGCTGATTGGCCGGGCCTTAGGCCGTTAATAGTAGTGGCGCGGTGAAGTCGTAGTGAAATTGTGGATTATGCAGGCGCAGTAGCAACGGGGGATCAAATGCTCGATGGCGTAATGCTTCTATGGTTTCTTCTTACCGCGCTATCGCTGTTGTTTGTGGTGATTGACATTCGCACCACGCCGGCTTCGCCTGTCCTCAAGTGGGGGTTCATATTGCTCACCGCATACACGGGGCCACTGGGAGCCTTTCTGTATGTATTAGGTTGTCGCGAACCACTGCTCGGGATGCACGAGCGCTATATCGCGACACGCTGGAAACAGGTTTTAGGTTCGACCATGCATTGTGTAGCCGGCGACGGCGTGGGAATCCTGGCGGGCGCGGTCATCGCGAGTGTGTTTCATTTACCAAAAGTTACAGATATTGCGCTCGAGTACGCCCTGGGCTTCGGGTTTGGATGGAGTGTCTTCCAATCACTATTCATGCGGGGCATGGCAGGTGGTTCCTATGTGCGGGCGCTATCCAGCACTTTCTTCCCCGAGTTGCTGTCGATGAACTGCCTCATGGCCGGCATGGTGCCGGTGATGACCTTGGCGATGATACATGCTCCGGCGAGTCACAATCCATCTGGACCGACATTCTGGTTCATCATGTCCATGGCCCTCCTGGTTGGTTTCCTCACCGCCTATCCCATGAATTGGTGGTTGGTATCCCGGCACTTGAAGCACGGCATGATGACCGTGCGCCCCCCGAACGAGTCTGCAAACAGTGCGGCACATGGAACCACGCATGACATTCACAAGCCAAGCGAGCCCACTGGCGACATGCAACAAAAGGGCATGCCTCCAATGCGTGGCGATGTGAACCCGGTATCAAACAGCGTCCTCGCTTGGATGACAATCCTCTCGTTTCTGGTATTTGGATTGGGGCTGTCCATCGCTGTCGTTTTTGGCGGCTTATAGCGTGTTGGCGGATTGAGAGGCATAACAATGCCGGCGGATATAACGAAATTTCTATGGCGGCCAGCGCATTTTACAGCTGGGACATCCTGCCTGCTCCCGCCCTGAGCGCGATGTTGATGTCCACGAGCACGGTAATCGTGGCTATCAAGGCACGGTTTCTAAGAACGAAGAAATGATCAGTCACGTGAAACAACGTGACACCACAAATCAGGAAAGGAACATGACCATGAAAGACTCGAAAACTGCCACCAAAGACCCCATCTGCGGAATGACCGTGGACGAAGCATCCGCTCCCCACGCCGAACGCGATGGAAAAACTTACTATTTCTGCTGCGATCAGTGCCGGCAAAAGTTTCTGTCCACGCCTGCCGGTGCTGTGCCAAAGGGCAAGTCTGGAGGCTGCTGCGGATAACACACGCCTGTTGCAGGCACGGTGAATTCCCGACGTGGTCCTCGGGAATCAGTCGAGAAGTTCAGCAGACGCTGGGGAGCGGACCACACACGCCAAAGCTCCTCAGCGGCCAGCCGGGTTGCGGTCCGCGTCATTCGCTTGGACGAAGAACTGACGATTGCGAGCTAGGTGTGCCGCGTTCTCGGATTTGGCTGAAAAAAGGAGCATTGAATCATGAAGACAAAAACGCTTTCCCCCGAACTGCTCCACAAGATGGATGCCTACTGGCGTGCCGCCAATTATCTATCGGTCGGCCAGATATATCTCTACGACAATCCGCTGCTGAAAGAGCCGTTGAAACTGTCGCACGTGAAGCCGCTGGTGGTGGGACACTGGGGCACGACGCCGGGCCAGAACTTTATCTATGTGCATTTGAACCGGGTCATCAAGAAGTATGACCTGGATATGTTCTACATCGCCGGCCCCGGTCACGGCGGCCCGGCGCTGGTCGGCAATACCTATCTTGAAGGCACCTACAGTGAGATTTATCCGAACATCAGCCAGGACGAAGCCGGGCTGAAAAAGTTGTTTACCCAATTCTCGTTTCCTGGCGGAATTTCCAGCCATGTTGCGCCGTCGACGCCGGGATCGATTCACGAGGGTGGTGAGCTGGGTTACTCGCTCAGTCATGCCTTCGGAGCGGCGTTCGACAATCCCGATCTGATCGTCGCCTGCATCATCGGCGATGGCGAAGCGGAAACCGGACCGCTCGCCACGGCTTGGCACTCCAACAAGTTTCTTGACCCAATTACTGACGGAGCTGTGCTGCCGATCCTGCACCTCAACGGCTACAAGATCAGCAACCCGACCGTACTCGCTCGCATTGAGCATGAGGAGTTGGAGCAATTTCTCAGAGGCTGTGGCTGGGCTCCCTACTTTGTGGAAGGTGACGAACCGGAAGAAATGCATCAGCTCATGGCCAGTACGTTGGAAAAGGCCATCGAGAACATTCGGCAAATCCAAAGCAACGCGCGGAACAAGAATGACACCGCCCGGCCGCGCTGGCCAATGATCGTCCTCAAGTCACCCAAGGGTTGGACGGGACCGAAAGTCGTCGATGGTCTGCAAGTCGAGGGCACCTTCCGAGCGCACCAGGTTCCGATCCTGGTGGACTCCAGTCATCCCGATCATGTTAAGCAGCTTGAAAGCTGGATGAAGAGTTACAAGCCAGAGGAACTGTTCGATGCGAATGGCCGCCTCATTCCGGAATTGGCCGAATTGGCGCCTAAGGGCGATCGCCGAATGGGCGCCAATCTCCATACCAACGGAGGCATTCTGTTACGCGACCTGCGAATGCCGGACTTCCGCGTTCACGCGGTGAATGTGCCTTCGCCCGGCGCCGTTGACGCGGAAGATACGCTCGTGCTCGGAAAGTTCCTGCGTGATGTCGCCAGTCTGAATCAGGACCAACGTAATTTCCGTATCTTCGGTCCCGATGAGACGCTCTCGAATCACTTGGGCGCGGTTTTTGAAGTTACCAATCGACAGTGGGACGCCCGGGAGGTAAAGAACGATGAATTCCTCGCGCCCGACGGACGCGTGCTCGACTCGATGCTCAGCGAGCACCAGTGCGAAGGTTGGCTGGAAGGTTATCTGCTGACCGGGCGACACGGATTGTTCAACTGCTACGAAGCGTTTATTCACATCATCGATTCGATGTTCAACCAGCACGCCAAGTGGTTGAAGGTAACGTTGGAATTACCATGGCGCCGGAAGATCGCGTCGTTGAACTATCTGCTCGCATCGCACGTTTGGCAGCAGGATCACAACGGCTTCACCCACCAGGACCCCGGCTTCCTCGACCACATGATTAACAAGAAGGCCGATGTCGTGCGCATATACCTGCCGCCCGACGCCAACTGTCTTTTGTCCGTCTTTGATCACTGCCTGCGCAGCCGGCATTATGTGAACGCGGTGGTTGCGGGAAAATACCCGATGCCCCAGTGGCTCACCATGGAAGCCGCGGTTGTGCATTGCACGGAAGGTATTGGCATCTGGCAATGGGCCAGCAACGACCAGGGCTCCGAGCCCGACGTGGTGATGGCCTGCTGCGGAGACACTCCCACGCTTGAGATCCTCGCCGCCGTTTCCATCCTTCGCAAACATCTGCCTGATCTGAAAATCCGTGTGATCAACGTCGTTGACCTGATGAAGCTGCAGTCGGCGAGCGAACACCCGCACGGATTGAGCGAAGCGGATTACGATTCGCTCTTCACCAAGGATAAGCACATCATCTTTGCCTTCCATGGATACCCATGGCTTATCCACCGGCTGACCTATCGCCGGACCAATCACAACCTGCATGTCCGTGGCTACAAGGAAGAGGGCACCATCACTACGGCTTTTGACATGAGGGTGCAGAACGACCTCGACCGATTCCACCTTGTGCAAGACGTGGTTGATCGGCTACCGCACCTGGGCTCCAAGGGCGCCTACCTGAAGCAGATGGTGCAGGACAAGCTCATCGAGCACAAACAGTACATCGACAAGCACGGCCAGGACCTGCCGGAAATCCGCAACTGGAAATGGACAGAGCCGGTATCGATGGAGAAGGGATCGATAAGACATGAGACCAATGGAAGAAAGTAAGCATAGTCAACACCGGCACGGGCCGGATCACGACCGCCTTCACCATGCTCCACGCCCTTACTGGAAACGTGCGCATCGTGATTGGCGTTTGTGGATCGCCGTATTCATTATGCTCGTGGCAATGGTCATCTATGTGATGAGCGACGACTTGTCGTTTCAGCCTGGCCGCCACCCGCAGCAACAGCAGCAGCAGCCAGCTTCGGGCGCCGTTGCGCAATAGTGCAGTCTCGTGGACGTTACCGCTACTGCGCGGATATTGATAGCCGGCGACAGAAGTCTGCTGGCGATGGACGGGAGTAAAGAGCCACACCATGAGTCAAATTCCTCTGTATCCCCTGCGAATCGAACCGATCTATCAGTATCGGCTCTGGGGCGGCCGGCGTTTGGCCAACCTGCTCTCCGCGCCGCTGCCCGACGGCCCTATCGGCGAAGCGTGGGTACTCAGCGACCGCGATGACCACGCGAGCCGTGTTGCCAATGGTCCGCTCAAAGGGCAGACCATTAGTCTGTTGCTGGAACAGTTTCCGGAGCAACTGATGGGAAAGCTGGCACATCGTTTCCGTCGATTCCCTCTGCTGCTGAAGTTCCTCGACGCACGTGAAATGCTCTCGGTCCAGGTGCATCCTTCCGATGCGCACACGGAACTGCTGCCGGCGGGCGAGACCGGGAAGACCGAAGCATGGGTCGTGCTGGAGGCGGGCACAGGAAGCCGCATCTACGCGGGACTGAAACCAGATACCACTGCGGACGATCTGCGGCGGGCTCTCACGAACGGATCAGTGGCGGACCACCTCATGTGCTTCACTCCGAAGTCCGGCGACGGCGTCTTCCTCCCGGCCGGGACGGTTCACGCTCTCGGTGGCGACATCGTGGTGTTTGAGGTTCAGCAGAACAGTGACGTGACATTTCGCTTGTACGACTGGGACCATGTTGACGCCAAGACAGGCAAACCACGGAAACTCCAGGTCGACCAGGCACTTGTCTGCATTAATTTTGCGCAGGGCGCGGTCGGTCCTGTGGTGCCCGATATAGAGACGACGACGGTGGAGCGCGAGAGACTCTTTCATTGTGAACACTTCTGGTTGTGGCGCCTGCATGGGCAATTGCCGTTTACCGTTGGCGCTGCGGGTGTGCCGCGCATGCTGGTGTGCATCGAGGGCGCGGGGCAGGTCGAGTACGCAGGCGCCAATTATGCCGTTGGAAAAGGGGACGTGCTTCTCTTGCCGGCCGTGGCTGGCGCGTGTGCTTTCAGACCAGCCAGTACCGTGAGTTTGTTGGAAATTGCGATCCCAGAAGGTACATAGTCTGATGAAAAAGCTAATTGTGTTTGATCTGGACGGTACGCTTGCCGAAAGCAAATCGTCTCTTGATTCCGAAATGTCGGCACTGCTGCACGATCTTCTCCGTGTCGTCAAAGTAGCCGTGATTTCCGGAGGAGATTGGCCGCAGTTTGAAAAACAGGTGGTATCCAATCTTCCACATGATGAACGCCTGGTGAATCTATCCCTCCTTCCTACATGCGGAACAAAGTTCTTCCGCTACGCGGGGGATTGGAAAAAGATCTATTCAGAAGATTTCACCACGGATGAAAGAGACAAGATCCTCAGTTCTCTAAAGAAGGCGATCGGAGTAGCAGGCTTCAAGGTCGAAAAGGTCTGGGGAGATGCCATTGAAGACCGGGGAAGCCAGATCACATTTTCCGCTTTAGGTCAGCAAGCCCCGCTGGAAGAAAAGAGCAAGTGGGATCCTGATTACACCAAGCGCAAGAAGATCAAAGCAATCCTTGACACTTATATTCCCGAGTTTTCGGTCCGATTGGGTGGCACGACGTCTATTGATGTCACCAAGCCTGGCATAGACAAAGCCTACGGAATAAGAAAGCTGCGAGACATCCTTGGCATCTCATTGAAGGAAATGATTTTCATCGGCGATGCCTTGTTCCCGGGAGGAAACGACTATCCGGCTGAACAAGCGGGTGTTGTTTCCATTCCAGTGCGAGGTCCCCATGAGACTAAGTGTGTTACCGAAGCAATCATCGCGTGCCTGGATGGCGATCAGCGAGCTTGAGCGTGTGAGGGGGGTTGATGAGTGGATTTAAGTTGCAACGTCTGGGGTTGATGATGGAGCCGGAACCGGGAAATCCTCAGGAGGTCGAAGGCGTCCTGAATCCGGCTGTCGTTCGCGGCCCTGATGGTGGGCTCTACCTCTTCCCTCGGCTCGTCGCGCGAGGGAATTACTCGCGCATCGGCATTGCGCGAGTGCGGTTCAATGAAGCTGGCGATCCGGCGGGCGTCGAGCGACTGGGGATCGCACTGGAGCCGGAGGCCGATTATGAACGGCGGGCCGACGGTGGTGGTGGCTGCGAGGATCCGCGAATCACGTTCATCGAACCACTCCGGCGTTACATGATGACCTACACGGCATTTTCGCCTCAAGGCCCAAGAATCGCCCTGGCCCTATCGGAGGACCTCTTCCACTGGCAGCGTCTAGGGCTGGCGATCTTTGGTCCGTATCAGGACTTCAAACCCGGCGGCGTAACCGTGGATGACAAGGATGGCAGCGTATTCCCAGTCGCTATTCCTAATCCATCCGGGCATCCGGAACTTGCGATCCTCCACAGGCCGCTTTTTCCCGGCACTCGTCCCGAGGAAACCGCACGCCAGCCGGCGTCCCGTGAGTTGGATGTTGATCGGGAAAGCATCTGGATTTCTTATTGCCCGATGGCCCTGGAAGGCTGTGGGCCCAACCGTCTCGGCCAGTTCACTTCTCATCACCGGTTGGCGACTCCAGTGTCGCCATGGGAGCGGCTCAAAATCGGTGGTGGCACTCCGCCCGTCTTAACTCAGCACGGCTGGTTGATCGTTTACCACGGAGTGAACGAAGTCGTGGGGCCGGGCAACAACGGACATCATCTCTGCTACTCGGCCGGGGTGATGGTGCTCTCGAAGGAGCACCCGCAGATGATCCGCTATCGTTCGACTGAGCCGGTGTTGACGCCGCTGCTGCCCCAGGAACGGCTCGGGACCGTCGCCAATGTCGTGTTCCCCAGCGGCATCGACCGGCGCGACGATCTTGGTTTACCGAATCGCTTCGACGTCTATTACGGGATGGCCGACAAGCGGATTGGCGTCGCACGCCTTGACGTGCCGGATATCCTGCCGCCGGGAAAAGTTGCCGACCCGCCGACAGCAAAGGTGTAACGCACCCGATGATTAAAGTTCAAAACCGTGAACGGCATTTCTTCGACAGCGCCTGCCCACCGATTTTCGAGAACACTCTGGAACGAGACTCCGTGGAGGTAACAGGAACAGGAGAACAGTCATCGTGAAACCGGATACAGACAAATCAAAGCCGGAGCCGGATTCCAAGCCTGAGTCCAAGGATGATCTGAAGTCTCTTCCGATGCCGGAACTCCAGAAGAAGTTGGCGTCGTCGCCTGACGGCCTCACTCAAGCCGAGGCTCAGAAACGGCTGACACAATACGGTCCAAACGAGATTGAAGAAAAGAAAACCAATCCATTTCTGAAGTTCCTCACCTATTTCTGGGGTCCCATCCCGTGGATGATTGAAGCGGCGGTAATTCTGTCAGGAATTGTCCAGCACTGGCTGGATTTTTTCATCATCCTCCTTTTGCTTTGTTCCAACGCCGTGGTTGGATTCTGGGAAGAACACCAGGCAGGCAACGCCATCGCTGCGCTGAAAGCCAAGTTGGCGATCAAGGCCAGGGTGAAACGCGATGGGAAGTGGACGACCCCGGAGGCGCGCGATTTGGTGCCGGGCGACGTCATACGCGTACGCCTGGGCGACATTGTGCCGGCGGATGCGCGCTTGTTGGAAGGCGACCCAGTGGAGGTGGATCAGTCCGCGTTGACAGGCGAATCTCTGCCTGCCACGCGCAAGTCCGGCGAGGCGGTGTTTTCGGGCTCGATTATCCGTCAGGGTGAAATCGACGCGATGGTATACGCCACCGGCACGAAAACCTACTTCGGCAAGACCGCCCAACTTGTGCAGGAGGCGCACACCGTCAGCCATTTCCAGCGTGCCGTGTTGAAGATTGGCGATTACCTGATCATTCTCGCGGTGACCCTTGTCGTGTTGATATTGGCGGTAGCACTCTTCCGCGGCGACCCGATCCTCAATACGTTGGAATTCGCCCTGGTGCTTCTCGTGGCCGCGATTCCCGTGGCAATGCCGACGGTGTTGTCGGTGACAATGGCAGTCGGCGCTCGTCTCCTGGCAAAAAAAGAAGCGATTGTCACCCGCTTGTCGGCTATCGAGGAACTCGCCGGCGTGGACGTACTGTGCTCGGACAAGACCGGCACCTTGACTCAGAACAAGCTGACGTTGGGCGATCCATTCAGCGTGAATAATATCCCTGCCGAGCAGGTCATTCTCTGGGCGGCACTCGCGTCGCGCGCGGAGGACAAGGACACCATTGACCTGGCCGTGATCGGCGGCGTCAAGGACGATAAGGCCTTGAAGGGCTACCAGGTGGTCCATTTCCAGCCGTTCGACCCGGTGCACAAGCGCACCGAAGCTACTATCAAAGGAGCGGATGGAAAACAGTTTTTTGTGGCCAAGGGTGCGCCGCAGGTGATTCTGGAGATGTCGACCAACGCGGGTGAGGTAAAGCCCGCCGTCGAGAAAGCCGTCAATGAATTTGCGGCACGCGGCTTCCGTTCCTTGGGTGTGACCCGGGCAGATCAGGAAGGTAAGTGGCAGTTCGCTGGCGTGTTGCCCTTGTTCGATCCGCCGCGCGAGCAGGCCAAAGCAACCATCGCGAGCGCCCGGCAGATGGGAGTGAACGTCAAGATGGTGACGGGCGATCAAATGGCTATCGCCCGCGAAACTGCAAAACAACTGGGGCTAGGGACGAACATTCTTGATGCCAGCGGATTAGGTGACACGAAGCATCACGAGACGGCACAGTCGGCGGAGTCCATCGAAAAAGCCGACGGTTTTGCCCAGGTGTTCCCCGAACATAAGTTCCACATTGTCGATATCCTGCAGCAGCGCGGGCACATCGTCGGCATGACCGGCGACGGGGTGAATGACGCTCCCGCGCTGAAAAAAGCAGACTGCGGCATCGCCGTTTCGGGAGCGACGGACGCGGCACGCGCAGCCGCATCCATCGTACTGCTGGCGTCCGGCCTGTCGGTGATCATCGACGCGATCAAGGAGAGCCGTCGCATCTTTCAGCGGATGAACAGCTACGCGATCTACCGCATCGCCGAAACGTTGCGCGTGCTGTTGTTCATGACGCTCGCGATCCTGGTGTTTAACTTCTATCCGGTGACCGCAGTGATGATCGTAATGCTGGCGTTGCTCAACGACGGAGCCATTCTGTCTATCGCGTATGACAACGTTCATTACAAGGATAAGCCCGAGGCTTGGAACATGCGCCTGGTACTGGGAATCTCCACCGTGCTGGGCGTGATCGGGGTGGTGTCCGCGTTCGGCCTGTTCTATCTAGGCGAACGCGTATTTCATCTCGACCGCGCGCACGTCCAGACGCTGATGTACCTGAAGCTTTCCGTGGCCGGACATCTGACGATTTTTCTGACGCGCACGCGCGGCCCCTTCTGGACCATACGTCCTGCGCGAGTTCTGTGGATAGCGGTGCTCGGCACCCAAATCCTTGCAACCCTGATTGCTGTTTACGGAGTGTTTATGACACCCCTCGGCTGGGGCTGGGCGCTGTTCGTCTGGGGTTATGCACTGGCCTGGTTCCTCGTGAATGACCGCGTGAAACTGCTCGCCTATCGGATTTTTGATCCTACCAAGGCTCCGCTATTGGCCAAGAAAGAATCCGATTTTCAGGCGCAAATTGCCAAGCGGGCCTATGAACTCTACGAGCAGCGCGGCCGTCGCGAAGGCCAGGCAGGCCAAGACTGGCTTAAGGCGGAGCACGAGATTCGGAAGGATTAGGCGGGGACGGAAAAAGCTGCACCGGCAGTTAAAGTTTGAATGATGGTTTCTTTTTGACCGTGCAACCAAGGTGGACTCGAAACCACGCATCATATGGAGAACACTATGACTCCAGAATCTTCCGCGAAGGATGTTCCGCCCGCGACTGGCCTCACGGGCGATGAAGCACGGCTCCGGCTGGAAAAGTCCGGCCCCAACACAATGCCCGACACTGCTCTACATCCGTTGCGCAGGGCACTGGCCAAATTCTGGGCTCCTGTTCCGTGGATGCTCGAGGCGTCGATCGTGTTGGAGGTGGTGCTCGGCAAGTATCTTGAGGCTGCGATCATTGCGGGCCTGCTGGCGTTCAACGCCGCCCTGGGATTCTTTCAGGAAGGGCGCGCCCAAGCGACGCTTGCGGCCCTGAAGTCGCGGCTCGCTTTGAATGCGGCAGTCAAGCGCGATAATGCATGGACCACCATTCCCGCCGCGAATCTAGTGGTTGGAGATGTAGTCAAGCTATCGCTCGGAGCCGTGGTCGCCGCCGACATGCGTCTCACCGACGGATCGGTTCTGCTTGACCAGTCCATGCTCACCGGCGAATCCGTTCCGGTCGAAGCTGGCGCCGGGTTTGAAACTTATGCCGGAGCGTTAGTGCGGCGCGGTGAAGCAGTCGCGGAGGTTACGGCCACCGGAGTGCGCACAAAGTTCGGACGCACTGCGGAGTTGGTTCGCATTGCTCATGTCGAAAGTTCGCAGCAGAAGGCCGTGCTGCGCGTAGTGCGAAACCTTGCCATGTTCAATGGCGTCATTATTGTGATTCTGGTGGGGTATGCCTACGCTCTCAAGATGCCCGGGCACGACATCATTCCACTGGTGCTTACCGCGGTTCTCGCCTCGATCCCTGTAGCATTGCCGGCTACCTTTACCCTTGCAGCAGCCATCGGCGCACGTTCCCTGGCACACCTGGGTGTCCTTCCAACGCGGCTCTCCGCCGTGGATGAAGCGGCAAGCATCGACGTGCTCTGCGCGGATAAAACGGGCACGTTGACGCAAAACGAACTGAAGGTAACCGCCGTACACCCCATGCCCGGCTTTGATGAATCACACGTGCTGGGACTTGCCTCGCTTGCCAGTTCCGATGGCGGACAGGATCCCGTGGATGCGGCGATTCGCGCCGCCTCTGCGAAGGCCGTCGCCTCCGATCTGCCGAAGTTGAGCAAGTTTGTGCCTTTCGATTCTGCTACGAAGATGTCCGAGGCCACGGCGGTGGATACCGGCGGCGCAACAGTGCGGGCCGTGAAGGGAGCCTTCGCCGCGGTGATTGGCCTCACGCAGCCATCACCCGATGCGTCCAAGACAGCAAGCGAACTCGAGGCACAGGGCTTCCGGGTGCTGGCTGTCGCGGCGGGTCCGCCGGATGCCATCAAGCTTGCGGGAATCATTGCTCTCAGCGATCCTCCTCGAACCGATTCTGCGGCACTCATTACGGAGTTGCACACGTTGGGCGTTCGCACCGTTATGGTGACGGGCGATGCTCCGGCGACGGCGGCGATCGTGGCTCATGCGGTAGGCCTTGATGGAGCGGTCTCTCCGCCTGGCCCAATTCCCGACACTGTGCGCCCCGAGGATTTCGCTGTCTTCGCAGGCGTCCTCCCGGAGGGAAAGTACAACCTCGTAAAGGCGTTTCAGAAGAGCGGCCACATCGTCGGTATGTGCGGTGACGGCGCCAACGACGCACCGGCGCTGCGCCAGGCGCAGATGGGAATCGCCGTATCAACGGCGACCGACGTCGCCAAGTCGGCAGCCGGCATCGTGCTGACCGAACCCGGACTCGTCGGTATTGTCGCTTCGGTAAAAGAAGGGCGCGTGACCTTCCAGCGCATCCTCACCTATACGCTGAACTCCGTGATCAAGAAGATGGTGCAGGCGCTCTTTCTGGCCGTCGGACTGGTCATGACCGGACAGGCGATCCTGACCCCCATGCTGATGGTCATCCTGATGATCACCGGCGACTTTCTCGCTATGTCCTTGACGACGGACAACGTGCGGCCGTCCCCGATGCCCAATGCCTGGCGAATCGGCAATTTAACAATCGCAGGCGCAGCGATGGGGAGCGGTCTTCTAGTCTTTTGCACCGCCGTGCTGGCCGTCGGCAAATTTCACATGGGACTCGGAATCGACGCGCTGAGAACCTTGGCACTGGTCGCGCTTGTGTTTGGCAGTGAGGCGACGCTCTATTCCATTCGCGAACGCAGGCACCTGTGGCGCTCTCGCCCGGGCCGCTGGGTCGTTGTGTCCACTGTCTTCGATATTCTCATCATTTCGACGTTGGTCACGCGCGGTATCGCCATGACTGCTTTGCCTCTTTCCGTTGTGGGAGAAACACTCGCGGCGGCAGCAGTCTTCGCATTCCTCTTGGACTTTGCCAAAGTCCCCGTATTCAATCGTCTCAAGATCGGATAGGGGAAGGTGTCCCCACCCGCGAAGGTGGCCAGTCCGGCTGGAATTCTGCCGGCGAAAGTGTTGCACGGAGGACGTGCGACCCGAAGTCCCAAGGCGGAGTTCGAATCCCCACCGCACGAACACCAGTGACTTTCTCCAATGTATCGGCGGAACGAAAGAGCAGGTCGCGTTCAGTTCCTGGAGCGAGCGATGAGTTGAGTTCGTAGAGCCATCCATGGATACCGATTTCGTGACCATCGCTAATCACGCGGCGCTGCTCGTCAGAATGTAGAAGCGCAGTAACCGCGGGCACAAAGAACGTGGCGAGAACTCCATGCTTGGCGAGAGCCTCGAGGATGCGCGGCACTCCCACACGCCCGCTACAGGTGGATAAAACGATAGAGTGGGCCACTCAGCTATTGCGCTCGGGAATGTCGTGCACGATCACTTGATTCCATAGTTAACCACCCACTTTCTTGCCAGAGCGGCGGCAACAATCCGAACATTTCCGTTTCCTTCAGGAGTCGAGAGCGATTTGAGCTTGACCCGCCAGAGCGAGATGCATAAATTCCTGCACGGGAGAAATTCACTATGAGGATGCTGGTCAACTTATTGTCAGGAACCGAGGCAGGAAAAAAACTGCGGTCTCTCACCATTGCTGCTCTTATCATGTTCGGCGCTCTGCCTGTGCTGGCCGCTGCGGCGAGCGGAGGCCCGGTACCGTTGCAAAAGTTGACAGGTAAGCTTGAATGGCGCAGTGTCGGCCCCTACGTCGGCGGCCGCGTCGTAACCGTGACCGGTGTTCCTGGAAATGTAAACCTCTTTTATATGGGCACCGTCGGCGGTGGCATTTGGAAGAGCACCGACTTTGGGATTTCGTGGAAAAACATCTCTGACGGAAAGCTCCATAGTTCCAGTCCCAGCGTCGGCGCGATTGCCGTGGCGCCCTCCAATCCGAAGATCATTTACGCCGGCATGGGCGAAAGTGACATTCGCAACGAC
>Ga0307375_10001786_pt1 | contig 22898 bp, 14 predicted proteins | sample TR1MG_FD_202531 | JGI IMG/M metagenome (GOLD analysis project Ga0307375, IMG submission 202531) | Soil microbial communities from Risofladan, Vaasa, Finland - TR-1 | ecosystem: Environmental > Terrestrial > Soil > Coastal area > Acid sulfate soil | place: Finland: Risofladan, Vaasa | collected...
AATGTGAACCTGTTTTGCAAGCCGCCGGTGCAACCAGCGCCGGCGGCGTTTTGCCGGCGTCGCGTCCCGCTCAGCGTTTGCCGGAGGTGAAAGCTGTAAGGCTCGCGCGCTGGCGGCCGTCTGCGTCAAAGTTTTCCGGTCGCAGCCAGGCCTCGAAGGCGCGCTTGCGGGCGGGCCACTCGTGGTCCAACATGGAGAACCATGCGGTGTCCCGGTTGTGGTCTTTGACGACCATGTGCTGGCGGAAGATGCCCTCGAAGGTGAAGCCAAGGCGCAGGGCGGCTTGGCGGCTGGGCTCGTTCAGCGCATTGCACTTCCACTCGTAGCGGCGATATCCGAGATCGTCAAAGACGTGCCGGGCCAGAAGATACATGGCCTCTGTAGCGGCGGTGGTGCACTGCAGGGCGGGGCTGAGCAGAATGTTTCCCACCTCCACAACGCCGTTGGCCGGGTCCATGCGCATCAAGCTCGCGTAGCCGGCGACGATTTGCGTGGCTGCGGGCATCAGGGCAAAGAAGGCGGCGTTGGCGGCAGCCTGTTTGGCGGTGAGGGCCTGGTGCAGGGCAGCTTCGGTGGGGAAGGGGCCATCGGGCATCCAGGTCCACAGCTCATCGTGACCGCGCATGGCCTGCCAGAGGGGCTGGGCGTGGCGGCTCGCATCGAGGGGTTCGAGGGTGACGGTGCGGCCTTCCATGTGGACGGGGTGGGGCAGCGCGACGGGCTTCCAATGGAGCGACTGTGTGGATGATTCGGTCACGCAAACAGCCTAACAGCAGGGCTGATGGATGCGATTCGGGCGCGGGATGGGGCCGGCGGGCAGCAATATCCCGGTTTCGCACAATTCAGGGCCCTTTTGCACCGCTGGTTTGCCTTGAATGGGGCCGGGGCACGGCATAGGCTGAAAGACAGCACGGGAGATGACGGGAAAGTTTCCCTCGCGCACCGGTTCTGGTGCATTTGAGAGCACAATGAGCCGCGCCTGGCAAGGCCATTTCTGCTTTCCACAGGCAAAACCGCACTGTTTTGGGACTGGGCACCAGGAATGCGAACAAAATACAACATGTTGTGGTTTCCTGTTGACTTGCACCATAGACAGCGCTATTTTTTCATCTGCGGCTGTTAACAAACCGTAAAGAAACGTAGCTTCCAAGGTCGCAGTCCAACCGTTGGGCGCCAGCGACTCACGGCACAACTTGAGCCCCAGTTTTTCCAGACGCTGTAAGAGTCCACAGGGCCGAATCTCAGGGTGATCGCAAGCCCCGGATAGGCAACGGATTCAACCATTTTTTGCCGACCGAGAGGAATCCGATGAGCGAGGCCAATTTTCCCACTACCGCCACTTCCGTCCAAACCCACTTTAACCAGAGCGGACTTACATTTAGCCGCCGCTTTTCCCGCGAGGGCGTTTCGCCTTACGACGAGGTGCAGTGGGAGCGGCGCACCGCGCTGATTTCCGACAGCAAGGGCAACACGATTTTTGAGCAGAAGGACGTGGAGGTGCCGCTGGACTGGTCGATGACGGCGACCAACATTGTGGCCTCAAAATATCTGCACGGGCAGGTGGGAGCCCCGGAGCGGGAGACCGGCGTTCGGCAGCTGGTGGAGCGCGTGGCGGAGACGGTGCGCGACTGGGGTATTACCGGCGGATATTTTGCTTCGGCGCAGGATGCGGCGGTGTTCTATGACGAGCTGGCATCCATGCTGCTGACGCAGCGGGTGGCCTTCAACTCGCCGGTATGGTTCAACGTGGGTTGTGACCGGCTGGAGCCGCAATCGGACGGGCAGAACTGGCACTGGAATCCGGAGACGGGCGGGGTGCAGTTCTCGGCTACTGGCTATCGCAATCCGCAGTGCTCGGCCTGCTTTATCAACGCAGTGGACGACTCGCTGGACTCGATTCTGACGCTGGCTAAGACTGAGGGCATGTTGTTCAAGTGGGGCTCGGGCACGGGCACCAATCTTTCTTCGATTCGAGGATCGATGGAGTTGCTTTCCGGCGGCGGCCAGGCCTCCGGCCCGCTGAGCTTCATGCGCGGGTTTGATGCGTTTGCGGGGGTCATCAAGTCCGGCGGTAAGACGCGCCGCGCGGCCAAGATGGTGATTCTGAACGCGGACCACCCGGACATCATGGACTTTATTGATTGCAAGGCCAAGGAAGAGGCCAAGGCCTTTACGCTGATCAAGGCCGGGTATGACGGATCGGGTCCGGACTCAGAGGCGTATTCGTCCATTTTCTTCCAGAACGCAAACAACTCTGTTCGCGTGAGTGACGAATTCATGCGCGCCTATGAACGCGACGGCGACTTTACCACCCGCACGGTGAAGGGCAGTCAGCCCGTAAAGACCTACAAGGCGCGCGAAATCATGCGCAAGATTGCCGAGGCGACGTGGCTCTGCGGCGACCCAGGCATGCAGTTCGACACGACCATCAACAAGTGGCACACGAGCAAGAACACGGCGCGCATCAACGCGTCGAATCCGTGTTCGGAGTACATGTTCCTCGACAATTCGGCCTGCAACCTGGCCAGTTTTAACCTGCTGAAGTTTGTGACGCCGGCGGGCACGTTCGACATTGCTGCCTATCGCCACGCAATTTCTGTGGTGATTACGGCGATGGAGATTCTGGTGGATAACTCCGGATATCCGACCGAGGCGATTGCCAAGAATTCGCATGACTACCGGCCGCTGGGCCTGGGCTATGCGAACCTGGGCGCGCTGCTGATGGCCTTCGGTCTTCCGTATGACTCGGTGGCGGGACGCGACCTGGCGGGAGCGCTGACAGCCATCATGTGCGGTCAGGCGTATTTGCAGTCCGCGATTCTGGCGGCAGGCGGCCAGCCCATTGCCTCGGCGACGGAGCTGACGGCGAGCGTGGAGCGGCAGGGCGGCGCATGCCCGGGCTTCTATGTGAACCGTGAGCCGTTCCTGGACGTGATCCGGATGCATCGGGCCGAGGTGAACAACATCGGCAAGTCGCGCGTGATCACGGAGCCGTTTGTGGTGCCGCAGCTGGATGCACTGATTGAGGCGAGCCGCGAGTGCTGGGACATGGCTCTGCTTTATGGCGAGCGCTTTGGATATCGCAACTCGCAGACCACGGTGCTGGCGCCGACGGGCACCATCGGCTTCATGATGGATTGCGACACCACAGGAATTGAGCCGGATCTTGCGCTGGTGAAGTACAAGAAGCTGGTGGGCGGCGGCATGATCAAGATTGTGAACAATACTGTGCCCGCCGCGCTGTTCAAGCTGGGCTACAACAACGACCAGGTGAACGCGATTGTGAGCTATATTGATGCGACCGGCACAATCGAAGGCGCGCCGGGCATCAAGCCGGAGCACCTGTCGGTGTTCGACTGCAGCTTTAAGCCTGCCAAGGGTACGCGCTCCATTCAATACATGGGGCACATCAAGATGATGGCGGCGGCGCAGCCGTTCCTGTCTGGAGCCATCTCAAAGACGGTGAATCTGCCGCACGAAGCAACGGTGGAAGATGTGGCCGAGGCCTATGCCGAAAGCTGGCGCCAGGGCATCAAGGCGGTGGCCATTTACCGTGATGGATCCAAGGGCACGCAGCCGCTGAACACCAGCCTTGACGCCAAGCGGGAGCCTTCCGCGCTGGATGCCGCCGGTAGTCGCATCCTTGCGCAGTTGGCCGCGGGGTATGCCGCTGCAGATGCGGACCTGAAGACCCTGGAAGCCAAGATTGGCGATAAGCTGGAAGTCTCCTCCAAGCAGATGGTGGCCGCGGCCGTCGCGTTCCAGAAGAGCCTTGAGGAGATGGCGAAGGCGGCAGCAGCGCCCATTCTTCAGACAACGGCATTCGAGGCTCTCCAAGAGAACGCACAGGACCTGAACGCGCCTCCACGGGCGGTGCGCCATCGGCTGCAGGAGGAACGCGCCTCAATGACGCACAAGTTCTCCATTGCGGGGCATGAGGGCTATATCACCGTAGGCTTGTATCCCAATGGCCAGCCCGGCGAGATTTTCATCCGCATGGCGAAGGAAGGCTCCACGGTATCCGGCTTGATGGATGCCTTTGCCACGTCGATCTCGTTGGCGCTGCAGCACGGAGTTCCGTTGCGCGTTCTGTGCGAGAAGTTCGCCCATACGCGCTTTGAGCCCTCGGGCTGGACGGGCAATGAGCAGATTGGCTATGCGAAGAGCCTGATGGACTACCTCTTCCGCTGGCTCAATCTACGTTTCCTTTCCGGCACGCAGTTGACGCTGTTCGCGGGGCTGGCCCCGCAGGTGCCACAGCTGCCCGCTGCCCCCACGCTGCTTGCTGAGCAGGATGCGGAAGAAGAGGTGGGCAACATGTCCCAGGGGCAGTTGGCAAAGCTTGCCGAAGAGGTGGCGCGAAAGCTGAACCAGATGAGCTCGCATGCTCCGAGTATGGGTGGCACGTCGGCGCCGGCCGGAGGCATTGCGCCGGAGATTCAGGCAAGCGGCACGGCAGCGCCGAGCCCTTCGCACGGTCCTGCGCTGCAGGATCGCGGCCTCTACCACGCGGCCGACGCGATGCGCGACATGTACGAGATGGGCGACGCGCCCAGTTGCAGTACGTGCGGCGCCATCATGGTGCGCAACGGCAGCTGCTATCGCTGCATGAGCTGCGGATCCACGAGCGGCTGCAGTTAGATGACCGCAGGCAGCAAAGGACGAGGCCTGTGGGAGTTATGGCATTCCTTGCCGGTCTGACATGGACGGTGGCGCATCCTCGGGTGCGCTGCCCCAGTGAACGTTCGGATGGTCGGCCATTTGCAGAACCAATGTTGCTCCTTGCGCAATATCTGACTGGCGAAACCAGGGCTTGTTAAGCGGAGCGCCGTTCAAAGTTGCGGACTGAATATACTTGTTCTGCGCGGAGACGTGGTTGGCCACGATGACAAAATCCTTGCCGTTGGCCAGGTGGATTGTGGACCGGGCGAAGATCGGGCTACCGATTTCGAAGACCGGAGAACCAGGACACACCGGGTAAAAGCCCATGGCGCTGAAGACGTACCACGAGGAAGTCTCGCCGCCATCATCATCGCCGGGAATGCCGAGCGGGCCGGCGCCGTACCAGACGTCCATCAATTCCCGCACGCGCCGCTGCGTCTTCCATGGCTGGCCGGAGAAGTCATAGAGATACGGGATGTGGAAGCTGGGTTCATTACCCTGCGCATATTGGCCGACCAGGCCGGTTGCGTCCGGAAACTGATCCAAGAAGTGCCACTTCGATGTGCCGTACTGCTCCACAAACAATTGATCCAGGCGCTGGTTGAATGCGTCGCGGCTGCCGAAGAGGTGAATCAATCCGGCCACATCGTGCTGCACGCCGAAGGTGTATAGCCAGGAGTTGACCTCAGTAAAGTAATCGCGGCCGCCCTGTCCGCCGCCGAGCTTCGGGTCGAAATCCGCAACCCAGTTTCCATCTTCGCTGCGCGGCGCCATGAAGTGAATGGAAGGATCAAAGACATTTTGGTAGTTATGCGCCAACCGGGTGAAGTATGCGGCATCCTCCGTTTTTCCGAGAGCCCGGGCAAGCTGCGCGACACACCAGTCATCATAACTCGTCTCCAGAGTGACAGAAACTGCTTGTCGAAGCTCTCCGGTAACTTCGGGTACGCTTTCCTTCTCGCCTTTGGCAAGCGCCGGGAAGAAGCCTTTGGCAAAGTAGACGCGATCGAGACTCGTCAAAGGTCCGCGCTGCCAGGGAAGCATGGTGGCCTGCGTGGCATTCTTGCGCATGGCCTCGTAGGCTTCTTCCACATTGAAGTCCCGATATCCTTTTTCGTAGGTGTCCAGAATGAGCTGAGCGGCATGATGGCCAATCATCACTGCCTGCTCCCCGGCAGCGGAAGGAAAGGAAGGCAGCCAGCCGCTCTGCTCATACATGCGCAGGTACGAGCGGATGATGTCCTCCTGCCGCGCGGGATTCAGGAGCAGCTGCAGAGGGTGTTCGGAGCGGAAGGTGTCCCAGAGGCCGTCGTCGACGTAGAAGTCATGGCCATCGGAGGGGTGAACGGCGTGGTCATAGCCGCTGTAATACTTTCCGTCTTCGGTGATGTCTGTCATGCGGCTGAGTGAGCGGTAGAGTGCGGTGTAAAAAATGGTGCGTTGGCGGTCACTGCCCCCAACGACAGTGATGCGCGCCAGGGCGCGATTCCACACGGCGCGCGTGCTCGCCTTGGTCTGTTCGAACGTCCACGCTGGAATCTCGCGCTGCAGATTGCGCCGAGCCTGATCGGTACTGATGAACGAGATGCCCACGCGCACGTCGACCTGTTCCCCTGCCGCGCTGGGAAAATCCGAGACGAAACCAAGTTGACCGTCCGACGGGCTGGATTGACGGGGAGCGGATCGGCTCCAGGTGTCTTGCTGCCAGGTGCGAAAGGAGGCAAAAGGTCTGGAAAACTCGACGTAGAAATACTGCCGTGTCTGATTGCCCCCATCGGCCAGGTGCGCGATGGGGCCTTCGTAGAGTTGGCTGCCTTCCACGGCGCGGTCGCCGACCACTTGAAGGGACGCATCGGCTCCCATGCTGAGCGCCAGGTGCGCGTGCGGATTTGCGGGGAACGTGAAGCGATAGTAGCCGGCCTGTTGCGTGGCGGTGAGTTCGGCGCGGATGCCCCAGGTCTGCAGGTCGGCCCCATAGTAGTACGGAGTGGCGGTTTCAAAGTCGTGATCGAAGTCCGATGCGTAATCCGCTGCTGCGGTGCTTTCCTTCCCGACAGAAGCCATCAGCATCGCGGGTCCAACAGGGAAGCCGTAGATTTTGTCGGCCAGATAGCGGTCCGTGATGCCGGGGGTGGTGATGGGATAAAGGCGCGCCATGCCGTGGGGACACTGTACGTAGGGAATGGTCGCCGTGAGCAGCTGACCGATGCCCCCAATATTGGGCGAGACAAAATCGACAGGGGCCTTCTGCGCGCGCGTCTGGGCGCTAAGAGCGGCGCCGCTCAGCATGAGAGAGAGGGCGGCAACGATTGCAATCCGAATGGTCATCTGGGCCTCGTGGACTTTCTGTTCCGTGCTTCGGCCATGTCACGGGTGGAAGGAAGGCAGCCTTAGATGCACGTGCCATTATTCCTCATGGCGCCCATGCAGGGAAATTGCGCATGTGACACCAGCGCGCCGAGTTGAACGGGCGCGTGGTTTCCAGAGGCGCGCCCATGCCATTCTTCGAGTCAAAAGTCGTGGTGGCGATCCACGATGGAAGCGATGGTCTGCGAAGCATTGGGCCTGGGACCAACCGGTTCGGGCGCCGCATTTGCTTCTTCTGTCTTTGCGCGCAGCCTGGCCACGGCCTGCCAGTTGTCCTTGCGTGAAGGGTCGGCGATCCAGGGCGGCAGCGGCATGTGGAGGAAGCGGCTGAGGGCCTCCGCATATCCCTCGTACAGGGCGCGCATGGTCTGGAGCCGCTCCATCGACTGCGCATCGCGGCACATGCTTACGCCGCTCTGGCAGAGTTCCTCGTAGAGCTGCTGGTAGCGCTCCGGTGGCAGGCGATCCGGCGCATGCCTGACTGGTTCAAGCGAGAGGACCTGAGCCAGATCGACCATGGCATGGCGCGCAATCGCAAAGGTCAACTGCGCCTGGCGCGCTTCATGCCCTCGTACCCCGGCAATGAGCAGCGACGAGGTGTCCAGAATCGCCGTCAGCGCGCTGATCCAACTCTGATTGCTGTGTTGCGAGCGAAAGTAGCAGAGCAGAGGGTAGGAAATGTGGCTCTCGAGCAATTCCGCCGACCAGCGTTCCCACTCCACCAGGAGAATAGTGAGCGCGCTCTCCGCATCGGCGTCTGCATGGCGGCGCAGCAGCTCGGCGACTGTGGGTGGCGAGCCGGCACGGGCATCCAGCAGAGAGATGCTGACCTCGCGCCGCGAGAAAGCGCTGTACAACACGGGGAAATACCCCATGACAACAGCCAGGAAACCCAGGCCGGTTCCCGCCTCAAGAATGATGAGTTCGCGCGCCAGCGCAGTGTGGGGAGTCACGTCCCCCAGCCCCAGCGTAAAGAGCGTGGTGCCGCTGACGTACAAGTCTGTGAAGAATTGAGTCTGCCCACTCGCGTCATGAAACGGTGTGCCCAGCGCGAAGAAGATAAGCGCAAAGCCTGCCACCATCCCGCCTGCCCAGACAATAAGCAAAAGGATCAAAGAGAGCGGGCCGTAGTAACTGAAGACGGTCTCGCGCTTGCGCGGATGATGCATGAGACCAGCGAAGAACGCCCAGGGTTTCCAGGTGACGATGTAAAAGATGCGCGTGATGCGGAATCGCCCGGCGGCGCGGCGTGGCAAGATGATGGTCTGGAAGGCGTCCAGCAGCACACCCACAACGCACAATGTGCCGACGATCAGACTCAGTGTCCGCATGGAACCTCAGCCGCGGCAAGCCCTCCGCCTGTGCACGGGCTTCCCCGGTACCCTGTATTCTAGCCTGTACGGGAGCGCACACATTCAACCATGCAGGAAATTGGAAAAACGCTGCTCGGGTTTGGGTTGGTGCTGGCACTGGTGGGCGCCGTTTTTTTGCTGGTAGGGCGGTTCGGCGTGCCCCTGGGCCGGCTGCCAGGCGACTTTACGTACAAGAGCAAGCACCTGTCGGTGTATTTCCCGCTGGGCACGTGCCTGCTGCTCAGTGTGCTGCTGAGCGCGGTGCTGTATCTTATCTCGCGGTTCCATCGATAGGATGCCGGGGCGCGCGGGACTTCATGAACGTATTTTCCTGTGGGCGGTGTGGTAGAGAGGCCAAAAGAGGACGGATGAGATGTCCAAGAGGATGAAGCTGAACCTGGCAATTTCAATTGCCTTCGTGTTCGCCAGTCGCACGCTGGCTGCGCAGCCAACACCCCTGCAGGCCGCGAGCCAGTTCACCACCGCGCATCGCGCAGAGCTTGTGCAGGCCTTCCGCCATTTTCTGTCCATGCCCAATGTGGCTGCGGATCCCGAGGGCCTGCAGCGCAATGCGGCCTTTCTGCTGGGGATGCTGCGGGAGCGCGGAGTGGATGCACAATTGCTGAAGACGGAAGGCGCGCCGCCGGTGGTCTATGGCAAGGTGGACGTTCCGGGAGCGCTGCATACCATCGTCTTCTATGCGCATTACGACGGACAGCCGGTGACGCCGTCGGAGTGGGATGGGGGTGAGCCTTTCCAGCCGGTGATCCGCACCGTGGATGGCGAGCAGCGCATCTATGCGCGGTCGGCGGGAGACGACAAGGCAGCCATTTTTGCGCAACTCACCGCGCTGGATGCACTACACGCGGCGAATATTCCTTTGCACGCCAACATTCGGTTTGTGTGGGAAGGGGAAGAGGAAGCTGGCTCGCCGCATCTGGAACAGATTCTGATGGCGCATCGTGAGCTGGTGCACGGCGACGTGTGGCTGGTGTGCGATGGTCCGGTGGACCAGAGCGGGAAGCAGACCGTGGTGTTTGGAGCGCGCGGGGATGCGCATCTGGAAGTCACTGTATATGGTCCGCATCACGGGCTGCACAGCGGACACTACGGCAACTGGGCGCCAAACCCTGCCATGATGCTGGCGCAGCTGCTTGCGGGTATGAAGGATGCGCAGGGGCATGTCCTGATTCCGCACTTTTACGATGGCATCGTTCCGCTGTCGCAGACGGAAAAGGAGGCACTGCAGCGCGCCCCGGTGAATGATGCCATGCTGGAGAAGGCCTTCTGGCTTGGGCATGTGGATGGGGGCGGGGCGCATCTGCTGGAACTCCTCAACCTTCCTTCGCTGAACATCAATGGCATGTCCTCCGGGCAAACCGGGGCGCGTTCCGCCAATGTGATTCCTCCCACGGCCAAGGCCGATTTGGATCTTCGCCTTGTGGTAGGCATTGACTGGCGCGTGCAGCAGCAGCGCGTGGTGGACTTCATCCATTCCCAGGGCTATTTCGTCGTCGACAAGGATCCCACGCAGGAGATCCTGCTGGCGCATCCGCGGGTCGCCAAGGTCGTTCGCGATGCTACGAGCTATGACGCAGTGCGGACGCCGATGGATTTGCCCATCGCCCGCGAAGTGATTCGAGCCGTGAAGAGTGCGCGAGGGGATGTGGTGCTGCTGCCCACCATGGGCGGCAGTGTTCCCCTGGGCGCGATGGAGCGTGCGGCGCAAACGCGAACGGTCACAGTGCCGATTGCGAACTACGATGACAACCAGCACGCGGCGAACGAGAATCTGCGGCTCTCTTATTTGTGGAACGGCGTGGAAACCATGGCCGCCTTGCTCGAAATGCGATGAGGCGAAGCCGGGGAACTGAGAAGCTGTCGCTTCAGTAGAACACTTGGAGTAAGTCAGACACGGATGGATGGTGGCGGCAAGCCCGCTCCACGTGACCTTGTTGCGAATGGTCACTTTAATTTCTGCAATCGCTTCTCCCGGGCACCATGCTTTCACCTGCATCAAAATCCCACATCCCATTGCAGACGGCGAAGCGGCGCAATCGACTGGTACAAGGTATATGCTTCATGGAGAATGAGCAACGTGCCAAGGATGAAGGAAAGCGCCGCCCCGTCGGTTTTGCCGCAGCCGCGGGCAAGGAAAGATGCAGACTATGTCTTTTACGAGTTGACGCGCAGCATCTGTCCCCGGTGCAGGCGCGTCATGGATGCGAAGATTCTGCTGCGCGAGAACAAGGTCTACATGACAAAGCGCTGCCCGGCCTGCGGACCAATTGAGGCGCTTATTTACGGGGACGCCGAAGCCTATGTCCGCCTCGGCAAGTTCAACAAGCCGGGAACGATTCCGCTGGCTTACGGAACCGAGATTGTCGAGGGCTGCCCGCACGATTGTGGTCTCTGCCCTGACCATCAACAGCATGCATGCCTGGGCATCATTGAGGTGAACAGCGCCTGCAACATGGATTGTCCACTCTGCTTTGCGGATGCAAGGCCGGGCTTCAGCCTGACGCTGGAGGAAGTGGAGGCCATGCTGGAGGACTTTGTGCGCACGGAGGGCAAGCCGGAAGTGGTGCAGCTTTCCGGCGGAGAGCCCACCATCCATCCGCAAATCATCGAGTTTGTGGAGGCGGCCCGCAGGCGCGGTATTCCCTTCGTCATGATCAATACGAACGGCAAGCGAATCGCGCACGATGATCGCTTTTTGGAACAGTTGCAGGCCGCAGGGCCTTCCTTCTACTTCCAGTTTGACGGCTTTGATGCGGAGACCTACCGGGTGATTCGCGGAGACGCGAACCTTCTGGAGGAGAAGCTTCGCGCTCTGGATCGCCTTGCCTCGGCGGGCATGCATGTCACGCTGGTACCCGCCATTGAGCGTGGCGTCAACGATCATGAGATTGGCCGCATCCTGGACTTTGCCATTCGGCATCTGGCGGTTCGCGGCGTCAACTTTCAGCCGGCATTCCACGCGGGCCGACACATGCACCACGACCCCATGCAGCGGATGACGATTCCCGACATCGTGCAATGCATCGAATCGCAAACCGGCGGAAAGTTCGTGGCCAGCGACTTTATTCCCGTCCCGTGCTGCTTTCCCACGTGCAACTCCGTAACCTATGCCTTCATCGACGGCGAAAAGGTGACTCCGCTCTCGCGCATCGTCAATGTCTATGACTATCTGGATTACATTACGAATCGCGTGATGCCGGACTTCAGCCTGGAGATCAAGAATGCGCTGGAGGGATTGTGGTCCTCGTCTTCCGTGTCGGGCTCGCAAAAGTCGGCCGAGCAGCTTCGCGTGTCCTGCCAGGCTTGCGGCCTGCCGGAGAGCCTGACGATCGGCGACATCGCCCAGAACATGCTGATGGTGATGCTGCAGGACTTTATGGATCCGTGGACCTTCAACCAGAAGAATCTGATGAAGTGTTGCAAGGAGTTTTTGCTCCCCGGGGGCAAGCAGATCCCGTTTTGCGCGTACAACTCAGTGGGCTACCGGGAGCAGGCGCGCGCCCAGCTGGAGGCGATGGAGCCGGAACGCAGACTGGCCAGGCATGAGGGAAGGGACTATCAGCCGAGGCCGGTTGTTTTTGACTTTTCCGCAAGCGCGGAAGCTGCGGTGTTGCCCATTGTGCAGGCGCCGGCGTCTGCGACCGGAGAGCGAGGCTGACGATGGAAACGCCCGAAGTGAAGCAGTGCTGTGCGGCTTTTTACGGCAGCGATCTGGCAAAGATGCTGCTCGGGGAGAGCTTTCATCCCGGCGGCGCGCGGCTGACCGAGCGCCTGGGGCAGCTGCTTCAACTGGACGAGCGGTCGCACGTGCTCGAAGTGGCCTGCGGGCGCGGGACCAGCGCATTGCATCTTGCAGAGCGCTTTGGTTGCAGTGTTCTCGGGATCGACTTGAGTGCGGAAAATATTGCCGTTGCCGCGGAAGAGGCGGATCGACGCGGTTTGAACGAATCGGTGCAGTTCCAGCGGGGAGATGCGGAGTTAATTCCCGTGGAGGACACGAGCTTTGATGCGATTGTGTGTGAGTGCGCCTTTTGCACGTTTCCTGGCAAGCCGGTCGCGGCGCTGGAGTTTCACCGCGTATTGCGCCCGGGCGGGAGAGTGGGCCTGAGCGACCTGACGCGAACGCCTGCGCCCATTCCGGAGCTTGAGGGACTGCTGGCGTGGGTTGCCTGCATTGCGGATGCGCTGCCTGCCGAGCAGTACGCGGCCGTGCTGCAGGAAGCGAATTTCTTGGTGGAATCCGTCGAAGACCACAGCGAGGCCTTGGTGGAGATGGTGCGCCAGGTTCAGGGTCGCCTGCTGGGCGCGGAAGTGCTGGCAGGTCTGGAGCAGTTGAGCCTGCCCGGCGTAGACTTTGAAGCTGCGCGAAAGTTTGCGGAGGCCGCGCTGCGAGCCACGCGAGGGGGGTCGCTCGGGTACCTGATCCTCATCGCAAGAAAGGCCTGATGCCGTCTCGCGGAGGGCTCCGGCCGGGTCTGGAGGCTTGAGTCGACTAATGGCAGCGGAACTGCGCTATCCTTGACGCGGCGAATCCAAGCCGCCTGAGTGCACACGGAGCCAGTGATGGGCGAATACGCGCTGAATGTAAACGGAGAGAGCAAACGCGTGATTGCTCCCGCAGATGAGTCGCTGCTCTTTGTCCTGCGCAACCGGCTGGACCTGACAGGAACCAAGTATGGCTGCGGAGAGGGGCAGTGCGGAGCGTGTACCGTTCTGGTGGATGGAAACCCGGTTCACTCCTGCCTGATCCCAGTGAGCTCCGCCACGCAGGGCAAGATTCTCACCATCGAGGGGCTGGAGCAGCATGGCGAGCTGACGCCGGTACAGCGGGCCTTCCTGGAGGAAGGGGCATTCCAGTGCGGCTATTGCACGCCGGGCATGATTCTGCGAGCTACGGCATTATTGCGGGAGACGAAGAATCCGGCGGTCGAGCAGATTACGCATGCGATGAATGGCAATCTCTGCCGCTGCGGAACCTATCCGCGCATTGTGGCGGCTGTGCGGCTTGCTGCCAAGATTGCTGGTGAGGGAGGCGGCCGATGAAACTTGGAATAGATGGAGATTCGCTGTCTTCCGCTCAGAGTGGCGGAATGCCACAATTGGACCGGCGAAGTTTTCTCCAGATGCTCGGCGGTGGTTTGTTCATCTGTCTCGTGCCATCTGGCGTGCCGGCGCAGGAATCCGGCCGGAACTTCGGCAGCCATGAACTGCCCAAGGATTTGAGCGCCTGGTTGCATATTGCCGCAGACGGGCAGGTGACCGTCTTCACCGGTAAGGTGGAAGTGGGCCAGAACATTCGCACCTCGCTGGCGCAACAGGTGGCGGAGGAGCTGCGTGTCCCGTTCGGCGCGATCAGCATGGTTATGGGAGATACGGATCGTGTGCCCTGGGACATGGGAACTTTCGGCAGTCGCACTACGCCCACCATGGGTCCGGAGCTTCGCACCATGGCAGCCGCAGCTCGAGAGTTGCTGCTGCAGATGGCCGCCAAGCGCTGGCATGTGGACAGCGGCAGACTCACCGCGGATGACGGAAAAGTGACGGAAACAGGGACGGCACGCTCGATTGGCTACGGCGAGCTGACGCGCGGAGAAAAGCTGGTGAAAGTCGTCTCCGGCGAGGAACGGCTGACGCCGGCTGCGGCGTGGAGGATTGCCGGCACGCCGGTGGCCAAGGCCGGCGGGCGCGACTTTGTTACGGGAAAGCACAAATTTCCTTCGGACATCGTTCGCCAGGGAATGCAGTTCGGCGCCGTGCTTCGTCCGAAAGAGTTCCATGCCACGCTCGCGTCTTTGGACACGAGTGCTGCGGAGCGGATCCCGAATGTGCATGTGGTGCGCGACGGTGAGTTCGTGGGCGTGGTTGCTCCGGATGCTTACACTGCGCAGCAGGCGGTGGCAGCCATCCGGGCCCGTTGGAATGTGCCCAGCCAGCCTTCCAACGAGGGGATCTTCGCATATCTGAAGAAGAAGGCGGAGGCTGAACCCGGCGGAAGTCCCGAAGTCGAGACCGGGTCTGTTGCGCAAGCTCAGGCAGGCGCGGCGGTCAAGCTGGAGGAGCACTACACGGTGCAGTACATTGCGCACTCGCCGCTGGAGCCGCGGGCCGCGGTGGCGGAGTGGACCGGCGAAAAGCTGACGGTGTGGACGGGAACCCAACGGCCGTTTGGCGTGCGCGACGAGCTGATGGAGGCTTTCCATCTTGCTCCCGGACAGGTTCGCGTGATTCAGCCGGATATGGGCAGCGGCTACGGCGGCAAGCACACGGGTGAGGCTGCCGTGGAGGCGGCGCGGCTGGCCAGGGCTGCCGGCAAGCCCGTGAAAGTGGTGTGGACCCGCGAGGAGGAATTCACCTGGGCATATTTTCGTCCGGCGGGGCTGATGGAACTTCGCGCGGGCGCAGGGCACGATGGGACGCTGATTGCCTGGGAGCACCATAACTACAACTCCGGGGCGGCCGCAATTGGCACTCCCTACCAGGTTGAGAATCAGCTCATTCAGTATCATCCGTCCGACTCGCCTTTGCGCCAGGGTTCGTATCGCGCGCTCGCGGCCACGGCGAATAACTTTGCCCGCGAGTCCCACATGGACGCGATGGCGCACCAGCTCGGAATGGATCCGCTGGAGTTTCGTCTGAAGAATTTGAAAGATGCGCGCCTGCGAGCCGTGTTTGAAGCGGCGGCGGAGAAGTTCGGCTGGCATCGCGCGAAGTCTGGGCCGCAGCGGGGATATGGCATTGCGGGTGGTGCGGACAAGGGCGGTTACATGGCTACGTGTGCCGAGATCGCCATTGATCCGACGGCAAAGACAATGCGCATTGTGCGTATGGTGCAGGCCTGGGAGTCCGGCGCTGTCGTCAACCCGGATGGGCTGCGGAATCAGGTGATGGGGGCGATGGTGCAAGGCATTGGAGGCGCTCTGTTTGAGCAGATTCTCTTTGCCGATGGGCGCATCCTGAATCCGCATTTTGCGGAGTATCGTCTGCCCCGCTTCCAGGACACTCCTCACATTGAAGTGGTGCTGCTGGACCGCAAAGACCTGCCTTCGGCCGGCGCGGGAGAGACCGGCCTCATTGGTGTGGCGCCGGCGGTGGGCAACGCCCTCTTTGCGGCGACGGGCTTCCGCGCGTGCCACCTGCCGATGGCGCCCAAGGCGCCCGCGCCGGGCATGGCGGCCCCGCCCTTCCAAAGTTGAACTCTCCAGCCAGGCAAAAGGACTGACCCCTGCCCTGCACAGGAGCCCGTTTTGGCCAGTGGGATCTCCTGCGCGCTTGCAGGGCGGCTGGGCAGAAATTGGCCTATGGATTCCCCCATGCAAGTGGTATCTTCAAATCAATCCCGGGCGTGCATTCAATCCAGGGATTTCTCTTCGACCGAATCAACAGCTTAGGAAGTTGTACTTTCTGGCCTTTGGCGCAGGCGGACTTTTGTATCTATGCACAGGCCTGCCGAGGCGCTCGAGGGCCCTACACAGATCGGGGACGGAACGCGGAGGAGACGCGCATGAGCCAGGCGGGGGAAGCAGGCCAAGGCAGTCATGTCCTGACGCTGGAAGAAGTCAAGAATCTGACGCAGGACGGGAGCAAGCCCGCGGACACACTGATGAACGTGGTCGCGCTGATTGCCAACCGCTTCAGAACCGATGTGTGTTCCGCCTATCTGCTGGAGCCGGACCGGTCGAATCTGGTGCTGGCGGCGACTCTCGGGCTGCACCCCAGTTGCGTGGGGCGTCTACGCATGCCACTCAACGAGGGGCTGGCCGGCCTGGTGGCGGAACAGGTGATGCCGGTAGCCGTTGGGGATGCCCGCAATCACCCACGCTTCAAGTTTTTCAAGGAGTCGGGCGAAGAGGAGTACCACTCGTTCCTCGGCGTCCCGCTCATCCATCGCGGCATTCTGCAGGGCGTATTGATTGTGCAAACCAAGGAGGCCCGCCTGTTTCAGGAGGAAGAGATACGGATGCTGAGCGAAGCCGCCGCACAGGTGGCGCCGGTGGTGAGTGAAGCACGAACGCTCGATCGTTTTATCGCGCCGGTGCAGGAGCGCCTGTGGTCGCTGGCGCAGAATCTGTGGTGGAGTTGGGACCAGGATTGCGTCAGCATTTTTCGCGATCTGAACCCGGTGCGCTGGCGGCAGCTGAACCAGAATCCCATCTCGCTGCTGAGTGAAATTCCCCTTGGCGAAATTGAGCTGCGCGCCGCGGAACTGGCCCTGCATAGCCGCATCAATTATGTCTACCGCCGCCAGCAGGAATACCTGCACGAGGACCGCACCTGGGGCGCCGAGCACGCGGGTGTACTGCGACCGCGGCCGGTGGCGTACTTCTCGGCGGAGTTCGGCCTGCACGAGTCGCTGCCCATCTACTCCGGAGGGCTTGGCGTGCTGGCCGGTGATCACATCAAGAGCGCTTCCGACCTGGACATTCCACTGGTTGGCATTGGGTTGTTTTACGGCCAGGGATACTTCCTTCAGCGACTGGATGCAAGCGGCTGGCAACGCGAGGAGTACTTGCACACGGATGTGAGCCGCTGTCCCATGCAGCCGGCCATTGGAACAAACGGCGAGCCGGTTGCGTTGGAGATTCAGACTCGGAGCGGCTGCATCCGGGCAAAGGTGTGGAGCGTCAAAGTAGGCCGGTGTGACCTGCTGCTTCTGGACTCGAACGTGGCGGGCAACGCGCCGGAAGACCGCGAACTGACATCGCGCCTTTATGGCGGCGACGGACGCACGCGCATTCGCCAGGAGCTGTTGTTGGGAGTGGGCGGATTCCGTGCGCTGAGGGCGATGGGGATTTTTCCCGGAGTGCTGCACCTGAATGAGGGGCACAGCGGGTTTGCTGTGCTGGAGGCCGTTCGCAGCCGCATGCAGGACGAAGGCCTGGACTTTGAAACCGCGGCGGGTCAGGTGCCTCGCGAAGTGATTTTCACCACCCACACGCCGGTGCCGGCAGGGCACGACCGCTTCAGCGCAGACCTGCTTGAGGAGCATCTGGGACCGCTGCGCGACGAACTCGGAATTTCCCACGAGAACTTGATGGGTTTTGGCCGCGTGAACTCCACGGATCCGCAAGAGCAGTTCTGCATGACGGTTCTCGGCCTCAAGCTTTCGCGGCGCGCCAACGCGGTTTCGTCGTTGCACGGCGAAGTGTCGCGGGCCATGTGGTGGGATTTGTATCCGGGCAAGTCGCAGGATGCGGTTCCCATTGGGCACATCACCAATGGGGTGCATGTTCCGTCCTGGCTGGCGCCGCAGATGGGCCGCCTGTACGACCGTCACCTGGGTGTGGGATGGCAGACAAACAGTGGGGCCGCGCGCACCTGGGAGGGAATTGAGAGCGTGAACGACGGCGAGCTGTGGGAGACGCACCTGACCCTGAAGGCTCGGCTCATCGAGTTTGCGCGTCGCCGTGCGCGCGAGCAGGCTGAGCGGCGTGGTGAGTCGGAAGAGTCCCTCGCCAAGCTGAGCCGGATCTTCTCTCCAGACGCATTGACCATCGGCTTTGCGCGCCGATTCGCCACCTATAAGCGCGCCAACCTGGTTCTTGCCGATTTGGTCCGGCTGGCCTCCATGGTGAATGATCCCAAGCGGCCGGTGCAGTTTGTCTTTGCCGGCAAGGCGCATCCGCACGATGAACCGGGCAAGCGCGTCCTCCAGCAAATTGCGGAGATGATGCGCGATGCCGAGTTTGCCGATAAGTTTGTCTTCATTGAGGATTACGACATCAACGTGGGCCGCTTCCTGGTGCAGGGAGTGGACGTGTGGCTGAACAATCCACGCCGGCCCCTGGAGGCTTCGGGCACCAGCGGGCAAAAGGTGGTGCTCAACGGCGGTCTCAATCTGTCGGTTCTGGACGGATGGTGGGCGGAGGCCTACGACGGCTTCAACGGCTTTGCCATTGGCAATGGCCGGACCCACTCCAATATGGATGTGCATGACAGCCGGGATGGCGAGGACCTGTATCGGGTGCTGCAGAATGAATTGATTCCGCTGTACTACAACCGAGACCAGGATGGGCTGCCGCGCGGATGGGTAAAGCGCATGAAGCGCACCATCCGCACGCTGGGATGGCGCTTCAACGCGGACCGCATGGTGATGGATTACACGCGGAAGTGCTACATTCCGGCTGCCGGCGGCACATCGAGCGAGATTAACCAGCCCTGTTGAGGCAGTTTCCATGGTCGATTCTCACGGGTCCGGACCGCGGATCTGGCCGCGAGACCCGGCCGTCGGAGGGTGTGATCTAAATCACTCTTTCCTTGGAGTGAGAAGTGCATACTAGGAACCAAGCTGGTATGGTTTCGCTATGGCCCTGGGGAAAAAAGCCGGATTCCTGCTACTGGTTGCCGTCGTCCTGTCGGCCACCACTCCGGTCTTTGCCTGCCTGCCGCTTTGCCCACACAGATCCATGCCCGCATGTTGCCGCGGTATGGTCCGCGAGTGCGGTCCTGCCGGCACGGGAGCAAGTCGCTCCTGCTGTCAGGCGCGTTCCGAAAACGCGCTGCTGGGCACTGTTCCTCCTCGCTTGATGGAGCACAACCAGGCGCTTATGATCACGCTGCACGTTGCGGATCTGTTGATCGCGAGCACCTCGGACGAAGTGTTCATTTCCGATCGAGTCCTACCACCCAAGGCCCCACCGGGCACACTTTCCATCCTTCGCATTTAGTTTCTCTCCTTCCTTAGCCGCTTTTGGGCCCCGGAGTGTTCGTCTGCGCGTTGCAGCTGCGTGCTCCTTGCCGGGTCTTCCGTCGGTACTCATTGGAGAGAGGCATGAAATCTGTCATTTTGTTCTTCTTCTGCATTCTTTTGTGTGGAGGCAGCCAGTTGCATGCGCAAAGCCCCGCTGGTCCGGTGGCCCTGCCAGGCGGCAGGGTACTGCTGCAAATACATGCGCAAGCTGATTCGTTCGTCCCGCCCTTGACGCTGGAGGAAGCGGAGCGGAAGGCCCTTGCCGCCAATCCAGAGATTGCGGTTTCCGTGCGCCGCGTGGCTGTGGCGCGCGCCCATGTTCCCGCTGCCGGAGCGCTTGAAGATCCCACCGCAATGTATCGCGCATGGGGTATTCCTCTGCAGAAGCCGTGGAACCTGAACGACGCGCAGAATATGTTCAGCATTTCCCAGGAACTGCCGGGACCGGGCAAGCGCGGCCTGCGCACGAATATTGCCGAATCTGATTTGTCCATTGCGCAAGACGATCTGGCCGAAACGCGCCTGCAGGTGCGGGTTGCGGTGCGCAAGGCTTTTGATGATCTGCTGCGCGCGCAGGAGGAACTGCGCATTCATGACGAGCACGTAGGAATTGCTCATCAGGCAATTGAGGCGGCGCGCATCAAGTACGCCGTCGGCAAGGTTCCTCAGCAGGACATTCTCAAAGCTCAGGTTGCCTTAACACGGCTTGAGGAGCACATGATCCGCTTCGATCGGGACGCGGAGGTGGCACAGGCGCGCCTGAATACGTTGCTTGGCCGCTCTCCGGGCACTCCGGTGCGCGTCGCGGGGTCCTTCCCCGGCGCAGCTCCACTGCCTTCGGCAAAGAAGCTGGAAGACATTGCACTGCACACGCGGCCGGACTTGCTTGCCGCGGAGCAGGCTGCGCGGCGCAGTCATGCGGCTCTTGCCCTGGCGCACAAGGCCTACGTCCCGGACTTTACGGTCTCCGCGGGCTACATGCTCATGCAGCCTTCGGCGGACATGCGCAACAGCTACATGGTCGAGGGCTCCATGAGCCTGCCGTGGCTGAACCGGCGCAAGCATAATGCGGATATCGCCGAGTCCACCGCGCGGGCCACTGAGCAGGATGCGGAACTGGAAGCCCTGCGCAACGTGGTGCTCGGGCAGATTCGCGAGGCACTTGCAGAGGCCCAGGCCTCACAGAAACTGGTCCATATGTACCACGACGAGTTGCGTCCCCAGGCGGAGGCCACACTGCAGGCGAGCGTGATTGCGTACGAAAACGATCGCACCAGCCTGCTGGACCTGCTCGACAGCCAGATGACCGTGATTGACGTGGATTTGAGCTGGCTGCAGGCGTCGGCAGATTTGGATGCGCGCTTATCCGAAATCGAGCTGGCCACTGGCGCACCGCTGGATCTGCAGTCGCAACCGGAATCGGAGGCAAAGCCGTGAATACTCGCACCTATAAGCTCGCCCTGGGCGCAGCCATCTCGCTCTGCATCGTGCTGGCCGCGACTCTCGCATTTGTGCTGCTGCCGCGGTTTCATTTCAATGGGCCTGCTCCCGTGCAGGATCCGGTGGTCGCGCGCGGCCCGGATGTCAACTCGAACTCCACGGCGCAGACTGGTCCAGCCAGTCCCGGGACGCAACCGGCGCTGGGGCCGGTGCAGTTGTCGCCAAGGCGCATGCAGCAGATTGGCGTGACCACGGCCACCGCCGCCTACAAGGAGCTGAAGGACACGCTTCAGGTACCAGGCAATGTGGACATCAATGAAGAGAAGATTGCCTACGTGCAAACGCGCTTCCCGGGCTGGATTCAAAAGGTCTTTGCGAACGCGACGTATCAGTTTGTCCGCAAAGGCCAGCCCTTGTTTACCATCTACAGCCCCGACCTGGTGAGCAGCCAGCAGGAGTATCTTCTGGCTCGCCAGAATGAAAATGCCTTTGCCTCCAAGACGCAAGGCATGGCGGCGCGGGAAAGTGGCTGGCTGACGCAGGCGGCGGAAGAGCGGCTTCGGCAATTCGGTGTTGCTCCTCAGGTGGTGGCCAACCTGAAGAAGACAGGCAAGGTGCAGCGCGAAATCGAAGTCGACTCTCCCGTTTCCGGATACATCACCGAGCGCAATGCGCTGCCCAATGCCTACGTGCAGCCAGAGACGAAGATTTACACCATCGCGGACCTATCCACAGTGTGGGTTTACGCAAACGTCTTTCAGAATGATGTTGGGCGATTGAGGCCGGGCGACCGCGGACAGGTGACCGTGGATGCCTATCCCGGGCGCAGTTTTGCCGGGCGAATTGATCAAATTCTTCCGCAGGTGGATCCGACAACGCGCACCGTCCGGGTTCGGCTCGTTTTTTCCAATCCCGGCGTCCTGCTCAAGCCGGGCATGTATGTGAACGTCACGATTCAGGCGCCGCTGGGCCGGCATCTGGTGGTTCCGGCCTCTGCTGTGCTGCAGGCTGGTTCGCAGTCGCTGGTGTTTGTGGATCAAGGCAACGGATACCTGCAGCCGCGAACTGTTACCGTGGGGCCGCAGGCCGCGGACGACGTGGTGATTCTGAGCGGCGTGAAGGTTGGCGATCAGGTGGTGAGCTCCGCCAGCTTCCTGGTGGACTCCGAAGCCCAGTTGCAGGCTTCGGCTGGGGGCTATGCTCCACTTCCGGCGCCCCAGGGGCAAACATCGGCCGCGTCACAGGCCCCTCAGGTTCGCATGGACGTTCAATTGTCGCCATCGCCTGCGCGAAAGGGCACAAACCAAGTGCAGGTTCGGGTGGTCGGAGTGGATGGCAAGCCGGTCGCCGGCGCCGAGGTAGAGGCTGTCCTTTTCATTTCCGCCATGCCAGCCATGGGAATGGCCGCAATGCACGCGGCCGCCTCGTTGCATGACAGCGGCAAGGGCCTCTACGAGGGCAATGTCGTGCTCGGCTCCGGCGGAACCTGGAAACTGACCATCACCGTGCGACAGGGCGGCAAGGTCATCGGCACAAAGCAGATGAGTGTGGATGCTACGGGAGGCATGGGATGATCGCTCGAATCATTGCATGGTGCGCGCGGAATCCATTCCTCGTCTTCACGGGAGCCATCCTGCTGACGGTCGCAGGCGTGTGGAGCATGGAGCATGTGCCACTGGACGCGCTCCCGGATATCAGCGACGTGCAGGTCATCATCCATACGCCATGGCCCGGTGAGCCGCCCAACGTGATTGAGGATCAGGTGACCTATCCGATCGTCACCGCGCTGCTGTCTGCGCCCAAAGTGAAAAGCGTGCGCGCGCAAACCATGTTTGGCGATTCGTATGTTTTTGTCGTCTTCCAGGACAACACCGATCTCTACTGGGCAAGATCGCGAGTCGTGGAATATCTTCAGCAGATCGCCGGCAAGCTGCCCTCAGACGTGCATCCGGCGATTGGCCCTGACGCGACCGGGGCGGGCTGGGTTTACGAGTACGCCATTGTCGACCGCACGCACAAGCGCAGCCTGGCAGATTTGCGCGCCCTGCAGGACTGGTATCTGCGGTATCAACTGGAGACGGTCCCAGGCGTTGCCGAGGTGGCGAGCATTGGCGGCTTTGTGCGCCAGTATCAAGTCAATCTCGATCCGAACAAGATGTTCTCCTATGGCATTTCCGCATCCACTGTCACGGATCGCATCCGCCAAAGCACCAACGAGGTGGGAGGAGACGTGCTGGAGATGAACGGCGCCGAGTACATGGTCCGCGGCCTCGGCTATCTGCGCTCCCTCAGTGACCTTGAGAACGTGCCCGTTGCCACGCGGAACGGCACTCCGGTGTTAGTGCGCGATCTGGGAACCGTCCGGTTTG